>Ga0182742_1001619_pt1 | contig 27789 bp, 16 predicted proteins | sample eDN5th37CBELigMG_FD_128880 | JGI IMG/M metagenome (GOLD analysis project Ga0182742, IMG submission 128880) | Enriched Miracle-Growth compost microbial communities from Emeryville, California, USA - eDNA 5th pass 37_C BE-Lig MG (version 2)... ...
CAGGGATTAATATTACTCCAAAAGTATACTATTTCGGAAAGAAATTAGAAATTAAATCAAAGGCGAAAGCGAATAATCAAACAGTAGAACAGTATTTAGAAATTGATTTAAAAAATAAAGTGTCAAACATTGCGAACCTAAATGAATATGATTTGGCAAGTTTAGCGATTGATTTAAACTCGTATTTTAAAGCCGATAAATATTTTAGAAAAGGATGGGTAGTGGATGGCTATTGGGATGCCTATTATAGTTGTAGTGAACCAATCCAATTAGGTTTAAATGCAGTTTCTAAATGGTGACTTTTAACTTACCAAAAACCTCCTTCAATTACGAGGGAGGTTTTTGTTGATCATTCTTCTCTTGATATTTCTTTCATCTTCACTTCATAAGTAGTTAAACCTATTTTTCCTTCAGCAAATTCTTTTTCAATTACGTCTTCGTCAATACACAACTGCACCAATTTTCCTCATCTTCATAAAGGACGACGAATACGATAGGGAAGATATTGCTGCATTGGCAAACAACAATGCGTTGGGAAAACAAAGCTAACTGTTTGAAGTCTAAACCTAATTCAAAAATACCAAATTGCTGAATTAATCTTTCATCAATTATGCCTTATAAAAACGGAGACATTTCGATGGATAACTCAAAAGTTCCATTTTTGGTTGACTATTCATTAATTGGTTATCTGCAAAAGTTTTAGAGAATCTAAAATTTTCATCTTCTCTTAAAATACTACCGTCTTTTTTTCCTGTTCTCCTGTAATAAATAACAAACCAATAAAAGATTGGATATTCTCTAATTCTTATTATTGCATTTTCTTTTTTTATATGAAATATATCGTTCCCTTGTTTTATAAGCTCACTTGCATCCGGGGTTACCTTTGAATTTTGAATAGTACTAGGTATATACTCACAAACTATATCATCTTTATATAAAAAATTGCTATCATGTGTTGTTCCATGAGATCTACATACTAGTGGTCTAATATTATAAATCCTGCAGGAGTTTGTTTTTTCGTCTAAGAAGAGACAAGCAGAATGTCTAGAATTTCCATAAAAGATTTGTTTTAAATAGGGAGTATCGTCTATTTTCCCCGTACCGTCTGCTTCAAGTATTTTATAGTACTTAGGATCATTTACTCTTAACCACTCTAGCGTTTCTAGTGATTTATTATATAATTTTTCTAGATCTGACAAATTCCACTTTTCTTTTATATCTTTTAAAATTAATTCAAATTCAATATCAGATATATTGAATGTGTCAGAACAACAAGAAGCACATCCAATTCTACATGGTGAACTAATTTTCTTACTTCTATAATTTGTAATTAATTCATCTAATTCCTTATAAAGATTCAGTACTAATGCTGCTTTACTTTCAATATGTAAATCTGGATGGCATTTTTTTTTCTTTAACCCACTTCCACAAACACAATCACTGTTCCTATTTGACAATCTTATCCTCCTTTATTACACAACCGTTTTATATTTTATGTTTTTTTTTTTTTTAAAGAACAACCATAAGGTAAATTAAATGTAATTATCTAACTTGGATTTAAAATGATTGACAAAAAGAAGGAATCATATTGCACTATTTTAGTTTTGGTAAGTGTATTTGATAATTATTGATTTCTAAAAAATAAAAAATCCTCCGAATCCTCGCGGGGTATATTTTTATTATTCCACCATCGAGTGCGATTGTTGAGTGATGGTTAGAATAAAATAAAAATTTTATTTTACATAAAAAATCACCTCGATATAACAATGTTGAGGTGATTCTTATGTTGCCAACAAAAGAGCAACTCATACAACATCTATCTGATAAAATGACAAATCAAGATATAGCCACAATTTATAATATTACCTTTCAGAAAGTGCTCCAGCTTATAAGGAAATATAAACTTAACCAAAAAGAACTCAGAAAAGTAGATAAATATATTGTTTATGAACATTGGCTAAATGGAGAAGTTATATTTGTAGGAAGTGGTGTTTGGTATAGATGTAGAAGGTCTTCTAATAGAAGAAACTCAGAATACAGACGGTTAATGGAGCAAAGTAAAATAGTGTATAAGTTTGTAGGCGAATTTACTAGTAGAGATGAAGCTTATAAATATGAAGCTGAACTTATAAAAAAGTATAAACAAATAAACCAAGCAAGATTTAATAAACAGATAAGCACTTGACTGTTTTTGGTAGTAAAGGCATAATTATTAGTAATCGAATGCACCGATTTTAACTAAATAATATAAATACTGAAATTGCTTATACTGGTAAGAAGAACATATCGGTTACTGACTCAAAATCGTGTTCCTTCTGGAGTGTCGGTTCGACCCCGACCACCGGTATCATATCACTGCTTGCCAATGCAGTAAAATCAACGTTTCTTACACTATGTAAGAAACGTTTTTATTTATCTCCTATAGGATTCTTACAAAAAAAATCGTGTATATTCCCCCTGTCATAAACAAGGAGAAGTTTGGCAAGGTGTATAAACGAATTATCTATATAGGATTTTCAATCATTCCTTACATTAGTATAGGAGATTCATTTCCAAACGACACTCTTTTCATTTCTTGTTATTGTCTAATTCATAAATTAATAAAGCCAGTGAGAATGAGGTGAACTAGTAGTGAGAAGAGAAAAGGAAATGTTTGATTTAATAATAGGAGTTGCACAAAGGGATGATAGAATCAGGGCAGTCTATATGACGGTTCAAGAACCAATCCTAATGTTGAAAAGGATATCTTTCAGGATTTCGATATAGTTTATGTAGTAGAGGAAACAGCCTCATTCATACATGATGACAAGTGGTTTGAAATTTTTGGTGAATTATTAATGAAACAAGAACCCGATAAAATGTACAAACAAATTGGTTTGCACATGGATTTTGAACGTTCTTATGGTTATTTAATGCTTTTTAAAGATGGTAATCGTATCGACCTTCGTATTCAAACAAAAGAAGCTACGTTAGAAGGGTATCTTAGTGATAAACTTACTGTTCCGTTATTAGATAAGGACAATATTTTACCAGTTATATCTCCTCCTACAGATATAGATTATCATGTAAAAAAGCCAACAGAACCGATGTTTATAAGTTGTACCAATAATTTTTGGTGGTGTTTACAAAACGTTGCAAAAGGAATTTGGCGCGATGAATTACCATACGCAAAACAAATGTTTGAATATATAACTAGGACAAATCTGGACGAGATGGTATCATGGTGGATTGGCTCTAGACATAACTTTAAAGTTTCAACTGGAAAGATGGGTAAGTATTTTAAAAAATATCTACCAGCATCATATTGGGAAATGTATGAAAAAACCTATTCTAATAATAATTATAGAGACTTCTGGGATTCAATTTTTGTCACTTGCGATTTGTTTAGAATTTTAGCAGAAGATGTTGCTGATCATCTATTATTTACATATCCAATCGATGACGATACAAACATGACTAAATTTCTTAAACATGTTAGAGAATTACCAGTTGATGCAAATGAAATTTATTAATTATCTATTTATAATAGTTAGTTCACTTAATTACGAAATATACATATGATATTGATGTTGCTCCATAAGAAGTGAAAATAGGATAGAGTTATTTGGTTCAAAAGTACAGACTGTAAATGAAATGCAATTTCCTAATGAAAGAATATTTCTTTTCTTTTCGGTTAATCTAAGATTGGCTATGAAATAATGTGAATGCTTATTGTCGTGCACGAAAGTGGTATCGACATTTGGCATTAACAATTATAGTAGTCAAAATGACGATACTTATACGGAGGTGTACTAATGGTTAAAGACTCACATCCAGATAACAAGAGAAAGATTAAGGAACAACCAAAAATTCCTGATGAGCAAAGAAGAAATAAAGGTTCATCAACAGCTCGCCATCAAAATTAATACACCTCACATAAGTATGAGAGACAGGGTACTACCTACGTATGCCCTGTCTTTAATTTTTTCACTTCTAAACCTCTTCTAATATCTAATTCCTAAAAAATCCTTCTAACTATAATCAATACAATATCCATTTAATTGAAACTTCTGCGTTTATTTATTTTTATTTTTCAATCTAAAAAGTGGGCAACTATTCTATCATTACATCAAAAATATATAAAATTACAAAGCTACGACTAGAAAAATAGTATAAAAAAGTTGAAAATAGTAATAAAGCAATTTAATAGTAATAAAATATTATAAGAGGGATTTTTTAGTATTTTGCACTTAGGAGGAGATTAAGTGAAAGTGGTTACAAAAGGGACGATGTTATGGGAACCATCGAAGCAACAGATTGAAAACTCCACTATTAATCGTTTTATGAAATGGGTTAATGAAGAGAATGGACTAGCGATTCAAACTCCCAATGAGCTTTGGAAATGGTCAGTAGATGAGCTAGAACAGTTTTGGGAGAATATTTGGAAGTATTGTAAAGTGAAATCTCACTCTCCTTACTCTAAAGTGTTAGAATCAAGAAAAATGCCAGGTGCTAAATGGTTTACTGGGGCAACTGTCAATTATGCAGAGCATGTATTTCGAAATAGTAGAGAAGATCGACCAGCCTTAATCTTTAAATCGGAGACTGTTTCATATAGAGAAGTAAGCTGGAAAGAACTTCATGAAAAAACAGCGATGGTTAGACAATATTTAATCAAACTGGGTGTTAAAAAGGGAGACCGTGTAGTTGCGTATATGCCTAATATACCGGAAACGGTTATTGCATTTTTAGCTTGTGCAAGTATGGGGGTTATTTGGTCCGTTTGTTCACCTGATTTTGGAACAGGTAGTGTTATTGATCGATTTAAGCAGATTGAGCCAACAGTTTTATTTGCAGTAGATGGGTATTCTTATAATGGAAAGCTACATGACAAGCTAGAAAGTGTTAAAGAGTTACAAGCAGAATTACCTACATTAACTAAGACAATTCTATTTCCCTATATACAAAGTGAGAATAAGATTCTGGACACTGCCAAAACAGTTTATTGGGACGATATGTTATTACAAGAAAAGGCAAATCTTACTTTTGAGGCTGTACCTTTTGATCATCCTTTATGGATTTTATTTTCCTCCGGGACAACAGGTTTACCGAAGCCGATTGTTCAGGGGCAAGGTGGAATCATTATTGAGCATTTAAAAACGATAGTGGTTGAACAAGGAATCGATAAAGATGACGTATTTTTCTGGTTTACAACAACTGGTTGGATGATGTGGAATCTTTTAATGGCAGGTTTACTTGCTGGAGGAACAGTTGTCCTTTTTGACGGAAGCCCTGCTTTCCCAAATATTAATGTATTGTGGGATTTTACTGAGGAAGTGGGTATCACATTCTTCGGTACGAGTGCAGCCTTCTTAAATATTTGTATGAAATCAGGTATTAAACCAAATGAAACAAATCAATTTTCAAGGTTAAAGGCTGTATATTCAACAGGTTCACCTTTATCAGTTGAGGGCTTCTCCTGGGTCTATGAGAATATAAAGGAGGACGTGTGGCTTGTATCAGCTAGTGGAGGAACTGATATATGTGCAGCCTTTGTAGGCGGTTGCCCTACATTACCCGTATATGCAGGTGAAATTCAAGCACGCGCTTTGGGGGCTAATGTACAATCTTTCAATGACGAGGGCGTCTCTGTAATCAATGAAGTTGGAGAGCTCGTAATCACTGATCCAATGCCATCCATGCCACTCTATTTTTGGGGAGATAAGGATAATAAACGTTACTTAGAAAGTTACTTCGAAATGTATCCAGGTATTTGGCGTCATGGAGATTGGATTCAGATTGATGAAAAAGGAAGTAGCGTTATCTTTGGACGGTCTGATTCAACGATTAACCGCCAAGGAGTCCGACTAGGTACAAGTGAAATTTATCGCGTGGTAGAATCGCTAGATGAGGTAATAGAAAGTTTAGTAGTAGATTTAGAATACCTAGGTAGAAATTCATTTCTAGCATTGTTTGTCGTGTTAAAACCCAATGTAACATTGAATGTAAGTTTAATAGAAAAAATAAAAGCTGAAATAAAACAAAAAGTATCTCCACGCTTTGTCCCAAATGAAGTCTTTGAAGTAAGAGAAGTACCTAAGACATTTAGCGGAAAGAAACTTGAAGTACCAATTCGTAAAATCCTACTAGGACACCCTGTCGAAAAAGTGGTTAATCGAGGATCCGTTGCAAATCCAGATTCAATCAACTATTTTATTGAGCTTTCAAAAACACTAAAAATATAGAAGAATAGTTATTTTTACTTTTAAAATGAATATAACTCGTATCACTTAATAAAAAAACCTAGTCACTTCAATGTAAGAGACTAGGTTTTTTTATTGGTAAAGTTAACTAGTTTCGACATTTCTATTAGACAATACATACAAAGTTTTAGAAGGAATTTACAAAATATTAAAATAACTATTTACAAAGCTTAACAATTAGTGATTAATATATAGATATGATAGATGAAGAAAATATGAATGAAAAAGGGGTTAATTTATGTCGAAAAAGAGAAAAAATAAATATTTTCTAGCAACCTTAGCAGGAACTGTTGTAGCGAGTACAGTAGTAGCAACACCAAATTTAACAGAAGCTGCAGGTAAATCATTTCCAGATGTAAAAGCAGATGATTATTTTTATGATGCAGTAACAAATTTAGTCGATCGAGGATTGGTAAGTGGTTTTCCAGATGGTACATTTAAACCTTACGAAAAATTAACTCGAGGACAAGCAGCAGTTATTCTGGCTGGATTACTTAAATTAGATACAAAGAATGTTACAAATCCTAAGTTTAAGGACGTCCCGACAACACATTCCTATTATGGTGCAATTGCTGCACTAGCTAATGCAGGATATATAAAAGGATTTGAAGATGGAACATATGGAGCTAGTAAGCCTATTACAAGAAATCATATAGCGATTATTCTTGCTAAAGCGTTTGAACTAAGTCCATCTAAAAATGCTACACTTCCATTTACAGATATTTACCCCGACTACAAACAGTATATTACAGCATTATATGAAAATGGTATTACAGTTGGAACGACAAAAACTACATTTGGAGGAACTTCTAACGTAACACGTGGTCAATTTGCACAATTTCTCCTACGTGCTGAATCTGCAAAATCAAGTACAGTCTCCTTTAAAATTGAAAACCTATCAAATACAAGTATCCAGACTACCGAAGGCAAGCTAAGCTTTGACGAATCTTTAAAATCAATTTTTAGTACAACGAATGCATCAGCTCTAAAAGGTGCAGAAATAACTGCGAAAGTAAAAGATGGGAAAATTATTACTATAACAGCCTTAACTTTAAATGCAGAAGGAAAAGAAAATGCACCAGTTGTATTTGATGGTGGTAATGAAACGATTGCTGGTGATGTAACAGTAAATGCGGACTATCTTTCACTAAAAAATATTAAGGTAAAAGGTGATATAAAATTAACTAGTAAAGTAGTAAATGAATTTTCATCGAACGGATTAATTTCAGAGGGCGAATTAATTATTGGAAAAGCATCAAATCCAGTTGCCTCACTCTCTAATCTATTTGCTGCAACTAACGACGTAGGTCCAAAAATTAATCTAACGAATACTTCTCTAGATGGAATCGAAGTTGGACGAGATAATGTTCAACTAAACTCTGATAAAAAATTACCTGAAATCAAAATTACAGCAACCGTATCGTCAATTGAAGTGAATGCCGATGTTGAAAAGGTAACGATTAATGTTTCGGTAAAAATAGAGGTAACAGGAACGGGTACGATTGACCAAGTTGATTTGGAAAAAGCAGTAGAGCTAGCACTTAAAGTTGCTGGACAAGTTAAGTCATTGGTTATAGAAGATAAAGGAAGCAAGGTAGAAGTCGGAGTTAACGTACAGATTAATAGTATGGTAGTTCCAAAGGGTTCTAAAATTGAAGAAGTCATTTCAAATTATTATAGCGTAAGAGATAAAATTAATGATGTTAAAGATGAGGGTGGTACAACTGTAACACCTCCAAGTTCTGGTGGTGGTTCTTCTGGAGGCGATAATTCTGCACAAGTAAAGCAAGCACTCATCAAAACTGCTAATGAAAAATTAGCAGCAATACCAGAGGTAGACACGATCATTTCAGAAAATATTGAAGATGCTAAATCTAAAGTGGATGCAGCTCAATTAGCAATTTCTGCTGCAAAAAATGCAGGAGCTGTAGATGCTGACTTCGTAGGATTAGATAAAGTTCAAAAAGCATTGGATCAGATTAAAAAGATCGAAACATCATTTGAATTATCCATCATGCATACAAATGATACACATGCTCGTGATGAGTTAGCACCAAAACGTGCAACAGTCATAAAAGAAGTTAGAAAGGATAAGCCTAACTCACTTCTTATTGATGCAGGGGACGTATTTAGTGGAACACTTTACTTTAATGAATTTAAAGGACAAGCTAGTTTAAAATTGATGAACTACATGGGTTACGATGTGATGACTTTCGGCAATCACGAGTTTGACCTTGGTTCAAGCCCAGAAGGTCACCAAGCATTAGCTGATTTTATTGAAGGTGCACAATTCTCCTTTGTATCGGCAAATGTTAATTTTGCACAAGATGAAAAATTCACGGGCCTATTCACTGACCTAATCTCAAGTGAACCGGAGAACGGTAAAATTTATAATGGTATTGTAAAAGAAATAGACGGAGAAAAAGTCGGAATATTCGGGTTAACAACTGAAGAAACGGCATCTATCTCATCTCCAGGAAGTATCGCATTTGAGAATTACATTGAGGAAGCAAAAAAAGCAGTAAAAGCTTTTGAAGATATGGGTGTAGATAAAATTATAGCTGTATCACATATCGGTTACGATGATAATGCTGCAATTGATAATGATCAAATTTTAGCTAAATCTGTTGATGGAATTGATGTCATCGTAGGCGGTCATAGTCATACACAACTTGATAAACCTGTAGTGATAAAGGAAAACTTAAGTGGTGAGGAAAAAGATCCTACAGTAATTGTACAGGCTTATCAATATAGTGATTATCTAGGAATGATTGATGTAACATTTGATGAAAATGGTATTATCACAGAGCATGATGGCGAGTTAATACAAGTTTCAGGGTATGAAGAAGATCCAGAAGCTGCCGAGATCTTAAAACCATATAAAGAAAAAGTAAGCGAACTGAATAATTCTGAAATTGGTGTTACATTAACGGAACCGTTAACAAGTCCACGTACATCAGATCCTGGAAACACAGCGGGACTAAGTGTTCGTAAAAATGAAACCATTTTAGGTAACCTAATAACTGACGGAATGCTTTCAAAAGCGAAAGAATACGATAAAAACGTCGTAATGGCCTTCACAAATGGTGGTGGTATTCGAGCAAGTATTAATGCGGGCCCAATTACGATTGGTGAAATTATGAGTGTATTACCATTCGGGAATACCCTTGCTTTAATGGATGTTACAGGTGCGGAATTGAAAGAAGCTTTTGAAACAAGCTTAAGTCAATATCCAAAAGAAAATGGAGGATTCTTACATGTCGCTGGGGCAATTGTGAAGTATGATCCGTCTAAACCAGCGAAAACAGTTATAGATGGCGTAGTAACTGAAGAAGGACAACGGATTGTCTCAATTTCTTATAAAAATGAAGATGGGACTTATACTGAAATTAAGGATAACGAAACATACACAGTTGCAACGAATGCCTTTACTGCAAAAGGTGGCGATGGATTTGATTCGTTTAAAGCTGCTTATGAACAGGGACGTGTAACAGATCTAGGTCTATCTGATTGGGAAAACTTTAGAGATCATCTATTAACGCTAAAAACAATTCCAGCAAAAATAGAAGGGCGAATTGTGGATGTAACAGTTGCAGTGCCCGAACCGGAACAAGGAGTTGTCACTAAGGATTTAATTATTTCAGAATATATTGAGGGAAGCGGTACGAATAAAGCAATTGAAATCTATAACGGTACGGGTAGCTCAGTTGACTTAAGTAATTATACTCTGGAACTATATGCAAATAGTGGTGATACAGGTACTGCAGATGGAGGAAAAACTGCAGCTACTAATACCTTGAAATTATCAGGAACTCTAGAGAACGGCAAAACATATGTTTTATATAACAGTACTAATGTATTGATAACAGAAAAAGGAAATCAATTTGATAATAAGGTTATTAATTTTAACGGTAATGATCCAATAGTGCTTAAAAAAGGTGACGAGATTATCGATTCACTTGGCCAATCTGGCTCTGCTCTTCAATTTGCAAAAGATAAGACTCTTGTTCGTAAGAGTACAATACTTGCTGGTGATAATAATGTTAACGATGTATTTGATCCAGCTGTAGAATGGGATATTTATCCGATTGATACGTTTTCATATTTGGGTAGTCACACAATTGAAGGTGGGACAAGCACCCCTGTTGATCCAAAAGTAGAAGCAATCAAGGCATCTACTCCGTCTGGAAGTGTTAAAGCTGGCACTAAAATCTCTTTATCTACTGAGACAGAAGGAGCTACAATCTACTATACAACAGATGGTAGTGAGCCTACTAAAGACAGTATTGAATACTCTGGACCAATTACGGTTGATGATGCAGTGACTATTAAAGCGATTGCTATAAAAGACGGTGTAAAGGATAGTGAGATTGCTACCTTCACATATTCATTGCTACAAGAAAAATCAATTGCCGAAGTTAGAAATACTTCTATAAACAGTAAAGTGATGACTTCTGGTGTTGTCACAGCTGTGATCGGTGGGACAACTTATATTCAGGATGATAGTGCAGGGATTGTCCTTTATGGATTTAACCTAAATGTTGAACCAGGGGATAAAGTAAGTGCTGTTGGAACTTTAACAGAGTATAGTACTCTATTAGAAATTAACGTGAACCCTGAGGATGTCACTGTCATTGAGAAAGTAGGCATTCCAGCAGCAAAAGAAATACAAGCTTCAGAGATTAATGAGGATAAAGAGGGTACACTTGTTACGTTAAAAAATGTATCAATTAACAATTATACAGGTGGGAACTATATCGCAACGGATGATAGTGGAGCTGAATTCCAATTAAGACCTTCTGATGCATCTTTACTTGTAGTAAATAAATCTTATGAATCTATTACAGCTGTAGTAAGTGCATATGGTGGAGTTTACCAATTAATTCCTCGTAATGCAGCTGATATTATCGTAGATTCTACGATAGTTCAAACAGTAGTTGCCTCTCCATCACCTGGTCTAGTAAAAGAAGGAGATACGATTACTTTAACTACTGGTACAGAAGGAGCAACAATTTATTACACAGTTGACGGTAGTACACCAACTATATCAAGTGAAACTTATAGTGGACCAATCACAATTACTGAAGATACTAAAATTAAAGCATTTGCAGTAAAAGAAGGACTAAAAGATAGTGAAGTAGTGGAGTTTAGCTATAAAATTCAAAAAGGTGAAATTAACATTCATGATATCCAAGGTGAAGGACATTATTCTGATTACGTAGATCAGAATGTAACTGGGGTAGATGGAATTGTAACTCATATTTTAGATGCTAATAACTTCTTTATGCAGGATATAGACCCAGATAATAATGATAAAACATCTGAAGGAATCTTAGTTTATAAAAAAGGTCACGGCCTTAAAACGGGAGATGTCGTTACAGTTGATGGGGTTGTAAAAGAATGGTTTATTGAAGGATATTCTGAAATGAAAACAACCGATCTGCCAGTAACAGAAATTAATGCATCTGTAATGACAAAATTAAAAGAAAATCAACCGCTCCCTGCACCAGTTGTTATTGGAGAAGATCGAAAAATACCTACGGAAATTATTGATAATGATGGGTTAACTTCATTTGATCCAGATGAAGACGGTATAGACTTCTATGAAAGTCTTGAAGGAATGCTTGTTTCTGTTAATAATCCTAAAGTTGTTGCCCTACAAAAATATGGAGAGTTAACAGTAATTCCAGGAACGTATGAAACGAATACAACAGCGGGTGGTCTAAGAATCACATCAACCGATTATAATCCAGAAAGAATTACGATTAACATTGATGATGAAAAGTATTTAGCGAAGATGGGTGACTACTTTACAGGTACAATTGCTGGGGTTGTTAGTTATGGATATGGTTATTATCAAGTACTGAGTGATAAATCCAAACTACCAGAATTAAAAGATGGTGGTAATAAACCTGAAACAACAACAATTACGCCTGCTGAAGATAAACTAACAATTGCATCTTATAACGTAGAGAACTTCTCTACTAAAACAGGTAATGATAAAGTAGAAAAACTAGCGAAAGCAGTAGTCGAAAACATGAAAAAACCAGATATTATTGGGCTCTTAGAGGTTCAAGATAATGATGGTGAAACCGATAGTGGCACAACAGATGCAAGCAAAAGTGCAGAAAAGTTAATTGCTAAGATTAAAGAACTTGGTGGACCAGAATACGTATATACAGACGTAGCGCCTGAAAATAACCAAGATGGTGGAGCACCTGGTGGGAATATCCGAGTTGGAATCCTTTATAATCCTGACAGAGTAAAACTGGCAGAAGGAACGAAAGGAACGGCTACACAAGGAACAACATACGTTGATGGCAGTCTTACTCTAAATCCTGGTCGAATCGATCCAACGAATGAAGCATTTGATTCAAGCCGTAAACCTCTTGCAGCTCAATTTGAGTTTAATGGTGAAAAAGTTATTGTAGTAGCAAACCACTTTAACTCAAAAGGTGGAGATCTTCCAACTTATGGAAAAGTACAGCCGCCAGTATTAGGAAGTGAAGTACAACGTAATAAAATTGCAACTATTGTAAACGGATTTGTTCAAGATATCAAAGCGCAAGATCCTGATGCAAATGTTGTTCTTTTAGGAGATTTCAATGACTTTGAATTCTCTAACCCGCTACAAATATTAAAAGGAAATGAGTTAGTAAATAAAATTGAGCAAGTTCCCGAATTAGAACGTTATACGTACTCATACCAAGGAAACGCGCAAGTACTTGACCATATCTTAGTAACAAAGAACCTTGACGCTGCTACAACGGTAGATATTCTTCATATTAACTCTGGATTCATGGAAGCTCATGGCCGTGCAAGTGACCATGATCCGGTCATGATTCAAGTCGACTTTACGAAATAGAAATATTTTCCTTTATATACTCTCAAATGTTCCTCGCATTTGAGAGTGTTTTTTAATTTCAAGCACTTCATCCTCATTTCTCGAACACGTTCACATTCCATGATAAAATAATAATTATCTTAGAAATGAATCGACCATCAATTTAAAAAATTACCCTCATTGACTAAGGAAAAAGGAGCAGTAACATGGATATTAAATTAAATCTTAAAACAATCAAAGATCTTTGTGGAACTGTCTCCTTTAAAAGAGGGGACTCTTTTTATCGTGCAGGGAAAGTTTCGATTAACCTGCATAACGCAGAGATTTGTGAAGCGATTGTAAAGGGAACAGAGGAATTCTTCGTTACAATCAAAAAATCAAAAACAAGTAATATGATAACCTCTTGTAGCTGTCCCACATTACCGAACTTTAAACACAGTTGCCAACATATTGCAGCTGTACTTATTGCATTATATGAGCTGAAAAAACAAGGTGTATCTGAAAAACAAGTAGATGATGAGGATTCTGGATTGACGACTGATTTTCTGAGTCTATTTACAAGACAAGAAAGTCAAAAAAGTGGTCATCAGCGTCACTTTGAAGAAAGAAAAATTGTGGATGCGCGGTTTATTCTTAAGCCCATACTTATTCAAAAAGATGAGTATTTGTATGGAATTGAATTAGAAATAGCCTCTCAGAAGGTGATGAATATTCGGCAGTTCTTGCGTGATGTTCAAGAAGGAAATTTGAGTAGTATTTCATCAACATTCCAATATAATCCTACGTTGCACTGTTTTTTAAAGGATGTAGACACACTGATTCATCAACTAATTCGCGTTGCACAAGATGAAAAAGTCTATTTAGAGGCGAAGTCTGATGGAGCCAATTATACGATTGGTAAAGAAATTTTACTTATTCCTCCTTCTGCATGGTTAAGCCTTAAATCTTTACTTTTAAATACGGATTCTGTGTCTGTCGAACAAGAAGACTATTCTTATTCAAAGTTACAATTTCAAGATAGTCCGCCGCCCTTACAGTTTTATTTGGTAGAGGAAAAGCAACACTATCAATTACATATAAAGGGATTTAAACAATTAGTTATTTTAGATGCTTATAATGTAGTGATGAGTGAGGGGCAACTTTTTCAATTAGAAGGGCAAGACTGTGAAAGATTAGTTCAACTAAAAAAAATGGTTGTCACTCCTGAAAGTAATGTCATTCCTATAAATTCTAATCAAATTGAATTTTTTATGAAAAAGGTAGTACCTGGCTTGAACAGAATCGGCAATGTACAGTTATCTAGGGAAGTAACACAGCGATTCATGAAAACTCCGCTTGTGGTAAAAGTTTACTTGGATCGATTAAAAAATCGTCTCTTAGCTGGTCTTGAATTCCATTATGAAAATGTTGTGATTCAACCATTGGCAAGTCTTGATTCACCTGTTGGACCTATGATTATAAGAGATCATTCTAGAGAAGAAGAAATACTAGAGCTAATGGAGGACAGTGGATTTACGAGAACTGAAGGCGGTTATTATATGCAAAATGAAGAATTGGAATATGAGTTTTTATATCATATCGTTCCAAGACTTCAACAGCTTGCTCAAGTATACGCAACTACGGCGGTTAGAACTCGAATTGTACGGGGGGGAAATGCATTTCCGAAAATTCGGGTGAAAGTGCCAAACGAACGTACTGATTGGCTAGAATTTAAGTTTGAAATGGAGGGCATAGCCGACAAGCAAATAAAAGAATTATTAAAAGTGCTTGAAGTAAAACAAAAATACTATCGACTTCCTAGTGGTTCCTTACTTTCTTTAGAAACGAAGGAAATGGAAGAAATACGTCGCTTTTTAAATGCAATTCCTGCTCAAGAAGATGATTTTGAAGCAAGTTTAAATATGCCTATGATAGAGGGTCTAAAATTCTTAGATTTAATAGATGAAAGTGAAGTCTTTTCACCTGAAGAATCTTTTCGTCAGTTTGTTGATGAATTAATGCATCCAGCTAACTTAGAGTTTGATGTGCCAGAAAGTTTAAATCATGTTTTAAGAGATTATCAAAAACAAGGCTTTAAATGGATGAAGGCACTTGCAAGTTATGGTTTTGGCGGGGTTTTAGCAGATGATATGGGGCTTGGAAAAACGTTACAAAGTATTACGTTTATTGTTTCGGAGCTTTCAAGTATGCGAGATCAAAATCTCCCCGTCCTGATCGTATGTCCCTCGTCTTTAACATATAATTGGTTACATGAAATCACTACATTTGCACCACAACTTCAAGCGATTATCGTGGATGGGAAAAAGGAAGATAGGGAGAAAATATTGAAGGATGTGCAAGAGATGGATGTGATAATCACATCCTATCCGATTATCCGAAAGGATGCTAGATGGTATGAGAAGAAATCCTTCCATACCATTTTCTTTGATGAGGCTCAAAGCTTTAAAAACCCATATACTCAAACTGCTCGAACTGTAAAAAAACTAAAGGCGAAAAATCGCTTTGGTTTAACAGGAACACCAGTGGAGAATTCACTTGAAGAGTTATGGTCAATCTATCACGTAGTGTTCCCACAGCTTTTTCAAGGTTTAGAGGAATACAGTCATCTATCAAGAAAGTCAATTGCTCGTCGAGTACGCCCATTTTTACTACGTCGAATTAAAGAGGATGTCCTTCCAGAGCTACCAGAGAAGCATGAGGAAATGGAGCTTTCTGAGTTATTCCCAGAACAAAAAAAGCTATATACTGCCTTTTTAGCGAAGCTACGTCATGATGCGTTAAAGCATCTTGATAAAGAGACATTTCGAAAGAATCGAATTCGGATTTTAGCAGGTCTAACAAGATTACGCCAAATTTGCTGTCATCCCGCATTGTTTGTTGAAGGGTATCAAGGAAGTTCAGCTAAGTTCGAACAACTTCTGCAAATCCTTGAAGAGTCAAGATTTTCGGGTAGAAGAGTGTTGATTTTCTCTCAATTTACGAAAATGCTAGAACTCATTGGACGAGAGTTGACGGCCAAAGGTCAAACTTATTTTTATTTGGATGGACAAACCCCTTCTGAAGAACGGGTCGAGTTATGCAATCGTTTCAATGATGGGGAGAGAAATGTGTTCTTGATCTCCTTAAAAGCGGGTGGTACTGGATTGAACTTAACCGGTGCAGATACCGTGATTATGTATGACCTTTGGTGGAATCCTGCAGTGGAAGATCAAGCTGCAGATCGTGCCTATCGAATGGGCCAGAAAAACGATGTTCATGTCATTAAATTAGTGGCAAAGGGGACAATCGAAGAAAAAATGAATGAGCTTCAATCTAAAAAGAGAAATCTTATAGCAGAGATTGTTGATACAGACTCAAATGCTACCACTTCTTTAACTGAAGAAGATATAAGAGAAATATTGATGATATAAAAATACTTCCCTATTCTAACAAAAGGAAAGGGAAGTATTTTTTTCTGAAAAAGAGGTTTTTATATTTTAAAAAAGGGAATAGACACTAAGTATAGTATATTTTAGTCTACTAATTACAATGGTAGTAAGTTATTTTTGTATAATATAGGAATTAGGAAGTCTAGTAGTGTAATAAATCATTAAAATTATCAAAAGATACCATCTAATCATTGTAGTAATGTGAATTATGAATATAAGTTGAATAGGGGAAATTAAAGTGACGATTCTTCTAGTGGATGATAATAAAGTAAATTTGTTTGTCATTGAAAAAATACTAAGTAATGAAGGGTATAATGATTGTACTTCATTAACTTCTGCTCAAGAGCTATTTGACTATTTACAAGTCGATGAGCCCAATGCACCTACTAAGCGGGTAGACTTAATCCTGCTGGATATTATGATGCCTGAAATTGATGGGATAGAGGCATGTAAGGTAATTAAAGCGAATGAACGTTATAAAGACATTCCAATCATTTTTGTTACGGCATTGGACGACAAGAATAAATTAGCTGAAGCTCTTGATATAGGAGGAATTGATTATATAACCAAGCCAATAGATAAAATAGAGCTACTTGCACGAATACGAGTTGCCTTACGCTTAAAGGCTGAATTGGATTGGCATACACAACATGAAAAGAAAATCCAATTTGAACTAGACCTAGCTACGAATGTTCAAAGAAGTCTACTTAGTCCACCACTAAAAGAAAAGAATATTCAAGTGGAGGTATCTTATTTACCTTCTTTTAACTTAGCTGGAGATATGTATTATTGGCATAAAATAAATGACCATCGCTATGCCGTTATCTTATTAGACATGATGGGGCACGGTATTTCCGCTTCACTATTATGCATGTTTATCTCTTCTGTATTAAGAGAAGCAATCAAACAAATTGTAGACCCAGTTGAAGTGGTAAAAGAACTTAATCGCTACATGGCTCAATTACATAAAGAAAAAGAATCAGTCCCATATTATTTTACAGCTATTTATTTAGTAATCGATACAGAAGTGAAAACGATTGAATATGTAAATGCTGGGCATCCTCATGGCTATGTATATCTGGATGAAATGAAAGTTACGCCTCTAAATCAAGGTAGTTGTGCAATCGGGTTCTTTGATGAGATAAAAGTAGAGAAGCAAGTTATCCAGTATCAAAAAGAAGCTCAAATCGTTTTATACACTGATGGTTTACTTGAGGCAATTGCACCAAATGAATTTGAAGCAGAAGAACGAATTAAAACGTTAACACAACAAAAATGGACTTACTCTCAGGAATTATTAGATGAACTTTTGCCAAGGGAAAAACAATCTAATCAACCAGATGATATGTGTCTTGTTCTTTTGAAAGTTGAATCTTAAAGTAAAATGGATACCCAAATCTTGGGTATCCATTTTTGTCTGTTATAGAGATTTTTAGCTTGTATTACTTATCTTGCTGACTTTCGTCCTTATGTTTTCAACGTATTTTTTGATAAATTCGTTCTCTTTCATTCACTTCATTATAATCTGAGACAATATCTATAAAGCGAAGAGTTTCTTTGTCACCTAGCCCGAGATATCCACCTTGCATCAAACTTTCATAAAATAGATGGTGAACTTGATTTTGTAAGGTTTGTGTAAAATAGATAAGAACATTACGGCAAATAATAACATGAAATTCATTAAATGACTGATCTGTAACTAAGTTATGTTGCGCAAAGATAATATTTTTTAGAAGTGACTTATGAAAGTAAGCAAATTGTCTATCTGTCTTATAGTATTTAGAGAATGATTCCTTTCCACCGGCAAGCTGATAGTTTTTGGTATAAGCCTGCATTTTATGGATAGGGAATACACCATTTTTTGCTTTTTCCAATACATCTTCATTCATATCCGTTGCATAAATAACGGTTTTATCCATCAAACCTTCTTCTTCCATCAGTACAGCCATCGAAAATACCTCTTCGCCAGTCGCACAGCCTGCATGCCAAATACGAATTTCAGGATACCCACGAAGGTTTGGAATGACTTCATTTCGAAATGTCTTGAAAAATGAAGGATTCCGAAACATTTCCGTCACGTTAATTGAAAAATCATTTAAGATTTGATTTAAATAGTTTCGGTCATGAATAACTAAATTTGTTAACTGGGTAATAGTAGATAGATTGCTTAGTCTCATTCGGTTATGAATTCTTCGTGTAATGGACGAGCGATTATATAAACGAAAATCATAACCAGACAAACGAAAGATCGCTTTTAGCAAAAGATCAATTTCTAAATCCAAATACTCTGTAGTTACGTTATCATTTTGTTGAAGATCAGATTGAAAAATCATTATTATCCGTACTCCCTTGTGAAACTAACCATACTCGTAAAACAGAGAATAACTGTTCCAAGTTTATAGGTTTACTAATATAATCGGATGCACCTGCTTCGATACATTTATCTCTGTCGGTATTCATCGCCTTCGCAGTGATAGCAATAATCGGTATTTCAGTTAGATGTAAATCTTTTCGAATTCGAGTCATTGTTTCATAGCCATCCATGATAGGCATCATAATATCCATTAATATTAAATCGATTGCTTTGTTGGATTGTATAATTTCTAGACACTCTAAGCCATGTTTAGCAACTAATACATTGACCCCATTGTGTTCCAGTGCTGTTTTAAGTGCGTATATATTGCGATTATCATCATCAACAATCAAAACGTTTTTCCCTTCGAATATATCGGATTCATCAATGATTAAAGTAGGTGGTTCAATCGTTGTTTCTGACTCAGTTTGTTGAGGAAACTCCTCGATTAATTGAGTAGCTGCAACTTCTTCATGTCCGACCTCTGGAAGTCCTTTATTTATTGCATTCAAGCATTCCTCACTTATGCCATTTGGTAAGCTTGGAAGTGTTAAAGTAAATGTACTTCCTTTTCCTTCTTCACTTTCAAGATCAATCCATCCGCCAAGAAGTTTCGAAAATTCCTTACTAATGGATAGACCAAGACCAGTACCACCATATTTACGAACTGTTGCGCCATCTGCTTGTTGGAACGATTCAAATATAAGTTGATGTTTCTCCTTAGAAATACCAATTCCGGTATCGATAATAGCAATTTCCAACCAATCGTTACTCAATTGGTGCATATCGGTAGAAAGTTGCTGATGATCTAATTTTTTAATAGCTAACGTTACAGAACCATTCTCTGTAAATTTAAATGCATTTGATAATAAATTTTTCAAAATTTGATTAAAGCGCTTTTCATCTGTATGGAAAATATCATCAACATTTGAAGTCTTAATGATATTAAAATCAAGTTCTTTTTGTTTAGCAATTGGCATGAAAGTTTGTTCCAATAAATGTGGAAGTTCATCCATATTGACTTCCCCAAATATAATATCTAATTTACCTGCTTCCACCTTCGATAAATCTAAAATATCATTAATCAATGCCAGTAAATCCTGACCAGAAGAATGTATGACTTTCGCGAATTCCGCCTGCTCTTCCGTTAAATTATTGTTGTCATTCTCACCAAGCATTTGGGATAAGATTAAGATGCTATTCAAAGGTGTCCGTAATTCATGAGACATATTGGCAAGAAATTCAGATTTATAATTGGAACTTAAAATAAGTTGACCGGCAGTTTCTTCAAGATCTTTCTTTGCTTTTTCAAGCTCTTTTGTTTTTGCTTCGGCGTCCTTCGTTCTTTCTTCCAGTTGTTCATTAATTTTAGTCAGTTCTTCTGTTTGCATTTGCAGTTCTTCCGATTGAGATTGTAATTCTTCTGACTGGGTTTGCAATTCTTCCGATTGGGCTTGTAGCTCTTCAGTCATTGCTCTTGATTCATTTAATAAACGAACTATCTCCATACGATCCATAATACTTTTTACTGTTAATCCAAATGTTTTCACTACGTTTTCAACTAGTTCAATTTCAAGTGATTTAAACTCTTCCATAGAGGCAAGTTCAATAACTGCAATGGTTTTATCTTCAAAAATCACTGGAACAATAATTAAACTTTTAGGTGGGATTTCGCCAATCCCAGTATGAACATATCGATAATCTTTTGGTAAGTCATTAGAATAAAAGACTTGTTGACTGATTGTGACTTGTCCTATTAATCCTTCACCAAGTTTAAAAGAATCTCGACCTATATCTTGACTTGAACCAGAAAATGAAGCTGTTTTTATATATACTGTCGAGTCAAGATCTTCATTGGCTACATAAAATGCACCATAAAGGGCGCCTGTAATTCTCGTTATCTCTGAAAGGAATATTTCAGATAACTTATTAATAGAAGAGACACCTTGATATTTCGTCAAGAGGGAAGCGAGGTTCGTTTGCAACCATTCTCGATTCTCCATACTATCTAATAATGAATTCGTTGCAATGGCTAATTCTTTTATCTCATCATTAGTGGTTACTTTAATACGTTCTTCATAATCACCTTTGGATGCAGTAATTCTTTGAATAGAGTTTGTTACACTTTGGACTGTTCTAATAATAGAGCTAGATACAGCTGTGGAAAAAGTGATGGCTAATAAAGTAACAATAATTAAAAAAACAGTAAGGGCAATGCTAACTGTATTATTTTGTTTATCTAACTTTTCTGTAGTTGTTATAATTGCTTCACTTTCTGTAATTCTAAATTCATCAAACTTTTGTTCCATGAAGGCGAGATCAGAGCGACCTTCATTTTCTTTGAAATGTTCAAGAAGCTCCTCTGTTTTTCCTTTCCTTTTCAGCTCAATAATTGGGTCTCCCGATGTACTAATCCAGTGTTGAATGGTTGATTTGATTGTGGCTAGTTTTTCTTGTTGATCAGGCTTATTTTTTAAAAGAGAGTATAAGGTATTATAGTCTTTCACCCAATTCTCTGTTGCTTGGTAATAGCTTTCAAGATATTGCTCATCACCTGTAATAATAAATCCACGTTTACCAGCTTGCATTTCTAGTAAATTTTTTTCAATATTATTGGAAAGCTCTAGTATTTGAGAGTCATACTTTATAATCTGATTACGTTCTGTTTGTAACGATCGCATTTGGTTATTTAAATACACTCCTGAAAGGAGCAAGGCAAGAACGATAATTACATATCCAAAGGTAATTTTCGATCGTATGCCTAAGGCTAATCTACTTTTCATTTCGTATCCTACCTTCTTCAATTAAAATTTTTATAGTCATATAAATAGAGCATTCTTTTTCTATTACCCGTTATTGATAGACTATAAACATTTTTTATAATAATTTTTTTAAAAAATTTTATTTAATAGAAATAGCCCATAAAAAAAGAAGGAGTTAAGGCTCCTTCCTTTTTAATAGGATTAAGATTTTCGGTTAGTTAAAATGACCCCACCAATGACTGCTAGACCCCCAATTACTTGGGCTAGGAGTAGCTTTTCCCCGATAAAGATTGTTGCGAAAATCGTTGCAAATAAAGGAATAAAGTTTAAATAAATACTTGCCTTGTTAGCACCTATTTGTATAACGCCTTTATTCCAACATAAAAAGGCTATGATGGAGGCAAATGTCCCCACATAAATGATGGCTCCTATTGTTTTAGGAGACCAGATAATTGACGTATCTGATGTGATTAATTCAAAAATTGAAAAAGGTAAAAGCATAATAGCTCCAAGGGCCATCGTGACTAAAAAAGTAGAAGTTCCAGGTAACACCTGAGAGTACTGTTTAATTAGTAATGAATAAATACTCCAACAAAAAACAGCCAATAAGACAATGAGGTCCCCTTTATTGAAGCTAAACTGCTGTATGCTTTCAAGAGTTCCCCCTGATAATATAAACACAACACCAATTAACGAAATCACTGTACCAATTAATTGGTTGCGTGATAAACGTTCCTTCAAAAAGAAGAATGATAATATGTATATAAATATAGGGGTAGTAGAATTCATTAAAGAAGCATTGATTGATGTTGTATAATATACTCCTATATAGACAAGGGTATTAAAGGCAAAAACCCCGGTGATGGAAAGGACAAGGATAATTTTCCAGTGGGTGATAAATTTCGGCCAATCTACTCTTACTTGTTTGAAAGCAATAGGCAAGAACACGATAAATGCTAGGCACCATCTTAAAAAAGCTAGAGTAAATGGTGGAATCTCGCCAGTAACTGCCCGTCCAATAACAAAATTTCCTCCCCATAGTACTGTAGCTATAACTAATAAAAGATACGGTGGAAATTTCATAGTCTAGTCTCCTTATTTTTTAGAATCGTATATCTATTATAGCTGTATAAATTTTATATTTTAACTATTTCTACAATAAAATGGAAGAATATTAAGCGGAATTATCAAAATAGAGTCAGGAGGAAGATAAAATGAAAATAAGACCACAACGATTAATGATAGGAGATACAGTCGGTGTTGTAGCTTTAGGTGGACCACTAGCGATGGAGTACCTACCAGAAAAGTTAGCTCTACTTGAAAGTCTTGGTTTAAAAGTGAAACTAGGTGAAACAGTCGGACTCACAGGAAAATACTTAGCGGGTTCAGATGAGGAAAGACTAAAAGACTTACATACAATGATTCAAGATCCAGAAGTAAAGGGAATCTTTTGTTTACGCGGTGGTTACGGTGCAGCGCGTATTGTTGACAAAATAGATTATCAATCTTTAACTGAAAATCCGAAAATCTTTTGGGGATTCTCAGATGTTACGTACTTCCATACGGTCTTTCAAGAATATGCAAATATCGTAACGTTTCATGGACCAATGCTATCATCAGTCGGCGCCAATGAACTTTCGGACCTTTCGATTAAGATGTTCCAACAGTTATTTACCCCTTTTGAAATCCAATACGATGAAAATATTACGCCTCTACAAACAATCGTGACTGGAAGTGTACGTGGTGAACTAATTGGAGGAAATTTAACGCGTCTTGTAAATACTTTAGGAACAAAATTTGAAGTTGATACAAAAGATAAGATTGTGTTACTTGAGGATATTGGAGAGTCTTTAGAAAATATCGATAGTATGCTGAATCAACTGCGACTAACACGTAAATTAGAGGAAGCAGCGGGGTTTGTAATTGGTAATTTTGCAGATATAAATGAAGGCACTTTGGAGGATGTATGGACATTGTTAGAAGAGTATTTGAAGCCCTTACGAAAACCTACTGTAGCTGGATTTATGATTGGTCATTGTGAACCAAATATTGCGATTCCACTCGGAGTTGAGGCGATATTAGATGCGGATTTGAAAGTTCTTCGAGTTTTACCAGGGGTTGAATAAAGAATAGAGTAACTCTGGAGTAACCTCGAATTGTAGTATTGAACGTATTCAATGAAATAAAGATACCAGTAGAAGGCTTTAACCTTTTGCTGGTATCTTTTATACCTTATTTCACTATCGATATAGTAGGGTTATTTATTGTTAATAAATAGCTTGTAAATTCACCGCCATTTACTTGTGTAAACATTTTACCAGCACTAGCTAATAATTGATTACATTCTGCTTCTTCTAAGGATGGTCGTAAATAAAATAGTTGAAGAGCTTCTGTAGTTTTTTCTGTCACCGCTGTTCGAGTAGAATCTACGAATTGACTACCAAAGGGTCCTTCCTGATCTTTGCTAGTTAAAATACTTTTTAATGAATTATATCGCCCGTTTAAACCCTCATAACCTGTTAGTTCGTCTCCTATAAACACTTCTACATCTCCAACAAGTTTATCTACATCGTAGATTCCAATCGGTATTTCGTATTGTAAGGAGAAAAAGTTGTTAAGGTCAACAGCTGAATGGAAAGGTTCTAAATAGTTTTGTTTGGCAATTCGACGCATTAAGCTTTCAGCAGAGTGACGGTAGCGATTTGGATCAGCACCAAATAACTTCCACACAGAGCGCCATTCCGCAATTCCTTCTCGCTGAGTAACAGGATTTTCTTGAAGTTCTAAATACAGGTTTTCCTGATAAAGTTGTGTACGGCCTTTTATCATTTGGGGAGATTCTGACACAACAATTTTGGTATAATGGATAATGCCGATTTTTAATAGATCGTTCTTTTGTAAAAGGGCACTGTTTAATGAGATATTCAAAGGTACTTCACCTACATTTATAAAATTATATAATTTAACTGTTTATATATACTTTACCAAACAAAGGAGTTGAATGCGAAAATGAAAATCGAACAATTACAGTTAGAGTTAATTGAATACGCAAAATCAATCGGCGTGGACAAAATCGGTTTTACGCATGCTTCTCCTTTTCAAGAGATGAAAAATCGATTAAAGCGTCAGCAACAGCTCGGTTTTCAATCTGGATTTGAGGAATCCGATATTGAAAAAAGAACAGAGCCACGATTATTACTAGACAGTGCAGAGAGTATCATTGCCATAGCGCTTGCATATCCATCCAAAATGGAAAACGCCCCAGCAGGAAAAAAGGGGGAACGTCGAGGGATTTTTGCAAGAGCCTCTTGGGGAGTGGATTACCACGTTGCTGTCAGGGAGCGTTTAAATTTAATAGAAGAATGGTTAACGGAACGTATCCCAAATGTTCATATTAAGTCAATGGTAGATACCGGAGAACTTGTCGATCGTGCAGTTGCTGAGAGGGCTGGTATTGGTTGGAGTGGAAAGAATTGCTCGATAATTACACCAGAGTTTGGTTCTTACGTATACTTAGGGGAAATGATTACAAATATCCCTTTTAAACCAGATTCACCTATAGAAGATGAGTGTGGCGATTGTCGACTTTGTTTAGACGTGTGTCCAACAGGTGCATTAGTTGAGGCAGGTCAATTAAATTCACAGCGTTGTGTCGCATACCTAACGCAAACTAAGGATTTCTTGCCTGATGAGTTTCGAAAAGAGCTCGGTAACCGCATCTATGGTTGTGACACATGCCAAACAGTGTGTCCGAAAAATAAAGGGAAAAAGAACTGGATTCATAATGAATTTAAAGCTGACCCTGAACTTGCGAAACCTTTATTACAGCCATTACTTCAAATCTCAAATAAAGAGTTTAAATCTAAATTTGGCTATATGTCAGGTTCATGGAGAGGGAAAAAGCCAATTCAGCGTAACGCCATTATTGCCTTAGCGCATTTTAAAGAATCCTCTGCAATTCCAGATTTAATTTCTATTATGAATAAAGACGAGCGACCGGTGATGCGCGGAACGGCAGCATGGGCAATTGGAAAAATTGGTGGTCCTGAAGCTGAAACTGCACTACTCAAAGCTTGTGAAGTGGAGAAGGATGAAGCCGTTCTTCAAGAAATTGATAAAGGGTTAAAATTATTGAAAATGTAGGCTTGTAATAAACGTTTTAGGGTTACTGAGTAATTAAATATAAGATATAGTAGAACCATATTAAAAAGGGAAGTGTCATGTTTTGCCATTGCATATAGTTTTATATCAACCTGAAATTCCAGCCAATACGGGTAACATTGCCCGTACATGTGCAGGAACGAATACATCACTACATTTAATCCGACCACTTGGATTTTCAACAGATGATAAAATGTTAAAACGCGCGGGATTAGACTATTGGTATGCGGTAAATATTGTTTATCACGATAGTTTAGAAGACTTTCTTGAGTATTCAAAGGAAGGGGAGCTATTCTTAATTGAAACGTATAGTGATGAACCTTATTCCAACCATGATTTTAGTGATCAAGAAAAAGATATCTATTTTATGTTCGGGAAAGAGACAACAGGTCTCCCAAAAGACTTCGCTTATGAACGCCGTGATAAGTGTTTGCGCATCCCACAAAGCGATCATGTGCGGTCCTTAAATTTATCCAATACCGCAGCTATTATAATCTACGAAGCACTACGTCAGCAAAATTTTCCTGGTTTGAAATAGTAAAACCTCCATTCGTGTGTTCGCGAATGGAGGTTTTTGTTTTGTTAAATAGTAGAGCTTTTATAGTTGTATCTCACTATGTGTTAACTCACAGCGTGCAAAAATTTTTACTTATATTCCATCTGTGTTCATGAGGACTATTCGCCAGCGATCTGGATCTTCAATTGTCACACCTTTTTCTTCCCAGTATTTGTTTTCTGGTTCTACTTCAGGGTAACCCATTTCTTGCAGCCTGTTTTTAATAGTATTAATAGCATTTTGATTTGGTATATAAAAAACTAGAAGATTATCTTTACTAAGTGCCGGACAGGGGCTCCCCTCAATATGTTGTGTAAATTCAAGATGATAGCTTGCATCGGGCAACCCTATAAGTAAACCAGTATACCCTCTATGCCCAGTAAAGGAGCCAATTTTCTCTAACCCAATTCCGGTACAATAAAATCTTTCTAGCTCTTCAATTTGATCAGTAGGACGTGCAACCCGCACTTGTGCCACTGGTATTTTAGTTGACCAAAGTTTCTCCACTAAAATTCCCCCTTTATTCCATTTTAAAGAGGGAATTAACCATTTAATATTCTCCTTTTGACTGAACTTAATTAGCTATGTGAAGAGCTATGGTTTAAACAAGAGAAGGTGTTTATAAAACGATTTAAGCTCAAAATCTCGGAGGGAAGGCGAAAAGAGAGTGAATCTCTAAGCCATTTCAAGCTTAGAATTGGCAAGAAACGTCGAAGAGAAGGAATCTCTTGTACGAAATGAGCCTCGAGCAGGGAAGAAACGTCGAAGAGAAGGGTTCTGTAGGACGAAACAAGCCCAGCCCCGGGTAGAAAAGTCGAAGAGAAGGAATCTCTAGGACGAAATAAGCCCCACCCCGAGTAGAAACGTCGAAGAGAAGGGTTCTCTAAGACGAAATGAGCCCCGCACTGGGATATAACGTCGAAGAGAAGGGCTCTCTAAGCCGAAACAAGCCTCGCCCCGGGATGTAACGTCGAAGAGAAGGGCTCTCTAGGACGAAACAAGGCCCGCCCCGGGAAGAAACGTCGAAGAGAAGGGTTCTCTAAGCCGAAAAGAGCCCCGCCTCGAGTAGAAAAGTCGAAGAGAAGGGTTCTCTAAGCCGAAATAAGCCTCGCCCCGGGATGTAACGTCGAAGAGAAGGGTTCTCTAGGACGAAATAAGACTTGCCCTGGGATATAACGTCGAAGAGAAGGGTTCTCTAAGCCGAAACAAGCCCCGTCCCGAGTAGAAACGTCGAAGAGAAGGAATCTCTAGGACGAAACAAGCCCCGCCCCGGGAAGAAACGTCGAAGAGAAGGGCTCTCTATGCCGAAACAAGCCTCGCCTATAAATGCCAATTTAAGGACGTACAAAAACGCTCGTTTAACCGTGTACATTTTTGATCTCCAGTGTATATTACAACTTTACATGGAGGGGCGAGCATGATAGCCTTGTTCGGTCAGCCAGC
>Ga0182742_1001622_pt1 | contig 27765 bp, 24 predicted proteins | sample eDN5th37CBELigMG_FD_128880 | JGI IMG/M metagenome (GOLD analysis project Ga0182742, IMG submission 128880) | Enriched Miracle-Growth compost microbial communities from Emeryville, California, USA - eDNA 5th pass 37_C BE-Lig MG (version 2)... ...
CCATGCATTTTTTATACTAAGATAAGCACCCGATTAAGCGATTTCCAAATCTTCAAGAATCGCCAGGAAATAAGCTACTAAAATAAGCGGAGAAATTCCTCTTAATGAGAAAATAGCACGAAAAATAGATTAAATAGACGGAAAGATTCCGCCTATTTAATCGAAAAAGATGAAAATGGACCATTTTACTTTGCTTAACCGGAAAAACTCCGCTTATATCCCCCAGACCGAGTTCCATTCTTCAGTCTAACCGGAAAAACTCTGCTTATTTAAACTATCGGTTACTCCATTAAGGATAAGCAAGAAGGTCTGCTTTATTTAGCCGCCTCTCAGACATCATCACCCACCCCCTGATAGTTAACTATCTTTTTTAGCACACCAATTGGAATAACAATGAGCTCGCGAATTTTCATGCTGACAAAAACTTATGTCACCATGTTAAAAGGGATTTGAAATTCAGGGCGCATATATCGTCCATTTTATTAATCCCCATATAAATTAACAAAAAGAAGCAGTCTTATTCAGTTGCGAATAGGACTGCTAATTGGTGTGCTAATTTAGTTTTTGTATTCGGAAACCAAACCCGTTACCCTCAGAGGAGCTTGTTTATTTTTTTGATTACTACGCTTGTTTTTGCGTAAAATGATATTCTGGTTCATTTGCGTCTGCATTAAATTCAGCTGCAAAATCATTATCGTCAAAATACCATACATCTTTTTCTTCAATATAATAAGTAATGCCAAATTTTTCGGTGGATATGCCGATATTAATAGGCTCTTCTTTGGAAATGCCTAAAGAGAAGCCTTGCTGAACCGTGCTGCATCCTCCGTAGCGAGCAAAAAATCGGACATAATCGCCATCATTTAAGCTCATTTCTTCTTTATACCAAGCAGCAGCTTGGTCACTAATAAAAATTTTCATGTGCTACACCCCTTTTTTATTAACCTTCTATGTTTGATTTTTACTACATGCAACAACGAAGTGTTATCTCCATTATAAAACAATCTATTTATTTATGCGACTAAAGGAATTCTTTATATATCTGGCTTTATCGACAAAACTTGTCTATTTACTGTAATCCTTGCATCATATGATTCATGATTTCGTCATAGGAATGCTTCAGGCGTTTGTCATTTGCTTCTTTTAAAGGCCGCAGTTCATAGTCTTTTTCTTTATTGCTGTAATTATAAGTAGGAAAAAAGCTTGGACTTTCGATAGATATTACTGTTTTGCTGTTTTGGACTGCTTTTTTGATGGTTACAGAAGCAAGTCCGCCAATATCACGATATTCCTCGTCTTGACCTGAAAGGAAATTGCCTAATGAATAGACAACAAGCGTTTTATGGTTTTGCTTATTTGTGAGCCACTCCATTTTTTGCAAGACATGGGGATGGCCGCCAAAGATAATATCAACGCCTTTATCTGCTAAAAACTGCGCTAGATCCTTTTGTTCCTGATTAGGGACCCGTTCATATTCTTTGCCCCAATGGATTCCCATTACAACCACATCTGCCTGTTTTTTTGCCCGGGCAATTTCTTGTTCCATGTTCTTTTTATCGATTATATTCACAATATATGGCTGCTCTTCTGGAATAGGAATCCCATTTGTCCCGTATGTATACGAAAGGAAAGCCACTTTTATGCCTTTTTTTTCGAGGATGCGAATCGTTGTTTGATCCTTTCTGTCTGTAAAGGTTCCTACATATGGCATGTCAATTTTCCGCAAATATGACAATGATTGCAGCTGACCTTTTACGCCGCGGTCAAGAGCATGATTATTTGCTGTTGTAACAATATCAACGCCTGCATCTTTTAAAGCATCGGCCACTTCATGTGGACTGTTAAAAGCAGGATACCCTGAAAGCCCGATATCGGTTCCGGCTACAATCGTTTCCAGGTTGGCAAGAAGAATATCTGGTTGAATAAGCTTTTGTTTCACTTTTTTGAGCATCGGCTTAAAATCATAAGTTTTGTTTTGTTTATTTAAAAGCGCATCATTGTATACTCGATCATGGATCAGAATATCGCCGACTGCTCCAATGGTAATATGCTGTTCGAGCTTTTTATCTGCAAGTTGAGTAGTATGGGAAGGCTGGGTTCCCAAGTGATTCTGCTGTTCTTTTTTATTTAGGGCACAAGCCGAAAACCCTAAAACGATAAGAAAAGCAAAAATGGGTAGTATAACTTTTTTCATTCTTTTCTCCTGTTTGTTTTCTTTGTTGGACGCGGCAAAACGAAAACTGTCGATTAGACCTGATCCAAGTTGTGTATGCAGCTGATAAAAACATGGTCTGCCTTTATTAGAATAACAAAAAAACAGACAGTATTCGACTATTTTTCCTAAAATTTGATTTCACCTAACAAGAGAAGAAATTGAAAAAAGCGATGGAATAGGGAGAGGGGGTGCATAAGAGGAGGAAGGCAGATCACAAGATACAGGCTGATCGATTTTTTCGATCAGCCTGTTACAAGAGCCTCTATTCTTTAAAAGGAATTTTTATATAAAAACTGGTGCCTTTATCTACTAGGCTTTTGGCAGACAAATCGCCGCCAGCGTCCTTCATTATTTTTTTGCAGACGCTTAAGCCGATGCCTGTGCCTTTTCCTTTGGTCGTATAAAAAGGATTAAATAATTCTTTCATGGCAGATTCGGAGATGCCGCAGCCATTATCTTGAACAGTTATTACAACATAAGCATGTTCAATGGTTGTTGTTACGCGAATCTGTTTCGGCTCATCTTTCCGTTTGCCTTCATCAAGCGCTTCAAATGCATTTTTAATAATATTCACCAATACTTGCTTTAGCTGCTTTTCATTAAAAAATACATAGGGCATTTGTCTGCAAAGATCCATTTGCAGCGTCACATTTTTCATAATCGATTCGCTTTCGAATAATGTGCAGATATCTTTTACTAAACGGTTGGCAGATAGATGCTCCCAGCTATTTTCCTTTGGCTTGGATGCATTTAAAAAATCAAAAATAATATCATTGGCCCGATCAATTTCCTCTAAGGCAATATCCGCATAACGCTCTTTTTTTATTTCTACTAAATGGGGCTTGATTAACTGAATAAAGCCTTTTACTGTTGTTAATGGATTGCGTATTTCATGGGCGATGCCTGCCGCTAATTTTCCAATATTATTGCTGTAGTCATTGGAAAGTGCTACCTCGCGAAATATTTGAATCGTTTTGGAAAAAAAATTTTTTTGTTCGCACATATGATGATGAAAATCATGCAGCTGCTTATTCAACTGCTTGGATAGCCTTTGCACATCGTTTTCGTTATCCAGTTTTTTTAATGGAATGCAGTATAGATGATATAAATTATTTTCTACCACTTTATACAATCGGTAGAAGGATTCGTAATGAAAATGAGGCAGATGAATCGTCATTTCCACTTCCGTGTCGTCGCTTTCTAAGAAACTAGCAAACTCATCTTCATCTTTGAGCAAAAAATCTGCAAAGGATGAGGTTTTGATAGAGGAAAGATTGGGTAAAGAGGAATGCAGAATTTGCAAGTGATCATTTATTAAAAAATAGGGAAACGGAAGCTTGCTTATATTGTTCGATAAAGTGTTCATAAATGATACCATCCTTTAATAGAATAAGAAATTGCGTATGTTCATTATTTTTATGGAAACTGGTTAATATATTCTATGACGAAAAAAATCAGGATATGTCATTTTTTTAGAAGTTTTGTAGTTGGTTATGTAAGAAATAGCACATTTATCTAGTATTAGGTTTATCATACAAAATATGGGGAGGGTATTTCAATGCCCAAAAGCAAAATTTTGCTAAATATTGCTTGCGGCAATGCTCATAAAAATATCCTCAAAGAGTCGCTCCTTGAGGATATAGCGGCAGTTTTTAAATCCATTTCACTTTTGGCTCCGTTTTGTTGGCAATTCGTTTAATATTTGCCCGGTGCCTGTACACAACAAAAATCGTCAGCAAAGCTAAAATAACAATCAATAGTTTATCATCCCATAAAATAAGGGAATAGATAAGACCAAAGACGCCTGCCACCATTGATGACAGTGATACGTATTTCGAAAAATACAGAGTGATAAAAAATATGAGGATGGTCGCTAGAAAAAGCAATGGTTCATGTCCCAAAAGAATGCCGGCAGAGGTAGCTACTGCTTTTCCGCCTTTAAAGCCAGCAAATATTGGATACATATGGCCAATAACAGCAAAAACGCCAAAAATTAATGGATTTACATCCAAGTCACCCGCAAAAAGCAGCGGCAGAAGGGTGGCGACCGTTCCTTTTAAAATATCGGAAATGGTCACAGCAAAACCCGCTTTTTTGCCCAAAGTGCGGAAAGTGTTTGTCCCTCCAAGGTTTCCGCTTCCGTGCTGTCTAATATCTACTCCGTAGAATGCTTTTCCTATTATAAGCCCGGAAGGAATGGAGCCAATTAAATAGGATGCAACAATTAAAATAGCTATAATCAAAACAAACTCTCCTTACATTTATGTATCATGCAAATATATTGTACCATGTTATCCAAAAAACTCATCATTTTTTCCAAAAATATCAGCATTAAATTTGAAAATCGTAATCATTACGGTTATAATAGATGTGAGGTGATAAAAAATGAAGCAAAACATCCATCCTAATTATCAAAAAGTAATTTTTGTAGATGCAGTCAGCGGTTTTTCTTTTTTAAGCGGTTCTACTAAAACATCCAATGAAAAAATGACCTGGAAAGATGGCAAGGAATATCCAGTCATTAAAGTAGATATCACTTCAGACACTCATCCTTTTTATACAGGAAGACAAAAATTTGCAGAAGCAGGCGGCCGCGTCGATAAATTTAAGAAAAAATACAATATGTGAATGCATCCTGATTAATGAAAAAAGAAGAAGTCCGTTCTATTTGCAGAGCTGGCTTCTTCTTTTTTGTCTGCCGTCAAATCGCTTTTAATTGCTGATGCTTTATCCTTTTGCTGTGCACAATAAGAGAAAGCCAGTTTATAAACATTTAAAAAGGGGTATGTTTATAAACGTTTTGACGGTCTTTTGCTTTTTAAGCTTGAGGATTAGAAGCAAAAGACCGCTTTATGGTTACCGGATATAGGAGAGTGACACATGAAACAAAAGAGGATAAAAAAGAAAAAAATCCTTGTTGCTGGCATCATTTTATTTATTTCTATCTATATAAGCGTTATTCTTTACCATAGTTTAAAACCACTGCCACAAGGCCTGTCAATGGAAGGGGAAGTTCATTATTCTAGCGATGTGCAATTTCTAAAAGATATTACCTATAAGAATAAAGATGGAAACAGAGTATCCAAGCAGGAGATATTGACAGGCATTTTGAAGCAGATAGAAGAAGCGGATGAATTTATTGTGGTCGATATGTTTTTGTTTAATAAAGACAGCGATAAAGATCAAGTTTATCCCAATATAACAGAGACTTTTGTTCATGCATTGATTAAAAAGAAACAAGATAATCCCGCTATCCGCATCATTTTTATTACCGACAGGGTCAATACAGCCTACAGTTCCTATCCATCACCGGAATTGACAAAAATGAAAGAGAACGGAATCGAGGTAATGATGACCAATCTGCATGTATTGCGGGATTCAAATCCTTTATATTCAGGAATTTGGCGAATGTTTTTTCAATGGTTTGGCGAAAAGGGAAGGGGAAACTTGCCAAATCTGCTTGCAAATAGTGCTCCAAAAGTAAATATCTGGTCTTATTTAGATCTTTTGAATGTGAAAGCAAATCATCGCAAACTGGTGATAACGGAAAAAGCTGCTCTTATTTCGTCTGGCAATATTCATGATGCGAGCGGCTATCATTCCAATACAGCCTTTTTAATAAAAGGGGATATAGTGAAAGATGCTTTAAAAAGCGAAAACAGTGTCAATGAATTTTCGGAAAATATTGATTTTCCAGCATATAGGGAACAAGAAAAAGAGCATTCTGGCTTTCAAGTTCAGCTTTTGACAGAAGGAAAAATAGCAAAACATGTTTTATCCAGCATTAAAGCTGCCAAAAAAGGCGATATTATTTGGATTGGCATGCTGTACCTTGCAGACAGGCAGATAGTTGATGCATTAAAAGAAGCTGCAAATAGCGATGTAATGATACATATTATTCTTGATCCTAATCAAAATTCTTTTGGCAATAAAAAAGCCGGTTTGCCCAATATCCCAGTAGCTGCTGAATTAGCCAATAGCAATCATGCTCATTTGCAAATTAAATGGTATAACACAGGGAACGAACAATACCATACAAAAATGATGTTTATAGAAGGAAAAAAAGAAGATGCCATCATAAGCGGATCAGCCAATTATACCAGAAGAAATTTAGCTGACCTTAATTTGGAATCCGATGTAAAAATAAGCGCCTCAAAAGAAACGGATGTTATGAAGGATGTAAAAAGCTATTTTGAAGCATTATGGAACAATCAAGGAGCCGAATATACAAAAGAGTATCATACAGAAGACACAGTTCCTGTTTTTCGTTATATCCTCTACCGGCTGCAGCGGCTATTTTGGTTTACGACCTACTGAGTGGCACTTTCCATATAAAAGCTATTTTTTAATATGGCAGTGATATTGGAGAATTTATGGAAATAAAAGGATGTATGAAACAATCTCCGCAAATGGAGGACTGCAAAAAATTATTGGGAAATTAACAAAAATCACCCCGATTTCCAAATACGGAAAGAAGGGTTTTTATTTTCCCATTGATTTGAAATAAAAGCTTATAATAAAGTAAAAACATACAAAGGAGGTCGATAGGATTGATTACTTTGGAGACAGTAGAGATGGAAAATAGAGGGGCTTTTTTGTCTATTCTTCTAATGGCAGACGAAAGTGAGGAAATAGTGAAGGATTATATAGAAGCTGGAACTTTATTTGCCATAAAAAATGAAGAAAATGATACAATTGGCTGTATATTGATGATTGATTTCCACGAAAACGCAGCTGAAATAAAAAATATTGCGCTGATTCCTGAATTTCGAGGCAAAGGATATGGAAAAGCGTGCATTCATCGTATTCTTCAAGCAGCAAAAAAAATGAAAAAAGAACGAGTCGTGGTTGGCACTGCAAATTCCAGCATAGAAAATATTGCTTTTTATCAAAAATGTGGTTTTTGTTTTTTGGAAATAAAGAAAAACTTCTTTGCAGACTATCCAGACATAATTGTTGAAAATGGCATTCAGGCACTGGATATGATTTATTTTGAATATAAGTTATAGAAAATGTTTGAAAAATCACAATAAAATACATAGATAAAAAGAATAAGCATAGCTAAAAGGAAGGAAGAGGAATAAAAAATGGCAAAAAATTTAGCGGATATAGATTCTTTGGAAGAAAGATTAAGCGCATTGGCAAAGCTTGCAGAAAATTTTAAAGAACGGGCAGCGGAAATCGATGAAACAGGAGAGTTTGTTTATGAAAATATTGTCGATTTAAAAAAATGCGGCTATACAACATTAACGATCCCCAAGGCTTACGGGGGACAAGAGCTGTCTCTTTATGACTATATCAGGCTGCAGGAAGTGATTGCCCAAGGAGACGGGGCAACCGCGCTGTCGATTGGCTGGCATATGGGAGTTGTTCGCAATATGTATGAAAATAAATGGGAGCAGCAGGTGCTTGCGGCTGTTTATAAAGATTTGCATAAAGGTGCCTTAATTAATGCAGCAGCAACCGAACCGCAGACAGGCAGCCCGACAAGGGGAGGAAAACCGCAGACAACAGCGGAAAAAATCGGCGACAAATGGGTGATCAATGGCCATAAATCATTTACGACGATGTCTTTGGTATTAGATTATTTTGTTGTGTCTGCTTCAATTAAAGAGACAGATGAAGTCGGCAATTTTTTGATCCGCAAAGAAAATAAAGGCATCCGCATCGAAAAAACCTGGGACAGCATCGCGTTAAAGGGAACAGGCAGCCATGATGTCTATTTTGAAAATGTCGAAGTAGGCGAGAAGGATTATGTAGAAACATTAGGAAAATCGAAGCGGGTCAATCCATGGCTATTGCATATTCCCGCCTGTTATCTTGGCATTGCCGGCGCGGCTCAAAAAGAAGCGGTCCAATTTGCAAAAAGCTATTCGCCAAACAGCATCGCTGGAACAATTAGTGAACTGCCGAATGTGCGCGCCAAAATTGGCGAAATGGAATTAAAAATGCTTCAAGCCAAATATTTTCTGTATTCTGTCAGCAAACAATGGGATGAAACAGAAGGAGAAGCAAAAGAGCAATTATTGCCACAATTAAGTGCCGCGAAATTAGTGGTTACCAATACAGCAATCGAAGTGGTCGATTTAGCGATGCGCATTGTCGGGGCACGAAGCCTTTCAGCAAAAAGTCCGCTGCAGCGCTACTATCGCGATGTGCGGGCAGGCCTGCATAATCCGCCGATGGATGATATGACGATCGCACAGCTTGCCGAAAAGTCTTTAAAGCAATAGAAGCGAAAAAATCAGCGCGAAGCTTTGGCGCTGATTTTTTCATTGGTGGCATTTTCTTTTTTAAACGAATAGGATGAGGGGGGGAAGAAAGAATTTATGCAGCCTTTTCCCGGCTTTTCCATTTGCTTCGATATAAGCTCCATTGCTGTTTTAGTCTAGTTTCCAAACGAAAGGGGCCATGAATGATCCTTTTGACGAAAAGCACCGTTAATTCTTCTATTGCAAGCAGACAAATTAGACCATATAAAAAAATCATTCTCTCTTCCACCTTTCAATTTAAGTAATAATGGTGTTTATACTACAAATGATTTCTTTTGAAGCAAACATTTCTATCAGTTTATGAAGAATTTCCAAAAAGAGAACGAATCTAGTGCTGCAACAACCCAGTTTGGCTTTGTGCCGAAATATATGGCGCTGTTTTGCTTGCAAATAACTAGTTATATAGTTAAGTATTCGCCAAAAAATTGGAAAAACCTATTGAAATCATTAAAAAAATGTTTCATAATAGCTAAAAGTATTCAGCTTTAAAAAAATGAGTAGTTAAAGGGAGATGGAAAATGAAAATAAGAGTTTCTGCCGTGCAGTATAAACTGCAGAATATTAAGTCCTTTGAAGAATTTGCCAAACAATGCGAACACTATATTCGCAATGCAGAAGAATATGGAGCAGAGTTTGTATTATTTCCGGAATTTTTTACGACACAATTATTATCAATGGGTGATGGACAAAATCCGTTAACAATAAATGAATTGCCTGGATTTACGGAGCAATACCAAAATTTGTTCAGGTCATTTGCTGTTCAAACAGGCATGCATATAATCGGTGGAACTCATGTTATTCGCAAGGAAGACAAATTATATAACGCAGCCCATCTTTTCTACCCGGATGGCAGGGTGGAAGAGCAAGCGAAACTTCATATAACTCCTACAGAAGTACAGGAATGGAATATGGATAAAGGCGAATCATTCCGTATTTTTGATACAGATAAAGGGAAAATTGCTATTTTGACTTGTTATGATATTGAATTTCCTGAAATTGTTCGCATCGCAAAAGCACAAGGAGCAGACGTTATCTTCTGCCCGTCTTGCACTGACGATCGCCATGGCTTTCACCGTGTACGCTATACTTGCCATGCGCGGGCTATTGAAAATCAAGTCTATGTAGTGGTGACAGGAACGGTCGGCTCCTTGACAAATGTTGATTTCATGCGGGCAAATGTTGGTCAGGCAGCAGTGATTACCCCAAATGATATCCCATTTCCGCCAAAAGGCATTATGGCAGAAGGGGAATTAAATGATGATATGATTATTACCGCAGACCTTGATTTATCCCTTTTATATGAGGTAAGGGAAAAGGGCTCTGTGACAACATGGAGAGACAGACGGACAGATCTTTATCCTGACTGGAATTTTACTGTGGAAGGATAGTCGGGATGTATCATTCCACATTTTATTTATACAAGGACAATAAGCCAGCAGTATGTGTTGTGCGAAACTATAGAGAAACAGATTTTGATGAGTTGATCAGCATCCAGTCTGAATGCTTTCCGCCGCCATTTCCATCGGAGCTGTGGTGGAATAAACAGCAGCTTGCTAATCATGTCTCCCTATTTCCAGAAGGGGCTATATGTATAGAAGTGGATGGAAAGCTGGCAGGATCGCTAACAAGCTTATGTGTAGACTATGATCCAGCTAACTGCCAGCACACATGGGAAGAGATTACGGATAATGGCTATATTAAAAATCATACGGATAGTGGCAATGCTTTATATGTTGTAGATATTAGTGTCCGTCCAGCATTCCGGTCATTCGGTCTCGGCAAAATCATGATGGAGAGCATGTACCATCTTGTCATTGAAAAAAAGCTGGATCGCCTTTTGGGCGGAGGCAGAATGCCCGGATACAAACAGCATGCCGATAAAGAAACCCCACAAAGTTATCTGGAAAAAGTGCTTTCTGGACAATTAAAAGATCCTGTGCTTTCTTTTTTATTAAGATGCGGCAGAACCCCTGTTTGTGTATTAAATAATTATTTGGAAGATGAAGATTCTCTAAATCATGCTGTTTTAATGGAATGGAAAAACCCTTTTAAAACAAGGCTGCTTTCGTAAAGATTATTGCTGTTGAATCCACTTTTTATAAACTTAGTGAAATGGAGCGGAGAACACTCGTCTCCTGCGGGAACAAGAGGAAAGGCTTTTGACCCCACAAGAAGCCCGAGGAGGCTTAAGCTTCCGCCCCGCGGAAAGCGAGTGTCTGGAGCGCAATGGAACGAACTTGTTCTTACCATTTGACCATATTAAAAAACAACAAAGTATGAGAAAACGGCCTAAAACAAAAAATTGCTAGCAGGAGAAAAAGGTCTGGCTTTATCAGTAAGTAGTTCCGTTTCGGTGGAGAAACATACCAAATAGGATGCTAATTAGCAGGCCAAATCGCATATGATTTGGTCTCTTATTTTCCTCTTATCTATCAACGAATAGGAGATATTACTACTAGCAAAATCGCAACCTGCTAATTATTATGTTGATTTTTTTACTTAAGCAGGTAATGGATGTCCTTTTTGAGTAACCAGAGATCATTAAAATAAGCGGAGATTTTTCGGTTAGACAGCAGAATAGAGCTAGTTTCGGGGGATATAAGCGGAGGTTTTCCGATTAAGCGAAGCAATATTGCTCTTTTTCACGTTTTTCAAGTCCATAGTCGGAATCTTTCCGTCTATTCAAGCTATTTTCCGTGCTATTTCCTAAAATAAGAGAAATTTCTCCGCTTATTGATCCAACTCGGACTTCTACTACTTCTCCTTTAGTTAAACATATGAAAGACAAAAGCTCGGGAAAAATCCCGAGCTTTTGTCTGCTAATTATATGGTTATTCCATGCTACGAAATTTTATGTTACTTATGCTGTGATTTTAGATTTTCTCCACGTTATCGGAACTACTTACTTTATCAGCCAGGCCTTTTTTTCATTTTTGCATAATTGTCCATCGTTTGGAAAAAACTTAGCAAATGGATTCAGCAAAGAAAAATGCTTTTCCGAACGAAAGGGTTATGAGAAAATAGCGGTAGAATTGGAGGGATAATAGATGAATTTACAATCAACTGTTACATTACATAATGGCGTAAAAATGCCTCGGTTTGGTCTTGGGGTATTTAAAGTGCAAGAGGGGCAAGAAGTAATCGATTCTGTCAAAGCGGCAATTAAAAATGGCTATATTTCCATTGATACAGCTGCTGTTTACGGCAATGAAGAAGGCGTGGGGCAGGCGATTCAAGAATCTGGGGCAAATCGCGAGAAGCTTTTTATTACCACAAAAGTCTGGAATGCAGACCAAGGATATGATTCCACTTTAGCTGCTTTTGAAACAAGCCTAAAAAAACTAGGATTAGATTATATTGACCTCTATTTGATCCATTGGCCTGTTAAAGGGAAATATAAAGAAACGTGGAAGGCATTAGAAAAGCTTTATAAAGATGGAAAAGTAAAAGCAATTGGGGTAAGCAATTTTCATATTCATCATTTAGAGGATTTGCTGGAGGATGCTGAAATTGCTCCAATGGTCAATCAAATTGAATTGCATCCGCTTTTGAGCCAAAAAGAAATCAGAAACTACTGCAAAGAAAAAAATATTGTCGTGGAAGCATGGTCCCCGCTTGCGCAAGGGCAATTATTGGATAACGAAGTGCTTGCAGAAATTGCTGCTACTCATAATAAGTCAGTTGCCCAAATCATCTTGCGCTGGGATATTCAAAATGACATTGTGACGATTCCTAAATCGATTAAAGAAAGCCGCATTATCGAAAATGCTTCGATCTTTGATTTTGAATTAAGTATAGAGGAAATAGAAAAAATCAATGCCTTAAATAAAAATGAGCGTGTCGGCCCAGACCCCGATAATTTTGATTTTTAAAAGAGCGAAAAAAGCAGTTGGGAAGATTATTTCCCGGCTGCTTTTTCTATAAATGGCGCCATATGGGAAAAGAAAAGGTTCAAAAAGGGAAAATCACTATTTTGCTGTTTTTATTGCTATTCATTTTTAAATTATATATAATCATCACATATTAATCGTTGGGAAATAATGTAGTAGAGGTGATTTTGTGAAGGAAGCAAAAGCAAAAAAAGAAAAAGCTGCTTCTGATTTATGCCCTAAATTTGAATTTGCGATGAATTTATTGGGGAAAAGATGGGTAGGATTAATTATTACACAATTATTATCTGGCAAAAAAAGATTCTCAGATATTGAAAATTCTCTGCCAATAAGCGGAAGACTCCTTTCTGAAAGATTAAAAGAGTTGGAGGAACGAGGAATTGTGGAACGAAAAGTATTTCCAGAGGTTCCCGTAAGAATTGAATATATCTTAACAGATAAAGGGAAAGAATTAGAAATGGTGATTAACTCTATTGCTGCATGGGCAACTAAATGGGGAGAAGCAGCAGAAAAAAAGGAGTAGCTATTTTGCATGTGCAATAAAATGGAAATGAAAATGAAGCTGTTTCCTGAAAAATTTGTTAATAAAACAATTCATGCTAATATAGCGGCCGTTCGTCCGGATGACAGGTCTGCAGTCAGCAAGCTTTTATATTATGGCTATAAAAATACGATCCATGACGAGGGCCATACGCTAAAAAGCTATCAGCTAGAAGCGAAAGCATTATTAAAGGGGCTGTATGGTCCTTTTTTATTTGACAGTTCTTATGTATATAAAGAGGGAAATCGGATATTATCGGGTGCCTTTGTGACTCTGTTCCAAGAGGTTCCATTATTGATTTATGGAGTAACCTTGCCAGAGCACACCAATAAGGGGCTGTTTACACAGGTGCTTGCAAAAAGCATGCAGTCCCTTTTTAAAAAAGGATATAAAGAGCTGTATCTGGTTGTCGCAAAAGAAAACGACAGGGCCAAACACGTGTATGAAAAAATCGGTTTCCGAACGATTGAATAGCGGTCTGCAACAAAACAAGCAGCTGAACTTTCCCCTTGCCAAAAGCAGTCTCTTTTTTGCCGATAAAGTGAAACTTCAATCAGTGGGGATTTTCTTCATTCCCCACTGATTATTAGTTGAACCAATCAGGCTTTTACTCAGCAAGTTTCTACCCACCTACATTTCTCGTTTTCTCTTATAATCCCTTAGGTGGGGGTCAACAGCTTGTTAATGCGTGATAAAAAAACCTGCTATAATAAAATTAGGACAATCATTTTGCAAAAATCGACATATATTAAAACAAGGTGATTCTAAAAAATAGCAAAAACAGGTGGGAAAGATAATGAAAATTGTTTGTTTTGGGGACAGTTTAACAAGAGGCGTTTCCTATTTGAAAGGAAGAGCCCGAATTATAAAAGATAATTATCCAACCTTTTTGCAGCGTTTTTTTGCACTGGATCAAGAAGAAATGATTGTAGTTAATAAAGGGGTATTTAATGACAATTCCAGTTTGCTGATAAACCGCCTTGAAAAGGATGTTCTTTTGGAGAATCCCAACTATGTACTGATCAATATTGGCGGAAATGACTGTAATTTTAAATGGGATGAGGTTGCTGAATTTCCAGAATCGGTCCATGAACCGATTGTTCCAGTCGCCGAATATATCAATAACATTAAAAATATCATCCAGAAAGTAAAAGAATACAATATTACCCCCATCATTTTAACATTGCCCCCATTAGACCCTGTTCGCTATTATGAATTTATCGCAAGCAAATATGGACATGCAGTGAGTCATTGGATTTCAAGATGCGGCGGCATTGAGCATTGGCATGGCATTTATAATCGCCAGCTTACTAAATTAATAGAGCAGCTTCATGTTCCTTTTATCGATGTGCGCACAAATTTGAAAAAAAGCGGAGATTTAAGCGAGTTTATCAGTGATGATGGCATTCATTTAAATGCTGCCGGCTACAGGGAAATGAGCAAAATCATTTATCAGCACTTATCAAATGGAAAAGGACTGGCCAATTGACGGAATTTATCTCTATTTAATGGGTTTTTGGCTACGAGGATAAAAGAAAAGAAACATTTAGAGGCTGGATATGGAAAACCCAGTGATTGAAGTTTTTCTTTACAGGCAAAAGAAAGTGATGGACTGCAAAAGTCAAAGCACTTTTTATAGGATGTTCTATTGCCAATAGGAAGAATTTGCTATACTAAAAGGGAATTGTGCAAAATGGAACAAAGTAAATAAAGTACGGGGGCTTAAGCAATGAGCAGCATGTTGTATGAAAAGATATTGGATGTATTGGAAAGAAGTGGACCGGCGACAATTTATTCCATCTATGATGAAATAAAAAACAACTCCTTACAAGAGGAGAAAACCATCCAGCTATCCTCAATTAAATCGGCAATCGCCAGAAAAAAAGATTTATTTCATTTAGAAGATAATTTGGTTTCCATTCTCCCTGAAAAAGAAATTAATAGCATTTCCATAGAATTTGAAGAATATCAAAGTGTATGGTATAAATTGACGATTGATTTTATACTAGAAAGCTATTTTATGCAAGAATGGCATCTGGCTAAAGACAAGCAGCAGCTGCCTATTCCGCAAATGGACAGCGAGTTTGACTATTTGGCCTTAAAAAAGGAATTGTATCGTCTCAAAATATGGGATTGGGAAACAGACCTTATTGAAGCAAAACCGCAATGGACCATTGAGCTGCACACGACCAATAAAGAATACCGAATAATGGGCAGCAGCTTAAAAACAAAAGAATGGAAAAAGCTCAATAAAAAAATAAGGGAAGCGATTCCCATCATGACGTTTTTCCCCCATTCTTAATGCATTAGGAGCTATCGAAAATTTTTTCGGTAGTTTTTATTTTGTTTTTGCAGAAAAAAAGAATAAATGGATAATGTAACCATTATTATTGTGTATATAGTGTTTTTATTTTATAATAAAACATGTAAAAATATTGAAATGAGGGGGATGTATCAATGAAAATGGAAGCGTTTCCACCTGTTGAAGGCAATTATAACCTGAAAAACTATGACGAAATGTACCAGCATTTCAATTGGAAAGAAGCGGAAGAGAGTTTTTCCTGGCATCAAACAGGAAAAATAAATGCTGCATATGAAGCAATCGACCGCCACGCTGAAAGTTCACGAAAACATAAAGTAGCCCTCTATTATTTAAGTCAAACAAGAAATGAAAAGTATACATTCGATGATATGAAAAAACAAACAAATAAAGCGGGAAATGTGCTAAAGGCAAAAGGCAATGTCCAAAAAGGAGATCGGGTTTTTATTTTTATGCCGCGCTCGCCGGAATTATATTTTGCTCTCCTTGGAACGATTAAATTAGGTGCGATTGTTGGTCCTTTATTTGAGGCGTTTATGGAGGATGCGGTAAAGGATAGGCTGCAAGACAGCGCTGCTAAAGTGCTCGTTACGACACCGGAATTAGTCGGCCGTGTTCCGATCGAGGAGCTGGACGCATTAGAGACGATTTTTCTTGTGGGCGAAAATATTCAAGAAGAAGGCAAGTTTGTTGATTTTCTAAAATATTTTCAAACAGCTTCTGAAAAGTTGGCTATAGAATGGGTGGAAAGGACCGATGGTTTGATTCTTCATTACACATCTGGTTCTACTGGCAAGCCAAAAGGGGTTCTGCATGTTCATAATGCCATGATTCAGCATTATCAAACAGCCAAATGGGTGCTTGATTTGCAGGAAGATGATATTTATTGGTGCACCGCAGACCCTGGCTGGGTAACAGGAACATCTTACGGCATTTTTGGTCCATGGCTTGCAGGTGCAACAAATGTAGTAGTCGGGGGACGCTTTAGTCCAGATGCCTGGTATAAAACGATTGAAAATTTTGGTGTAACTGTTTGGTATAGTGCTCCAACTTCTTTTCGAATGCTGATGAGTGCAGGGGAAGAAGTGGTGGAAAAATATAGCTTATCTTCCTTGCGCCATATTTTAAGTGTGGGAGAACCCCTCAATCCAGAAGTGGTTCGCTGGGGCTATGAAGCATTTGGGCATCGCATCCATGATACCTGGTGGATGACTGAAACAGGGGCACAGCTGATCTGTAATTATCCAGCGATGGAAATAAAACCAGGCTCGATGGGAAAACCAATTCCAGGGGTGGAAGCGGCGATTGTAGATGATAATGGCAATATTCTGCCGCCAAATCAGATGGGCAATTTAGCGATCAAAAAGGGCTGGCCATCGATGATGCACACGATTTGGAATAATGAAGAAAAGTATCAAAGCTATTTCCTTTTAAATGAATGGTATGTTTCGGGAGACTCTGCTTATGTTGATGAGGATGGCTATTTCTGGTTCCAAGGTCGAGTGGATGATGTGATTATGACAGCAGGGGAGCGGGTCGGACCATTTGAAGTGGAAAATAAGCTGATTGAGTTTCCAGCTGTTGCCGAAGCAGGTGTGATTGGAAAACCAGACCCAATCAGGGGAGAAATCATTAAAGCATTTGTAGCTCTTGTAGATGGCTATCAAGCATCCAACGAACTGAAAGAAGAAATACGCCAGTTTGTCAAAACAGGTTTAGCTGCACATGCGGCACCGCGAGAAATCGAGTTTATTGCTAAATTGCCGAAAACAAGAAGCGGCAAAATTATGCGCCGGGTGCTAAAAGCGTGGGAGCTGGGGCTGCCAACAGGCGATTTATCGACAATGGAAGATTAAGATATCTAAGAATACTTTCTAGCATTATTCTCCGCAAACAGAACATACATCTTTGTAAATGCCTCCAGATACTCTATCAATATGTTTTTGCGCTTTAAAATCAGTCATCAATTCCTTTTCATGCAATGCAATCGGGTAATAAATTTTATTGAATGGTTGAATGTTTCCATACATATTCGATTCAGCTTCGCATGTATAAAAAGGGGGGGGCATTTCCTTCAGTCTTATGCATCTATAATTGATAGCCGCTTTTATGGCTTGTTTAAATAGATTCCGAGTTTGAATCTCTTGGCAAACAGGAGCAGATCTTGGCACAAGGTTTTCTCGTCTTTTCTTTTAAGAAACAGCAAAAAAGGAACAAATTCTCTTAAGCAAACCAGGAGAGTTTGTTCCTTTTCTATTATAGGGAACTTGTTAATACATTAAAGTATCTGGCATCTGGATGAGCAAAAACCATTGCGGATACAGATGCCTCTGGTTCCATCATGCATTCTTCTGTTAAATGCACCCCGATATTTTCTGGAGCAATCAACTCAAATAATTTCTTTTGATCCTCCAATTCAGGACAAGCAGGATAGCCAAAGGAATAGCGCTGACCTTGATATTTGGCAGCAAAACGGTCTTTCATCGTAAAGTCAATTGGATCCGGGAAGCCAAAGCGGTCCCTAATTTGACGATGAATCAATTCGGCAAATCCTTCTGCCATTTCAAGGGCAAGGGATTGAAGAGCATGGGATTCTAGGAATTTTCCAGCCTTTTTAAGTGATTCAGATGCTTTTCTGATGCCATTTCCAGATGTTACCGCAAAAAATGCTACATAATCCATGATGCCGCTGTCGACCGATTTGACATAATCGGCAAGACATAAAAATGGCGCTTTTTCTTGTCTCGGAAAATCAAAAACTTGCAGCACCTCTTGGGTATTTTCTGGATGGTAAATAAGCACTTTATTTCCATCTGACTGGGCAGGGAAGAACTGATAAACACCCTGTGGCTTAATCCAGCTGTTTTTTTCTGCTTCCACCAGCAAGTTTTCCACTATATCATTGATTTTTACAGCTTTTTCATCATTTGCAGCCAAAAGATTTTCAATTTTTCCTTTTACGCCCAAGTGATGGCCTAACAGCATTTGTTTATTGACATATGGCTTGATATGAGAAATCGAATAGTTTGTCAGTATATGCTGTTTTGTATCTTGCGGCACAAAAACAGGAACATCCTGATTGACGGTTTTGACTATTTTGATAGGAGCTTTTGCCGGCTTCAGCGCCACATTTCCCGCAGCTTCGGCAAGTTTTGCCCGTTTTTCCTCTTGTTCTTTTTTCAGCTGCTCTATTTCAGCAGGGTCGGCAAGCTGATTAGCAATGGACAGGCCATTCATCGCATCTTTGGCATAAAGCACCAAGCCATCATACTCTTTGGAAATTTTTGTGTCGGTAAATTTCCTGGAAAGGGCAGCACCGCCAACTAAAATTGGAATATTAATGCCAGCCTGCTTCATATCGGAAGCGGTAATGACCATCTGCTGTGCCGATTTTACTAAAAGACCGGACAGGCCGACCATATCAGGCTTTTCCTTTTTTACAGCTGCAACAAGTTCAGCAGGAGGCACTTTAATGCCTAAATCGATTACTTTGTAGCCATTATTGCTTAAAATAATATCGACTAAGTTTTTACCGATATCATGCACGTCGCCTTTAACTGTTGCCAAAATAATTTTTCCCTTTGTTGCACTTGTTTCATTTTTTTCCATATGGGGCTCTAAATAGGAAACAGCTGCTTTCATTACTTCCGCACTTTGCAAAACCTCTGCCACAATCAGCTGGTTGTCATTAAAGAGACGACCCACTTCCTTCATGCCATCCATTAATGGTCCGTTAATAATATCAAGAGGAGCGCTGTAGTTGATCAATGCCTGATCCAAATCTTGATGCAGGCCTTCTTTTGTGCCTTCGACCACATAATAGGCTAATCTTTCATCCAATGTCATATCAGGCAAGGTGCTTTTTTGCTCTTTTTTCTTGTCCCGATAAAAGTTTGTGAATTCAGCCAGTGATTCATCGGTTGTTTCAAACAATAATTTTTCCGCTAATGCTACTTCCTCTTTGGAGATGGAAGCAAACCGTTCAAGTTTTTCTGTATTAACAATCGCATAATCTAGTCCCGCTTGTGTACAATGGTATAAAAAGACACTATTGAGCACTTCGCGGCCAACAGGAGGCAGCCCGAAGGAAACATTACTTATGCCTAAAATGGTTTGCACATCTGGACATGCTTTTTTAATCAGGCGGATGCCTTCAACCGTCGCTTTCGCCGAGCCGATATATTGTTCATCTCCTGTGCCGACAGGGAAAACAAGTGGATCAAAAATAATATCCTGTCCATTCAGCTTGTATTTTTTCGTTAATAATTCATATGATCGTTTGGCAATTTCCAGCTTTTTCTCCGCGGTAACGCCCATCCCTTTTTCGTCAATGGTTCCCACAACAACTGCTGCGCCGTACTTATGGACAATCGGAAGAATCGCTTCAAATCGTTCTTCGCCATCTTCTAAGTTGATGCTGTTGATAATGGCCTTTCCTTGCGAATAGGAAAGAGCTTTTTCAATCACTTTTTCATCTGTGGAGTCGATGACAAGAGGAACTTTAATTTTTTTACCGACCTCTTCCATAAAATTTTGCATATCCTCGATTTCATCGCGGTCTGGATCAGCAAGACAAATATCAATAACATGTGCTCCGCCTTTGACTTGGGCTCTGGCAATTTCGGCTGCTTCTTCATATTTGCCTTCACTGATCAATCGTTTAAATTTGCGGGAGCCGATGACATTTGTGCGTTCTCCCACCATAATAGGGCGCAAGGTTGGATCATCATAAATAAATGGTTCAATTCCTGATACCATATGGGCATGGGATTCCTCTGCCTGCCTTGGCTGAAACTCCTTCATTTTATCGGCAATTGCTTGAATATGTGCGGGCGTTGTGCCACAGCAGCCGCCGACAACATTCAGCCAGCCTTCGCGCGCAAATCCAGCAAGCTTTTCGGCAAGGGAGAGGGGGGTTTCATGATATTGGCCTTCTTCATCCGGCAGCCCTGCATTTGGGTAGCAGCTGACTGCAAATTGCGACAAATTAGACAAGGAACGAATATGGTCTTGCATAAACTCCGGCCCTGTTGCACAGTTTAAGCCGACCGCAATTGGATTCATATGCTCAATGGAAATATAAAATGCCTCAATCGATTGGCCGGCTAAGGTCGTGCCCATTGGTTCGATGGTGCCGGAAATCATTAAAGGAAGCTCGACATCCGTTTTTTTAAAGGCTTGTTGTATGCCGATAAAGCCTGCTTTGACATTGAGCATATCCTGGCTTGTTTCCAATAGCAAAAGGTCGACGCCGCCATCGATTAAACCGCGCGCTTGCTCTTCATAGGAAGCAGTCAGTTCATCAAAGGTGGTTCCGCCTGTTACACTTAATGTTTTTGTGGTCGGACCCATGGCGCCGGCTACATATCGCGGCCAATCCGCTGTTGAAAATTTTGCCGCTGCGGCTTTTGCCAATTTTGCTGCAACGACATTATTTTCATAGGCAGCGTGCCCCAGATTGTATTCGTCTAGTACGATGCTTGTGGAGCCAAATGTATTTGTTTCAATAATATCAGCGCCAGCTTCCAGATAAGCTTCATGGATTTTGGAAATTACATCAGGGCGAGTGAAGGTTAAATTTTCATTGCAGCCTTCCAATTCTTCGCCGCCAAAATCATCTGCTGTCAGATTTTCCTGCTGCAGCATCGTTCCCATTGCTCCGTCCATAATGAGAATGCGTTTTTTTAGGGCATCCTTTAATTCAGCTGTTTTATTCATGTAGTGATCCTCCTTAAAGGTGCTGTTATTTCATGTGTATATGCTGCAAGCTCTACAGAAAGCTCATAGCGCAAAAATGGGGTGATAAGATAGATGCCGTTAAAATATTGGGAAGCAGCATCAATCAAGGCTTTGGTAATTTTGATTCCTTCTTTTGCTGCTTGAACCGGATTATTTTTATACTGTGCCATCGTTTCGCGAATCGAATCGGCGATTTTAATGCCAGGAACCTCATTATGCAGGAATTCGGCATTATTGCTGCTGGTTAAAGGCATCAGGCCAATATAAATCGGTGTTTTAATATGTTTGGTTGCTTCATATAACTCTATGATTTTTTCTTCTGAATAAACAGGCTGTGTGATGAAATAATCGGCGCCTGCTTCGATTTTCTTTTCCAGTCGTTTGACTGCTTTATCTACTTGGCGCACATTTGGATTAAATGCTGCAGCAACGGAAAAATTGGTTTTTTCGCCTAAATCTTTTCCAGAAAGGGATAGGCCTTCATTTAATTGTTTAATCATGGCTATTAAATCTAGGCTTGTCATATCATAAACAGAGGAAGCCCCTGGGAAATCGCCGACTCTTGCCGGGTCGCCTGTAATGGCCAAAATATCATGCAAGCCTAATGTATGAAGCCCCATTAAATGGGATTGCAGTCCAATCATATTGCGGTCGCGGCAAGCAATATGAATCAATGGACGAATGCCGATTTTGTTTTTGGTCATGGAGCCAAGAGCAGAGTTGCATATTCTAGGAGAAGCCAGGCTGTTATCGGCAAGGGTAATTGCATCAATTCCAGCTTCTTTTAATTTTTGCGCTCCTTCAAAGAAGCGTTCTGTATTTAGTTTTCGCGGCGGATCAAGCTCCACAATAACAGAAGGCCTTTCTTTGACGATTTTTTCTAGCGGTTTGTTGTTTCGCTGCTGCTTTTTGGCGACTGTGATGGTGTCTGCCTGTTTTACCGCAATTGTTTTTTCTGTGATCGGCTTACAGCCTTTTAAGCTTTCTGCAAAGTTTTTAATATGTTCTGGCGTTGTTCCGCAGCAGCCTCCTAAAAGACGGACGCCCTGATTGCGGAATTCGATGGCGGATTGCCTAAAGTATTCGGCATTATCTTTGTATTCAAATATGCCGTCATTATAGCTTGGCAAGCTGGCATTTGGATATGCCGACAAATAGGCATTTTCTAGTAATGGTACATCTTTTAAAGAAGAAACCATGTGATGTGGGCCAAGTCGGCAGTTTAGTCCAACAATGTCTGCACCTATTTGTTCTAATTCGTGAAATGCTTCGATAATTGGGATGCGATTTTGCAGATAGCCAATTTCATGTGCAGACACTTGAGCAATGATCGGGATATTTGTTTCTTTTTTGGCAATGGCAAGGACCGTTTTTAATTCCTCTAGGTCATAAAATGTTTCTAAAAGAATTCCATCTACCCCTTCTAGCAGGAGACAGTACAGCTGTTCGCGGAAACTCCTTTTAATTTCTTCTAAAGAAATCGCTTGTGGTTTAATTCCTCTATTGCCGCCAATCGTTCCTAAAATGGAAGTATCGCTGTTTTGGACTGCTTGTTTGGCAATTCGTACTGCTGCACTATTAATTTCCTTTACCGAATCTTCTAATCCATATCGCTGCAATTTTAAATAGTTGGCAGCATATGTATTTGTTTGAATTAAATCCGCGCCTGCTTCAATATAGGCGCGGTGGATTTTTTCAATTTGGCTGCTGTGGGAGAGATTCAGCTCTTCTAAACAGCTATCTTTGCCGTAGGAGTAGAGCAGTGTGCCCATTGCTCCATCGGCTATCAATATTTGATCTTTCATTTTTGTTAAAAAAGACATATGGACACCTCAATTTAAGTAATTGGCAGTTCAGCTGTTTTCTTTAGGGCCTGATCAAAATCCTGAATCAAGTCTTCCGGATTTTCTAAACCGACGGACAGGCGAAGGAGTGCATCTGATATGCCTCTTTCTTGTCTTGCGATAGGGCCCATTGCTGCATGAGACATTTTCGCAGGATAAGAAAGAATCGATTCCACAGCACCTAAGCTGACGGCAAATACAGGCAGCTCTACATGTGAAACGAATGTGCGCATTGCTTCCTCGCTATGCAGTTCAAAGGAGAATACCGCACCAGCTGATGATGCTTGTTCTTGTTGGATTTTGTATTGAGGATGATCCTCAAATCCTGGATAATAGACTTTTTTTATTTGCGGATGATTATTTAAATAGCTGGCAATCTTCCAAGCAGCCTCGCTAGAATGCTTCATGCGGACATGCAGTGTTTTGATGCCTCGAAGCAAAAGCCAGCAATCTTGCACACCAAGAACCGCACCGAATGAATTTTGCAAATATCCTAACTGTTCTGCCAATTCTGCGTCCTTGACAACCGCAAGTCCTGCCACCACATCACTGTGGCCGGACAAAAACTTTGTAGCACTATGCAATACAATATCCGCACCTAAATTAAGAGGTTTCTGCAAGGCTGGCGTCAAAAAGGTATTATCGACAAATGTCCAGGCCCCGTGCTTTTTGGCTAAGGAGCTGACTGCTTGAATATCCGTTACCTTTAAAGTAGGGTTGGATGGTGTTTCTACATATAATACTTTTGTATTTGGCTGGATGGCTTTTTCTACTGCCTGCAGATCAGTCATATCCACAAAGGTATGTTCAATGCCGAAGCGATTCAAAACCGTTGTCACCATACGGTATGTGCCGCCATACACATCCTCTGTAATCACCACATGATCACCTTGCGAAAGAAGAAGGAAAGCGGTCGAAATTGCCGCCATCCCTGATGCAAAAGCAAATCCTCTTGTTCCGTCCTCTAAGTCTGCAATCACTTCTTCGACTGCTTCTCTTGTAGGATTTAAGCTTCTGCTGTAGTCATATTTGCCGAATGAATCGATATTTTGCTGATGGTAAGTGGACGCATGCTGAATCGGAACACTTACTGCGCCTGTTTGCGGATCGAATTTATGTTTGTTGTGCAAAAGTTTTGTTTCGAATGTATAGTGGTCGCCGCTCATTTATCTTACCCCCTTAGCAATCGCAAAAGCTTTATCCAAGTCTTTAATTAAGTCCTCTACATTTTCGATGCCGACGGAAAAGCGCAACAAACGGTTGCATACGCCTGTTTCCATGCGCACTTCTTCTGGAATATCGGCATGTGTTTGCGTGGCAGGGTATGTGATAAAGCTTTCCACGCCTCCTAAACTTTCAGCAAATGAAATGAGGTTTAAGTTTTGCAAAAATGGATTGACCCATGTTTCATCACAAATGCGGAAAGAAATCATGCCGCCTCTGCCAGGATACAGCACATCGATGACACTTTCATGCTCCTTTAAATAAGAAGCAAGTGCTTTAGCATTTTCCTCATGCTTGGCAATTCTTAATGCCAATGTTTTCATACCTCTCATTAATAGCCAAGAATCAAAAGGACTAAGAACTGCTCCGATCGCATTGTGGTGCATGGCAAGCTCAGCGCAAAGGGCTTCTCCTTTTGCCACGATTGCCCCTGCAAGCACGTCATTGTGACCGCCTAAATATTTGGTGGCGCTATGGATGACGATATCTGCTCCCAGTGTAAGGGGCTGCTGGATAATTGGCGTATAAAAAGTATTGTCGACAATCAGCAGGACATTATGTTCTTTCGCTCCTTTGGCAACTGCCGCTATATCCGTTACTTCCATTAATGGATTGGTTGGCGTTTCCAAGAAGATTGCTTTCGTATTTTCATTTATTTTTTCTGAGATTTCTTCTAGGTTGGATGTATTGACATAATGGCAGCGCAGGCCCCATTTTTTAAAGCCTTGCTCTAGCAGTCGATATGTGCCGCCATATAAATCCTTGGAAATAATCCACTCATCTCCTGATTGGAAAAGGGCAAGAATGGTTTGAATTGCCGCCATTCCCGAACTGCATGCAAATCCGCGGTCTCCTTCTTCTAAATCAGCGATGGCTTTTTCCAATACTTCTCTTGTCGGGTTTCCTGTACGTGTATAATCATAGCCTGTGGATTCGCCAATGCCTGTATGACGGTAGGCGGTGGAGAAATAGACAGGAGGATTAACCGTTCCTGTTGCATTTTCGCTTCTGTTTCCAATTTGCGCTAATCTCGTTTCTAAACCATACATGTAAAAACACTCCTTCGATATTTCTTATGCTGTTATTAGTGGTTGTTTTGGCAATTACAATAATAATTCCTACTGGAAAGGAAAAGACATATGAAACAAGCTAATGAATGTATGTACAGCTGTTTGCATAAAAAAGTCTTCTTCTTAAAAGTAAGAAGAAGACTGGCTTTGTATAGGTCATTCTCCTTATCTCTCAAGTTAATAACTTGATGGACTTAGCACCTTTTCAGCTTTTGCATAACTGAAGGTTGCTGAGGTGTCTTCGGGCCATTCCCTCAACCTCTCTGGATAAGAAATCATTTATGTAATTTTATCTAAATTTACTATATATTTAGAAGAATAGCAATATATATTTTTGTAAAAGTGTCTTTTTTCTCATTATTTTACAGAATAGCAGGGATGCAGAAAAAGGAATGGAGGAAATAGGTTCGATTAGTCGGAATACATGTAGACTTCTGTGGGTATGCGAGAAAGGCTCGAGGCGTCGCCCACGGAAAGCGAAATGTATGTCGTCTGCATGTTTAAAAGCAACAATCTTTTAGGAAAACAGCTTTTTCTATATATTATGCAGTAAAGCAGCATTTATAAAAGCAGAGGCTTTTTTATGCCCTTTTATCATTTCTCATGAAAATTTAATATTTTTCTCATGAAACTTTCTCGTTGCAGGTGTAGTTTATAGATAAGCAAAAAATATTTTTTACTATTTATACTATCTCTACTGTGATAATAAAGGTAGTTCAGCCATCTCCACTATATTTTTTTAGGGATACGTAAGTATGGGAGAAATTTTTAAAAAAGTAGACAAAGGGGATGTTAGAAAATGATGATATTTTTACGATATGCCATTATTAGTTTTTTTTCCATTACAGCACTTTCATTAATTGGTTTTCAGCTTGTCGAGTTTACACATGCTATAATAGACGCATACTTTAATAAAAAAGCATAAGCTTATCTGCCTTATTTTCTTATTTGTTTGCATGAATTAAAATGCCATGCAGACAGATAAGAAAGTATGCAAAATTTTAACTGGTGAGTGTGACGATGAAAAAGATTTTAATTATTGAAGATGAAAAAAACTTAGCAAGATTTATTGAATTGGAATTAACCTATGAAGGCTATCAGACAGAAGTCTGCTCAGATGGAAGAAGCGGGCTGAACAAAGCGATGACAGAAAATTGGGATGTTATCTTGCTTGATCTGATGCTGCCGGAGTTGAATGGAATTGAAGTATGCCGCAGAATCCGCCAAGTCAAAAATACGCCTGTTTTAATGATTACTGCAAGAGACAGCGTCTTGGATCGGGTATCGGGGCTAGACAGCGGAGCGGATGATTATTTAGTCAAGCCATTTGCCATTGAAGAGCTTCTGGCAAGGCTTCGGGCATTGTTCAGGAGGCTTAATTCGATAGAGTCGCCTGCTTCGCCAAAAATGACGGTCCTTACTTATAAAGATTTAACATTGGAAGTTGAATCCCACATTGTAAAAAAAGGAGACGAAATTCTTGGATTGACAAAGCGGGAGTATGATTTATTGAGCATGTTTATGAGCAATGTCAATATTGTGCTGACAAGAGAGGTTTTGCTCAATAAAATCTGGGGCTATGAATCTGAAGTCGAAACGAATGTGATTGATGTGTATGTGCGGTACTTGCGAAATAAATTGGATCCTTCTGGAAGCGATGTATATATTGAAACAGTCCGTGGAATAGGGTATGTGATGAGATGAAAATGTGGAAGAAACTCACTCTTTTGCCTTGGAAATGGAAGCTGGCGGTTTGGCTTGCTGCCAGCATTTTTTTCACTTTCTCTATTTTCACTTTTTTTGAATATCATACGGTTTCCACATGGCTGCTGAAACAAGAAGAAAAAGCAGTCAAACAGACGATGCAGGAAGTGCTGCAAACTTTGCAGGGAAGCTCTCATGCCATTACGGAAGAATCTATTCAAAAAAGTCTGCCTTTTATAAAAAAAATAAATGCAGACAATCAGCTTATTCGCATTTCGGATGAAAAGGGAAAAGTGATTATCTCCCAGCTGGATGGCGATGTTCCGGTATTGGAATTGAATAAAATCCTGAAAAATAAACAGATTAGCTATTTTATGATTGAAAATAAACGATCATTAGTGTATAGCCAAACAATTAAAGGCAGCGGTTTCTCTGGAAAAGTCGAAATTATCCGGCAGTTGAATTCTTATCATCAAGTAATGAATCACTTAGCTTTTGCGATGATCTTATTTGTAATTGTAACGATCCTTATCAGTGTTGCCATAGGCTATGCATTATCCTTGCAAGCATTAAAACCGATCAAAATGCTGACAAATACAATGAACAAAATAAAAAATGCCGGCTTTAAAGAACGAATGCCTGTTTACAATAATAAGGATGAAATTGCGGAGCTGTCGACGATATTCAATGAGATGATGGATGTAATTGAGCAGTCCTTCCAGCAGCAAAAACAATTTGTGGAGGATGCTTCCCATGAATTGAGAACGCCAATTTCCATTTTAGAAGGACATCTATCGCTGTTAAATCGTTGGGGCAAAAAAAATCCCGATATACTAGAAGAATCTTTGCAAGCATCTGTAGAAGAAACGGCCAAACTAAAAAAGCTTGTTCTTTCTCTATTAAACCTGACAAAATTAGATCAGCACCGAAGTGGAAAGCCAGTTTC
>Ga0182742_1001627_pt1 | contig 27725 bp, 27 predicted proteins | sample eDN5th37CBELigMG_FD_128880 | JGI IMG/M metagenome (GOLD analysis project Ga0182742, IMG submission 128880) | Enriched Miracle-Growth compost microbial communities from Emeryville, California, USA - eDNA 5th pass 37_C BE-Lig MG (version 2)... ...
ACTATTAAACTTAAATGGTGAGGTTATTGGTATTAATACTGCTGTAAGCTCTCAAGCACAAGGTATTGGCTTTGCCATTCCAACGTCTACGATAAGTGAAGTATTAGATTATTTGAAAAACAATGAAGAAATTCCAGCAAAGCCCGTTCCGTTTGTAGGTATCAATATGGAGCCTTTAACAGAGGACATGCTTGAAGGAACGGGATTGAAAAAGGCAGAGGGTGTAAGAATTAGAAGTATTATTTATGGTTCTCCAGCCTACACTGGTGGCTTAAACCAATATGATATTATTACTCAAATTGATGACACTCCAATTAAATCATCAGAGCAATTACAGGAATATGTCTCTTCTAAGCAAGTAGGAGATAAAATTGATATGCATGTGAACCGTCGTGGAGAAAATATTGTGATTACTATCGAAATCGGCGACAAAAATCATTACAATATAAATTAAATAACATGTATGACAAAAACGCAGTAATCTGCGTTTTTGTCATATTACGATAAAGGAGTAATGTGATGAGACAACATATTTTAGTTATAGATGATGACGCAAAGATTACATCTATGCTACGTCGCTCTTTAGCCTTTGAAGGCTATGATGTCACAATTGCAAACAATGGTGCTGAGGGATTAAAGGAGTACTTAAATAAAGAACCTGATTTAGTGATATTGGATGTCATGATGCCTTATATTGATGGAGTTGAGGTATGTCATCGCATTCGCGAAAGCGGTAGCCAAGTGCCTATTTTAATGTTAACAGCAAAGGATGATATTGAAGACAGAGTAAAGGGGCTTGATAGTGGAGCTGATGACTATTTAGTAAAGCCTTTTGCACTAGAGGAGCTACTCGCACGTGCTCGTGCATTGTTCCGTAGAAAGCAGGATAAGCCTACGGAAAGCAATAACATGCTTAGCTTTGAGGACCTAGTTCTTGATATGGATGCAAGAGAGGCAATTCGAGGTGGCCGACGTATTGAATTAACGTCAAAGGAATATGAGCTATTATTGTTATTTATGCAAAATCCAAGACGTGTTTTAACACGAGATACACTTATGGAAAAAATATGGGGTTTTGACTTTAGTGGTGAATCGAATGTGCTCGAAGTATACATTGCTATGCTTCGCCAAAAGCTTGAAGAGGGTGGCTTATCAAGACTAATTGCCACGGTAAGAGGTACTGGCTATGTGCTAAAGGGAGAGGCAGGTTAAAACATTGTCTATACGCTTAAGATTAACGTTATGGTATTCTGGCCTACTTGCAGGTGCACTTCTAATTTTTGGTGTGATCGTCTACTTATATATTAGCTGGAATATGTATGATGAGGTGAAGGATACAGTACGAGAGAAGAGTGAGTCGATAACGATTACGGGTACTGTATTTTTAAACACATTAGATTTAAACGTCGATCGGTATTCTGAGGTGGATGGTAAAAATATTTATGTACAGCTTGTAAACTATAAGCAAAATGTTATTAGGCAGTCTTCATCCTTAACTGAGCAAAATTTTATGATCCCTTATCCTTCAGACCCATCTAAGTTATCAATTAGACATGAGAAGGTTGAAGTGAAGATTGGCAATCATAGCTATAATATGATTGTTTATTTAAGACCAATTTGGTTTAATGATGAAATTGTAGGTTTACTACAGGTAGGTGCAGTCACCTTTTATGAAGAGCAATTGATGGGTGCGATTAAAAACACATTATTATTATCTTCTTTATTAGTTGTGCTTATTGCATTTACTGGGGGATTATTTATTGCAAGACAAGCTCTAAAGCCGATTGAGAAGGTCATTGAATCAACGAAGCAAATTGAAAATGGTCAAGATTTAAGTATGAGAATATCTGTACCGACCTCCAAGGATGAAGTTGGGACATTAGTCAATACATTAAATTTAATGCTCTCTCGCCTAGAAAAAGCATATAAAGAGCTTGAAGAGGCATACAAGGCTCAGCGGAGATTTGTTTCAGATGCTTCACATGAATTACGTACACCATTAACAACGATTAGAGGCAATATCGATTTAATAGATAAAATGTGGCAACAGGCGTGTAAGCAGAAAGATGAGAAATTGCCCTATGTAAATGTAAATAAACAGCATTTTGACTTATCCTATGAGGCGATTTCCGATATTACAGCAGAGGCAAAGCGGATGTCTACGCTTGTAAATGATTTATTGGCTTTAGCACGTGCTGATGCAGGATATGTGATGGAGAAATCTGAGGTCGATATATATAAATTAACTGAAGGTGTCGTAAGACGAGCACAACTGCTACCACGTCATGCGAAATGGGTGGTTGAAGATATAACAGGCTTAGAAGAGCATTATGTATATGGAAATGAAGATTATTTGCAGCAGCTATTGTTTATATTTATTGAAAATGCGTTTAAATATACAGATAAGGGTACTGTAAGCTTTAAGTCGTATATTGAGGATAATTATGTTGTGTGGAAAATAAGTGATACTGGCATCGGCATGAAGAAGGAGGAAATTCCCTATATTTTTGATCGTTTCTACCGAGCTGATGAATCAAGAGGCATAAAAACTGGAACAGGCTTAGGGCTAGCCATAGCAAAATGGATCATCGAAGAGCATGCTGGCAGCGTAGAGGTGGAGACATTAGAAAATGAAGGCACAACGTTTACAATATGGCTTCCTCTTCATTACCCTTCTCAACTCAGTTGACTTGGTCTATAATTGAATTAGTAACTGCACAAGGTGTAGGAATAGGAAAGCAGGTGTAGACTTGGAAATAGTGAAAATATCACCAAGGGGCTACTGTTACGGTGTAGTTGATGCGATGGTTCTAGCATTACAAACTGTGAAAAATGAAAATATGCCTCGTCCAATATATATTTTAGGTATGATTGTTCATAATGCTCATGTTACACAGGCTTTTGAAGCTGAAGGTGTTATTACATTAGATGGACCAAATCGTTTAGAAATATTAGATAAAATTGAGTCAGGCACGGTTATTTTTACAGCACATGGTGTATCACCAGAGGTGAGAGCTAAGGCTGCTGCTAAAGGTTTAACAATTGTAGATGCTACATGTCCTGATGTCACTAAAACGCATGATTTAATTAAGCTAAAAGCGGCTGAAGGCTTCCATACGATTTATATTGGTAAAAAAGGTCATCCCGAGCCTGAGGGTGCTATTGGTGTAGCTCCAGAAAGTGTTCATTTAATAGAAAAGGAAGAGGAAATTGAGCATTTATCGTTCTCTGAGGATACAAAGCTGCTAATAACCAATCAAACGACGATGTCTCAATGGGATATTAAGCATATTATTGAAAAGCTTAAAGATAAGTTTCCGTGGGCTGAGGTGCACAATGAAATTTGTCTTGCAACTCAGGTGCGCCAAGAGGCAGTAGCTGGTCAAGCAGGCGAGGCACAGCTCTGTATTGTAGTTGGTGATCCTAGAAGTAATAACTCAAACCGCTTAGCTCAAGTATCTGAGCAAATAGCGGGAGTAAAGGCATATCGAATTGCTGATTTGTCTGAACTAAAGCGTGAATGGCTGGAGGGGATAGATCGCATTGCGGTAACTTCAGGTGCTTCTACACCAACTGCATTGACGAAGGAAGTTATAGATTATTTAGAAAAGTATGATCATAACGATCCAGAAACATGGGAAATTAAGCGTACTGTAAAGCCAGATAAAATTTTACCTAAAATTAAAACAAAATCATAAAATCAAGCTATATTTAAGTATTTGCTAAGCAAGATTAAGCATATATTTGAATATAGCTTTTTTTATTTTTATTGACATAGGATTCAACTTTTTGTATATTTACTTTAATAGATAAAAGCATAAAAGCTAAAAAGCATAAAAGTTCTAAAGTGAAGTGTGTAAACACATAAATATAAGGGAGAGATGAAGATGATTGCAATTACAAAGGTAAATGTATCTGATGAAAGACTAGATGAGATTGTAGCCTTTATAGAGAAGCGAGAGGGTGTAAAGGCACATGTGTCTAAAGGCTCTGATCGCATTGTTATTGGCTTAGTAGGACATGTTGATACACAGCTTGGTGAACAGCTACGCTCAATGAAGGATATTGAAAATGTAGTTAAAATTTCAAAATCCTATAAATTAGCTAGTCGAGATTTTCATCCTGAAGATACTATTATCGACATTAAAGGTGTAAAAATTGGTGGAGAAAATGTTGTCATTATGGGCGGGCCATGTGCGGTAGAGTCACCTGAGCAAATTGACGAAATTGCTAGATTAGTTAAAGCTGCTGGAGGGCAAGTGCTACGTGGTGGTGCATTTAAGCCTAGAACAGGTCCTTACAGCTTTCAAGGCATTGGGGTAGAAGGTCTAAAAATGATGGCTGAGGCTGGAAAAAAGCACGGCCTACTTACAATTACAGAAGTTATGACACCCGAATATGTTGATGTTTGTGCGGAATATGCTGATATATTACAGGTTGGAACGCGAAATATGCAGAACTTTGATCTGTTACGTAAGCTTGGCACGATTCAAACTCCTGTGTTGTTAAAGCGTGGCTTTAGTGCAACTTATGATGAATTTTTAAATGCAGCTGAATATATTTTGGCTGGAGGTAATCCAAATGTTATGCTATGTGAGCGTGGTATTCGTACGTTTGAAACGTATACACGCAACACATTAGATTTAACTGCTATTCCTGTATTAAGCTCACTAAGTCACTTACCTATCATTTCTGACCCAAGTCATGGAACAGGACGTAGAGAGCTTGTAGAGCCTATGGCTAAAGCTTCAATAGCAGCTGGAGCACATGGGTTAATTGTCGAAATGCATACGGATCCTGATAATTCTATGACTGGAGATGGAGTACAGTCATTGTTCCCAGATCAGTTTGCTAACTTATTAAAAGATATTGAAAAGCTAGCTACAGTTGTTAATAAAACATTTAATACTGAAAAAGCTGATGCAGATTACTTTAAAACATGGATTAAATAACTTCGAGCTTAGTGCATGCGTATAAGTATTCTAAAAAAAAGCACAATGATTGAGTTAGTCTTCTCAATTGTTGTGCTTTTTAATGTTCCGTTTTAGAGACAAAAAATGCTATGTAAACATTTGTGTCAAACATTAAAAAATACCCAATTTTGTTCATATATCTCTGTAATGGATTGTATTAAATTTCTGTTTGCAGTATTTGAATAAAAACAAGCTAAAAAACAGCCATATTTTGTTTGTACTTTGAAACATAATTTTTGTGGTAAATGGAAACAAATATAACGCTTACATCACGATAAAAATGCCTGGAAGTCTTGATTTTACGGGATTTTTTTGTAGTTTACACCCTTGTGAAATAAGCTGACATCAGTACAAAAAATACCTTACATGACTATTGACGGTATTTTTATGGAGATTTATAATTGCTTCATAAGAAAATAATTATGTGAACATTATTAAAGAAACCTAATACAAACGTTCGGAAGTGGAGGAAGTTTTTATGTCAGTCAAAGAAATATTAAGCACAATTAAAGAACAAGATATTATGTTCGTTGATTTCCGTTTTATCGGATTAAATGGTATGGTGCATCACATCACTTTACCAGCTACAGAAGTTTCTGAAGAAACATTCGAAGCAGGTGTAGCATTTGATGGTTCATCTATTCCTGGTTTCCGTGGTATTGAAGAATCTGACATGGTTATGATGCCAGATCCTGCTTCATCATTCATCGATCCATTTACAATGCACCCAACAATCAATATTATGTGTGATATTTATACACCAAGCGGTGAGCGTTATGATCGTGACCCTCGTGGTATCGCTCATAAAGCTGAAGAATATCTAAAAAAAGCAGGTGTTGGTACAGCGGCATTCTTCGCACCAGAATCTGAATTCTTTATCTTTGATGATGTGCGTTTTAACAATAACATGAATTCTTCCTTCTACTCTGTAGATTCTGAAGAAGCTGTTTGGAACACAGATCGTAAAGAAGAAGGCGGTAACTTAGGTTTCAAAGTAGGCGTTAAAGGTGGATACGTTCCTGTTGCTCCTACTGATGCACAACAAGATATCCGTTCTGAAATGGTACGTGTTATGCAAGAAACTGGTCTTCGCGTAGAGCGTCACCATCACGAAGTAGCTACAGCTGGTCAAGCTGAAATTAATTTCCGTTTCGATACTTTAACAAAAACAGCTGATAACTTAATCAAATATAAATACATTGTTCAAAACGTGGCTAAACAATGGGGCAAAGTTGCTACATTTATGCCAAAGCCTCTATTCGGTGACAATGGTAGCGGTATGCACGTTCACCAATCCATCTTTAATGGAGACGAGCCGTTATTCTACGATAAAAATGGTTATGGTAACTTAAGTAAAACAGCATTAAGCTATATCGCAGGTATTCTTTACCACGCTCCGGCTCTAATCGCACTTACAAACCCAAGTACTAACTCATTCAAACGTCTAGTACCTGGTTATGAAGCACCAGTTAACCTTGTATATTCAAAAGGTAACCGTTCTGCAGCAGTTCGTATTCCAATTGCAGCAGTATCTCCTAAAGGCTGCCGTATTGAGTTCCGTACTCCGGACTCTACAGCTAACCCATACCTAGCATTTGCAGCAATGTTACTTGCTGGTCTAGATGGTATTAAACGTAATCTTGATCCACAAGCTTTAGGTTATGGACCATTTGACAAAAATATTTATGACTTACCAGAAGAAGAGAAAAAAGAAATCCGCAGCGTTCCAGGCTCTTTAGAAGAAGCTTTAGACGCTCTAGAATCTGATTCTACATTCTTAACTGAATCTGGTGTATTCTCTGAGGACTTTATCGCAAATTATATCGCATTCAAGCGTGCAGAAGCTAAACAAGTTGCAATCCGTATTCACCCTCACGAATTCAACCTTTACTTCGCACTATAATAAGTATTAAATTATTGTGAACAAATAGATAAAAAGAAGGTTCTAATTGATTAGAACCTTCTTTTTTATGTTATTATAGGTAAAAAGGCGAATATTATTTGTGAACATTTATAATTCGTTCGAGTTTTCTTTAATTTTTTGCTCTCTTACACTTGATGTTAGCTAACAAAGTTGATATAGTTTAGTAAAGTAAAGCGATAAACGAAAGGATTGATTGTGGATGAGTCGAGTGCATAATTTTAATGCTGGACCAGCAGCTATACCATTGGAAGTTTTAGAAAAAGCGCAAGCTGAATTTATAAATTTTGAAAATGCTGGTATGTCCATTATGGAGATGTCCCATCGTGGTGCCATTTATGAAAGAGTAAATCAAGAAGCACAGGATTTACTTAGAGAGCTATTAAATATTCCGAACAATTATAAAATTTTGTTCTTACAAGGTGGAGCAAGTACTCAATTCGCAACTATTCCTATGAACTTTTTAACAGAGGGCAAAGTGGCGGCTATCGTTGATACTGGTGCTTGGGCTGGTAAAGCAAAAAAAGAAGCTGAAATTATTGGTGAGACGATTGTAGCTGCTTCTACTAAAGCGGATAGCTATATGAGAACACCTTCACAGGAAGAGATTGTCGTACCTGACAACGCTGCATATGTTCATGTTACATCTAATGAGACAATTGGTGGTGTACAGTATAAGGAGTTTCCTACGTTCGGAAACATTCCTGTTATAGCTGATATGTCTAGTGATATTTTAAGTCGTCCAATTGATGTAAGCCAATTTGGTATGATTTATGCGGGTGCACAAAAAAATCTTGGACCATCTGGTGTTACAATCGTCATTGTTCGTGATGATCTCATTGCCGAAAGCCCTAAAACAATTCCTGCAATGTTTAGATATGATACACATAGTAAGGCGAATTCCCTATACAACACACCACCATCCTTTGCAGTATACATGGTAGGTTTGACGTTGAAATGGATTAAGGAAAAAGGCGGAGTTGCTGAGTTAGCAAAAATTAATGAGGCAAAAACGAAGCTTATCTATGACGTGATCGATGAAAGTAACGGTTTTTACATTGGCTGTGCCCAAAAACAAAATCGTTCTACAATGAATATTACATTTAGAATTAAATCAGAAGATTTAGAAAAGCAATTCTTAAAAGAAGCAGAAGCAGCTGGCTTTATTGGTCTAAAAGGTCATCGTGATGTTGGTGGTTTACGTGCTTCTACTTATAATGCTGTAAGCTATGAAAGCTGTGCACAATTAGCACAATTTATGAAAACATTTATGCAGGCAAATGCATAGCATGTCACGAAGTGTTAATATTGCACCTCTTAAAGTAAAGCCGTTCTCTTATGAGAACGGCTTTTATAACGGTATAATTAGTTTATATCATTGATTATGCAAATTGACTATTCATCGATTTGGGTAGTTGTAGCATATAACCTACATTTCTTATCGTCGTAATGTATTCAGGGCTTTTTGCGTTTTTCTCTATTTTGTCACGTAAATGGCTAATATGAACATCGACGATACGTGTATCACCTAAGAAGTGGTAATCCCAAACACCCTCTAGCAACTGCTGTCTACTTAGCACTTTGCCTGAATGCTTGCATAAAAATACGAGCAGTTCAAATTCTTTAGGTGTTAGCTCGATAGGCTCATTGTTTACAAATGCTTGTCTTTGATTTACAATAACTTGAATGTTTCCTATTGAATATATCTCTTCTTTTAATGATGAAGGTGAAGCATCAATACGTCTGAAAATTGCACTAATTCTAGAAATGAGCTCTTGTGGACTAAATGGCTTTGTCATATAGTCATCAGCACCGTTATCTAAACCTTGAATTTTATCTGAAGTGTCATTTAACGCTGTGAGTATAATAATAGGCACAGCGTTTTTCTGTTCTCTGAGCTTACGACATACTTCGATTCCATTCATTTTTGGAAGCATGAGGTCAAGAATAATCAAATCAGGTCGAAAGGTAGTTAACATTGAGAAGACTGCTTCGCCGTCATGAACGCAGCATACTTCATATCCAGCAAGTTTCAAGTTAAACTCAATTAATTTGGAAATTGAAGGCTCGTCATCGACGATTAATATCTTTCTTTCCATAGTATTACTCCTTTAACGTTGCATTATTAATGTCATTATGACAAATGAACATCTGCCTGACGTTATCGGATTGTTAAATATATGTAAAAATCTAATATAATAATTAAATTAAATGATGAGGTTGATAATATGGCTTTTAATATTGTTTTTGTAGAACCAGAAATACCTTCAAATACTGGAAATATTGCGAGAACCTGTGCTGCAACAGGTACACATTTACATTTAGTTAGACCACTAGGCTTTAGTACGGATGATAAGCAATTAAAGCGAGCAGGCTTAGATTATTGGTCAGATGTAAATATTCATTACTATGATTCTATCGATGAGCTTCATGCTAAGTATCCTGAGGCTAATTTCTATTATGCTTCTACTAAAGCAAAGAAGCTATATTCAGAAATGTCATATCAAGATGGTGATTTTTTTGTCTTTGGAAAGGAAACGAAGGGTTTACCTGAGGAGCTAATTTATAGTAGACTAGATAAGTGCATTAAGCTACCAATGACAGATGCTGTTCGTTCTTTGAATCTAGCGAATTCTGCGAATATTATTTTGTATGAAGCATTGCGTCAAAATAATTTCAAAGGTATTCTCTAATAGATTGAAATATTTTATTTGATTTGCAGGATTTTAGCTAATTTTGTCGAATAGTGTAAGTTGCATGGTTTTCTTTCACAATTACTAGCAAATAAGACATAAGAGGGGTGAAATAATGAAACCAGCAGGCGTTGTAAGAAAAGTTGACCAATTAGGTCGTATCGTTCTTCCTAAATCCTTACGTAAACGTTATCTGATGAATGAAGGTGACCCAGTGGAAATCTTTGTTCAGGGGGATCATATAATTTTGGAAAGATATCGTCCAAAATGTGTTTTCTGTGGATCGATGACTGAAGTAACAGAATTTAAAGAACGTTATCTATGTGAAGATTGTATCGTAGAAATGAACGCAATCAAGTAATATTATATGCATTTTCAAATACAAAAAAGCAGCTTTCTAATCTTATGATTAGGGCTGCTTTTTTGTTATGGAAGTTTTACAAACCATGTGTTTTATCATCATTATAGGAGCTTGTTAATATTGCCGCAATGATGAGTACAAAAACGGTTAAAACAATAAATGTGTTCATTGTGTTACACCTCCATTGGCTTCCTTTATTATAACTAATTGTCAAAAAAAAGAAAACTTTAAAAAAGATGAACCATTCACAAAAAAATGGATACCTTGTAATAAAGGAGTGAGTATTATGATATCCGATGATGAGAAACACGAAAAACAAGCTGATGAGGTGTTCGAAGTTACGCTAGCAAATGAGCCTGTAGGATATAAATTAACGAATAAGGCTACAGAAGCTAGACAAGTACAGGAACAATTAAGGCTAAAAATAGTTTTATATAAACAATGTAGTAGTATGTATACCTATTTAAAAGACTCACAAATTCATAAGGATGAGGTTATTATTCAACTTCCCGATCAGCTACATGCCAAATATATCGTTAAAAGCATAGCTTACTTGGCGGATGAATGGTTAACATTAAGAACTAACTTTATTAAGCAAGGCGAAACTCAGCATAAGCTAGTGGTTCAGCTAGAACATATTCATGAAGAGCAAATAGCAAATATGTGTTCAGAATTAAATGAATGCATTGATCATTTTATTGCACGTGCAAATTAATTGCAGCATATTACTACCAGTTTGAAATAATATGCTCGTGCTCCTTAATCGCTTCATGTCCGAGTTGTGTAAGTGTATACTTACCTCTAGCAATTTTTTCATACCAGCCATAATAGTTGTTTCTTAGCATAGTCGGTGCTTGACTAATTGAAGTCATTGCAACTAAATCCTTTGGTGAGGCTATCTGTAAGGAATCAAGTGCTACAGCTAACTTTAAGGCTCGTTCCTTATAGGCTGTTATCAGCTTTGTTCCATGACTTCCACCGATATTATAGTCACCTGATCGTTCTCTAAATTCCATATGCAATCGTTTAATTTGCTTGGGTCTTGCATGTCTAATAGGAGTGTCATCTGGTTTGCAAAGCACCTCAATTACAGGTGCTTTTGTTTTAAAAAAAGTAACGGTAATAAAGCCAAGTGAAAGTCTTCTACATAATTCAGTTAAATCCGAAAACCGTTGATTGGCTGCCCCTTTTTTTGCTCGATTGCGCTCTATCGCAATATAGACCTGTTCAGATAAGCGTTGTCTCTCAATGGCTTGCAGTAATACTGTTAAATTAAAACTTTTTTTTAGCTCTACAATAACAGTTTGAGCAGTTTCGTGATGAATGGCAACGAGATCACAATGTCGAACTTCACCTTTAACCTCATATCCAAGTTTTGAAAAGTAATGCTTAATTGGCTCGTAAAGCTCCTCTTCTCTATTTATCGCCATATAATCCACCTTCAATCTTATTAGCTCTATTATAACAGACAAAACAAGTAAGAAAACTAAACATTCAATTCATATAAAAAAAAGGCAAGATGGACTATACCTAAGCATATACTGTATCAATCTTGTGAGCTAAGCAGCAGGTTATACTTCACACTTTGTTGTCAATTTTTTATGGCGATATTCATTGAAGGAGGCTCGTTTATGGATATATTTAAGAAAATATCTGAATATCAAGCTGAAAGTGAACGATTAGCCTGGACTGGAACATTTAAAGAGTATATAGAGCTACTAAAACAAGATCCCAGCCCTGCCATGACTGCACATTCTCGAGTATATGAAATGATTGCGTCACATGGTATCGAGCAAGAGAATGGAGTAAAAAAATATCGTTTTTTTGATCAGGACATATTCGGATTAGATAGAGCAATAGAAAAGCTTGTAGAGGAGTATTTTCATTCAGCCGCCAAGCGATTAGATGTAAGGAAACGAATATTATTACTAATGGGACCAGTGAGTGGTGGTAAATCAACTATTGTAACGATGCTAAAGCGTGGCTTGGAGCAATTTTCTCGCACTGATAAAGGCAGTATTTATGCTATTGCAGGCTGTCCGATGCAGGAGGAACCTCTAAAGCTTGTCCCGCTTGAGCTTCGAAAGGAAGTAGAAAAGGAGCTTGGGGTAAGAATAGAAGGTAACCTTTGTCCGAGCTGCCAGCTTAGATTGAAGGAGCAATATAATAATCAAATTGATCAAGTCATCGTTGAGCGTATTTTTATATCTGAGGATAATCGTGTTGGTATTGGAACATTTAGTCCATCCGATCCAAAAAGTCAAGATATTGCAGATTTAACTGGTAGTATAGACTTCTCAACGATTACTGAGTATGGCTCTGAATCTGATCCACGTGCGTATCGCTTCGATGGGGAATTAAATAAGGCAAATCGAGGCATTATGGAGTTTCAAGAAATGCTTAAATGTGACGAAAAGTTTTTATGGAACTTACTTTCACTGACGCAGGAAGGCAATTTCAAAGCTGGACGCTTTGCTTTAATTAGTGCTGATGAGCTAATCGTTGCCCATACGAATGAAACCGAGTATAAATCGTTTATAAGCAATAAGAAAAATGAAGCTTTGCAGTCGCGAATGATTGTGATGCCTATACCTTATAATTTAAGTGTAACAGAGGAAGAAAAAATATATAAAAAGCTTATTTCTCAGAGTGATATGTCGCATATACATATTGCTCCTCACGCATTAAAGGCCGCATCAATTTTTTCAATTTTGACACGTTTAAAGGAAACGAAAAAGCAAGGTATGGATTTAGTTAAAAAGATGAAAATGTATGACGGTCAGGAGGTAGAAGGGTACAAGGAAGCAGATCTTAAAGAAATGCAAAATGAGTTTAGCGAAGAGGGAATGTCAGGTATAGATCCTCGCTATGTCATTAATAGAATATCTAGTACATTAATTAAGCAGGATATGTCCTGTATAAATGCATTAGATGTACTAAGAGGGCTAAAGGATGGTTTAGACCAGCATGCCTCTATTACAAAAGATGAGCGTGAACGATACTTAAACTATATTTCTGTGGCGAGAAAGGAATATGATGAGCTAGCTAAAAAAGAAGTGCAAAAGGCTTTCGTTTATTCGTTTGAGGAATCAGCTAAAACATTATTTGAAAATTACTTAGATAATATAGAAGCCTATTGTAATTGGACAAAAATTAAAGATCCGCTAACTGGTGAGGAGCTAGACCCAGATGAGCGATTAATGCGTTCCATAGAGGAGCAAATCGGAGTATCTGAAAATGCTAAAAAGGCATTTAGAGAAGAAATTCTTATTCGGATATCCTCTTATTCAAGAAAAGGTAAAAAATTTGATTTTACAAGTCATGAACGTCTTCGTGAAGCGGTGGAAAAAAAGCTGTTCACTGACTTGAAAGATATTGTGAAAATTACAACTAGTACAAAAACACCAGATGAAAGTCAATTGAAGCGAATAAATGAAGTAACTGCTAGATTAATTGACGAGCATGGCTATTGCTCAGTGTGTGCTAATGAGCTATTACGCTATGTAGGTAGTCTGTTAAATAGGTAAATTTAATATAATTATATATTATTTCAATTTTTTATAGCGCCAGCATCTTCACAAATTAGTAAATTTATGTATAATGAAAATGTATTTATAAATGACTAAGGAGTGTCAAAATGGATAATCAAAACAATGGTGTAGAGTACCAACAGCATTATGGATCTCAGCCACAATATGTGCCGAATCAGAAGTTTGAAGAGCCAGTTTCAGTAAAGGATTGGTTAATTACATTTTTAATCTTAATTATTCCTTTAGTGAATATCATCATGATTTTTGTTTGGGCATTTGGTGATGGTAAAGAGTCCAAGAAAAACTACTTCAAGGCATACTTAATTTGGATTGGTATTATTATAGTACTTTATATTTTATTGCTTATTCTTTTTGGTGGTGCTTTACTTACATTAGGTTCGTTGTAACAAATTTTCTAACAATAATAAAAAAGTCTTTTACGACTACAGTCGTAAAAGACTTTTTTGTGCTTATGGCGGCATTAGCTAAATTCATGGTTTTTCTTTTCGATTACAATAAGACAAGTAGAATCTGGCAATTGAACTGGATTATAGGCTTCATCAAACAGGTCCACCTTTGGTGAAAGGGCGATAGCATAGCCCTCTTGTAAATAATGCTTAAGCACGATAATATTTGCTTGATCACCAAGTGTTTCTTTAATAAAGCTTTTATATTCCTCAGGTGTAAAATAACCAAATTGCTCCTGTACCTCATGAACATAGGATTGCTCACCCCATGTATACGTATATAGCATTTCCATCGCATCATTAATAGGCATTATAACTTCGTTTTGACCTATAATATCATACTCGATATCCCTACCTTTAAAATCCTGTTTGTAGCGCTTTAAAAAAGTGATGCCATCAGACGATTTAAATCTAATAATACGTTTAGCTTCTTTTGGCTGAGACATTATACCGTCGCGAATAATAAGACGTCCTCCGATAGTTAAGCAGTTAAATGCACTAATCAATGCATCCTTAATCACATCGTAATTAAACTTTTTTCCATTTCTTTCGATATAGGAATACAGCTCGTGAATGATGGAGCAGAAAATAATGGTATCCACTTTAAATGTTATATAGTGCTCTAATTCGAGTGCATTACCATATAAAATATCCCACTTTAAGCCTTCTTTTGTTTTTCGTTTGTTAAGTGCATCAACTACGTTTTTAGAAAAATCTATACCAATTGCAGATGAAGTAGGATAACGCTGGACAATTTCATCAAGCAATGCTCCACCACCTGGTCCGATATCAACGATTTGCTGACCAACGATATAGTCTAAAATAACAAGCTTTGAGTCTATGTTTTGATTCATGCTACTTAAGTAGTCTTGTTCATTGTGAAAACGATCAAATTGATCTCTTCGTAAGCCAAAATAATCGTAAAGTAATAAAATAGCTTTTTCAAAATGTTGTTCGGCTCTTTCAGCTTCTACACAGAACTCAATTAATTTCTCGGTTACCGCACTAAATTCAAAGTTAAATAAATAAGTTGTAGAGTGATGCTTTTTGTTGTAGAGAGTATGCTTCACGTGGATGTTCTCAATATAATTTTGCTCTAGTAATGAATCATATGACAGTTCAGATAAATACTTATCAAATATGCGTTTCTTAAATAGATTTACCTTTTTAATGCCCTCATGATCATAGTAAAGCTGTTTCATTAACGGGCTAAAGTCAAGATGCTTTCCATTATTAATATGTGATAAGGGCAAACATAATAATATAATCTTAATAAATTGCTTAAATGAAAATTCCTGTAATGCAGGTTCAACATACCATAGTGAGCAGTTTGATAAAATAGCCTGAACTGCATACATCACTTCTTTATGTGCAAAAACGTTATTGAATTCATCATCAAAGTTTTCACCATTAGCAATGGATTGCTTACGTAATTTTTTTAGTCGCTCATAAAGAGAATGCTCATGCTGCAAGGGATATATATTACTTGCAATGGAATGCGTAATAAGCAATACATCATCTGCTACCATTTCCCATAGTGATGGAGAAACAGCACTTATAATGCAGCGATTTAATACCAGTAGCATATCGATTAAGTCTGTTTTTGTTATATCATTATCCTCAATAAGTCTAGTTAAAGGTTTGTTTTCCTCCAGCTCAACTTCACCACGAATATATTGTCCAATAAGGCCATGCGTTTGAATAAGCGTATAAATAATGTGAGCTTTTCTTTCAGTGGTATAATGATGCTTAGTATTCACATGGGACAAATAAATATCAGCAGAGCCGAGATTATGAACATCTAAGTTTATATTGAGACGCTCCCACCTTTTACGCTGTCCTATATTGCCACATTTAGCTACTTCTGACCATACTAATGTTGTTTCGATTAGCTCGACTAGTTCAGGTTTTATAGCACTCTTATGTAGCTCTAGCTCATCTAAAGTTCGAATGACATAGTTTAATACAGCATGTTTCTCAACCTGAGAAAGTGAGTTGACATGCTCTAAATTAATAATTGCTTCCTTTGTGTTTATTAAATATGCTAGCCATGGATACTGATCGTAAAGAGCTTTTCTTTCCCTTTTGTTTGATAAAGCATATTCAATAATATATCTAAAGGATTGTTTGATAAAGACCCCTCCCTGAGACTTATAAAAGTATTATACATATATGTACTATCATCTTTGCTTTAGTAATAAATGTCAATTTATTATCAATCTATATTAAGCTTTGAATATTTTAGAATAGTTTAGTATGATGATACTTTATGTGTTACTTAGAAATAAGTGAATGAAGGGAGATAAAACATGATAGACAATATAAAAAGATTAACAGAACACTTGATGGAGAAAAATCCTGAATTAAGCGTGGAGAAGGCTATGCTTTGGGTGGAGCTCCTATGGAGTGATTATGAATCAACCTCTGCTAAAGCCGGTCATAAGTATAAAGGTGCAGAATTTACTGAGAATCTAATCCATCAATTAATTAATAGCTATGGAGACAAGCTACATTTATTTATGGCTAAAAATAGTAAATATGCAGATTTATTAAGCGATCCAGTAGAGTAGCTATGTTATAAATCCACCTTTAAGCAATAATTAGGACTAGTGAATATACAAAATAAACACAAGTCCTAGCTTGCTTATATATGGCTATAAGCATCTCATTTTTTAAAAGCCGATGTACAACTCTATCGTAATGCAGTATACTTATCAAGGCTTATTTTTTTGATAAATAGTTAACTAAGTTAACTAATGATAAAGTTAGGAGGGACGCAATTTGAACGTTGACGTTGATTTTTTTAATGAGTTTAGTCGTACTTATCGTCCAATTACAACGCATACTAATCGCATATTAGACAAGCATGGTTTATCAAGCTCTTATTGGAGAGTAATGCGTATTCTCGATAAGGTAGAGTCTAGAAATTTTGGAGATATTACTAATGAGCTATATATTGAAAAGCCTGCATTAACAAAAATCATTAAAAAATTGTGTGCGATGAATATTGTTGAAATACGCTTAGGACAAGATAAGCGTGAAAAAATTGTAATGTTAACTGATTCGGGAAAAGAAAAGATGGAGGAAATACGAAAAGAGCTATATCCGTTTTTAAGCCATGTGGTAGACGATGTATCACAAGAGGAGCTGGATAATGTAAAGAAAGTATTACACATGATTCAAAAAAATATAATGACATACTAAGGAATTATTACTATATGGAACAGACACAAGTACAGACACAAGAAAAATTATGGACTAAAGAATTTGTAACACTATCGTTAATTAACTTTCTAGCCACGATTGTTTATTTTATGTTAATGGTTACTATAGCAAAATTTGCAGTAAATGAATTTAATGTATCGACAAGTACAGCTGGATTAGCTTCAAGTATATTTATTATAGGCTCATTAATTGGCCGACTTGGAGCTGGACAATTTATTGGAAAATTAGGTAGTAAAAAAACGTTATTTTTAGGATTAATAGGTTTTTTAATAACTACTGTTATATATTTTGCTTCAGTCAGTATAACCTTTTTATTAGCTTATCGTTTATTACAAGGGGTTGCTGTAGGATTAGTTGGTACAGCTACTGGTACTATTATAGCTCAAATGCTACCAGCGAATCGGCGTGGTGAAGGTATTGGTTATTTTAGCTTAAGTGCCATTTTAGCAACCGCTGTTGGACCGTATATCGGACTTTTTCTATTAGAGCATTTTTCAGGCTTTAATGCGATTTTTATTTTTAATACAATATTAGCACTTATAGTTGTTTTTATTTTCTTTTTTATTAAGTTCCCAGCCTCGCTTACACAACCAAAACAAAGCAAATTAGGAAATGTGCTAGAGAAAAAAGGAATATTATCAGGCTTTATTGAAATCAAAGCTTTACCTATATCCTTTGTTGCATTATTTGTAGGTTTAGCTTATTCAGGTGTACTTTCATTTATGTCATTTTACACAGCTGAAATTGATTTAGTGAAAATTGGTAGTTACTTCTTCTTAATTTATGCCGCAGTTGTTATACTTACACGACCAGTTACAGGTAAGCTGTTAGATTCTAAAGGAGCTAATATTATTATTTATCCTTGTCTTGTCATTTTTGCAATTGGGATGTATATATTTAGCTCTGCAACCTCAGCAATCATGTTTGTTATTGCTGCGATTTTTATAGGTATTGGATATGGCAACTTCACTTCAGTATCACAAGCTATTGCAGTTAAGGTAACCCCGCGAGAAAGAGTAGGCTTAGCTACATCGACCTTCTTTATTTTATATGATATTGGGCTAGGCTTTGGCCCTTATGTATTAGGTAAATTAGTACCTAGCATCGGATATCGATCAATCTTTATGGCGATGGTCATTGTTATAATGGTTTCTATTATTCTTTACTACTTTTTATATGGAAAAAAAGAGGCTGCAAGCAAAGTTCATTAATTTCTAACATGAGAAGCTACCATAAATTTCATGATTAATTGTGCAATTTAAGATGTTTTAAAGGTCATACTAAATTTTAAAGTTCGCTTGAATTTTGAAAACTGTATTAATTTAGTAAAGGAGCCTTTAAAACATGATTTATGCAAATCCGAATACGGAAGGTGCAATTGTTAACTTCAAAGAGCGTTACGATAATTTTATTGGAGGAGAATGGGTACCCCCAGTAAAAGGTCAATACCTCGAGGTAAAATCTCCTCTAACAGGTAAAGTATTTACGTCTGTTGCACGATCTACTGAGGAGGATATTGAATTAGCATTAGATGCAGCGTATGCCGCAAAAGATGAATGGGCTCGTTCCTCAGTTGCTTACCGAGCAAATATCTTAAACAAAATTGCAAATCGTATTGAAGAAAATTTAGAGAAGATTGCTGTAGCTGAAACCTGGGATAATGGCAAGGCTGTTCGCGAAACCTTAAACGCGGATATTCCTTTAGTCGTTGATCACTTCCGTTATTTTGCTGGTGCCATTCGTGCTCAGCAAGGTGGTATTTCTGAGCTTGATGATGATACAGTAGCCTATCACTTTCATGAGCCTATTGGTGTTGTAGGACAGATTATTCCATGGAACTTCCCGCTATTAATGGCTGCTTGGAAAATAGCTCCAGCTTTAGCTGCAGGAAATGTTATTGTAATGAAGCCTGCAGAACAAACACCTGCATCGATGATGATATTACTTGAATTAATACAGGACTTACTTCCAAAGGGCGTATTTAACGTTGTTAATGGCTTGGGAGTTGAAGTGGGTAAGCCACTAGCAACAAATCCTCGAATTAATAAGGTTGCATTTACTGGCTCAACTAGTGTAGGTAGATTAATAATGCAATATGCAACTGAAAATATTATTCCAGTTACACTAGAGCTTGGTGGTAAATCACCGAATATTTTCTTCCCTGATGTATTAGAAAAAGATGATGAGTTTTTAGATAAAGCTATTGAAGGCTTAGTTTTATTTGCATTGAACTCTGGGGAAATCTGTACATGCCCTTCTCGTGCCTTGATTCATGAGGATATTTATGAAGAATTTATGAAGCGTTGCTTAGCACGTGTTAAAGCGATTAAAATTGGTAATCCGCTAGATACAGAAACGATGATGGGAGCACAGGCTTCACAGCAGCAGCTTGATAAAATTATGTCCTATATGCAAATCGGTAAAGATGAAGGTGCTCAAATCTTAATCGGTGGTCACCAAAATATTCTTGAAGGTGAGTTAAAAGGCGGTTACTACGTTACACCAACTGTATTTAAAGGGACTAATAATATGCGTATATTCCAAGAGGAAATTTTTGGACCAGTATTATCAGTTACGACATTTAAAACCTTTGAAGAAGCAATAGAAATTGCAAATGATACAGTCTATGGGCTAGGTGCTGGAGTATGGTCTCGTGATATGGATCAAGCTTATCGTGCAGTTCGAGCGATAAAAGCTGGTCGTGTGTGGACAAATACGTATCACCAATATCCAGCACATGCTGCTTTTGGTGGTTATAAGCAGTCAGGGATTGGACGTGAAAACCACTTAATGATGCTAGAGCATTACCAGCAGGTGAAATGTATGCTAGTACGATATAACCAATCACCACTAGGCTTCTTTTAAAATAATGTGTGTAAAAAACCTCTGTCTACTGTACAGAGGTTTTTTTGAAAGAGGGGATATGAATGGAAAAATTAGTGGCGACGGATAAAGCAATAGCTCTTGTAGAGATGCTTAAACAAAAGCATGGAAGTATACTATTTGAGCAATCCTCAGGTTGCTGTGATGGTACTGTACCGATGTGCTATCAAGCAGATGGACATTACATTGGAAGTCAAATGATTGAAATCGGTCAAATTGCTGGAGTACCTTATTATATTGTAAAGTCTCAAGCAGAATACTTAAAGAATATGCAAATAATAGTTGATGTTATGGATAGTCCTGGGTCTTCATTTTCTCTTGAAGGTAAAGAGGGAGTGGGCTTTATTATGCATTCCAAAATATTAGAATAATAAAAAAACAGCGACAATCAAGTCGCTGTTTTTTAGTTGTTAACCTGCTACCTTTTTTAAGGGATGTATCGTTTTTTGAAAGTAGTTGTATATATCGTTTTAGCAGCATTTCCACCAGCTATATTATCAAGAGGGATAAGTCTAAAGTCTGTTAATGTTGCAGTTCTACCTGGCTCGAATTCTTTAGGTAAGATATTCCCTGATATATTGACTGTTGGATTACCTTCGATTTTGGTTGATTTTATATAATACTTTTCAGCATTTTTAGTATATCGAAGTGTACCACCAGATTCTAATTGACGCGAACCTTCTTCAATCCAAATTTGGTTTTTACCTTCGATATAGCACATTGGAGTATTGTATTCAGGTTTCTTAATGTAAGTAAAACTACTATTTTGAGCTTGAATGACTCCGCTAGGCAAAGAGATTGAAGTGATAATAAATGAAAACAGTAATAATAATAAAGTACGAGATAGTAATTTAATGTAATGTAACAAATCCTTTCTGAGTTTAATATTTGAAATAATAGCATTATTTTACAATAAAATTAAAAAGTGAGCTACAATATGTTTATAGCGTAAAAATTGTTGGAAACTGAGATAAGCTAGTTGCAACAGCTAGTCGTTTTGCACACAAATAATAAATGATAGGAGAGTAGATTGTTATGCAAAGAATTGCGATTGATATGGATGAGGTAATAGCAGATTTTATTACCAAGCAGTTACGGTTATTTAACCATGATTACAATGAAAATCTTACTATAAATGATTTAATGGGAAAGCGTCTTAGAGAGCTGCGACCACAGCTACAAAAGGAGATACTAGAATATTTTAATGATCCGATGTTTTTTCGTGATTTAGATGTCATACCAGATAGCCAAAGCGTCATCAAGCAATTAAGTGAACAATTTGAAGTTTTTATTACTACAGCCGCAATGGAATTTCCACCTTCCTTTAATGCTAAATATGAATGGCTTAAGGAGCATTTCCCATTTTTAGATGATATGAACTTTGTTTTCTGTGGAAATAAAAGCATTATTAATGCAGACTTTTTAATCGATGATAATGCTAGACATTTTAAGAATTTCAGAGGTCAAGGCATTTTGTATACAGCACCACATAATATTAATGTAACTGGCTACGACAGAGTTAATAGCTGGCTAGAGGTTCGTGATTATTTTCTTAAGTCATGATAAAAAATGTAGTTTATAACCAGATGATAATCCAAGCTCGATCAATAATAAAACCGCCTCCTTGTATATAGAGGCGGTTTTATAGTTATTAGGTTTCCAACTCAGTTAAAGCAAATTCTCTATCTAAAATAGAATAATAATATTGGTCAGTCCATTGATTTTTCCAAAAAAGCTCTTCTTTAAAAACACCCTCCTTGGTCATCCCAATTCGCTCCATTAATTTAGCAGAGCTTTTGTTATTCGCATTACACATGCCAACTACTTTATGTGCATGTAATGTTTTAAAAGCAAAGTTTACCAATAGCTTTACTGCTTCACAAGCGTACCCTTTTCCTCTAAATTCAGGAAAAATTGCAAAGCCAATCTCCCAGCTTTTTCTATGCTCAATATAGCTCCAAATATTGGCCAAGCCAATAGGTATTTTCTCATTATCTACTAACACATGAATAATAAAATCATAGCTACTTATAGTATCCGAAGTATTAATTTTACTCAAATACTTTTTTCTAACAGCATCGACAGATTGTACACTTTCCTCGAAATACCACATAGCTTCGTCACATTCGATTTTGCATATTAAATCTATATCCTCAATACATATTTTCGAAAGTATTAATCTTTCACCGTAAATTTCCAAAACTATTACACCTCTTATATCATTATTAGTCTTAATAGAACAATAGGAGCTCTTTCTAATCAGCAATAAAATGAATGAATAAAGAACAATTTTAAGTTGTATCTTGATTATTGACTAGAGCTTATAATTAATCTGTTGTAAAATGCATAAAAAGGAACTTTATCCTTCAAGTTTATATAATTTAATAATAATACAAAGTCGACTTTTATTTAAAATAATATTTTAATGCTACATAAAATTTATTTCTTAAGGAGAACAATCAATGTCTGGAAATAGAGTATATAATCTTGATGATCAAATTAGCTTTGATAACAGTAAACAAATTTTAATAAATACTGGTCATGATCAAAACATGATACAACTAGTAAAAAATGATAAGAAAGCCTATGAACTATATAAAACTTTACTTGAAAATGACTATGTTCTTTATGGTCATGAAGACCATATTTCAAAGTTCTATAAGCGAGAGCATGTAAGTGAGCTATCTCAAATGGATAATTTAATCCATTATAATGGAGTATTTTATACTATTGAGGAACCTTCCGGTCGAAAGGTGAATGAATTAATACCTAAACGCTTGCTAGTTTTATTTACATGCATGCCAGGAACCGATTACTATAGCAGTTCATTAATTGATAGGATGTTTCCAAGATTTTTTGATGGTATTGAAAAAAACTTAGTTAAAAATCTATATGTCATGAGATTTATGGATTTGAATTGCTCTCATGGGTCTCATTATGTAAATACTATTAATTTCAATGATTATGAAACTGCTATTCAGAATGCAATTTTAAAAGTGATTTCAAATTTAGACATTAATAAGGAAAATGTTGTTTTATATGGTGCTTCAAAAGGTGGTACTGGAGCTTTATTACATGGTAGTGCATTGGATATAAAAGCTTTAGCGGTTGATCCCATATTACATTTAGGTGAATATAATAACAAAAATGACCTCCATTTTCTAAAGAATATGCGTGATGAAGATGTAACTCATAAAATTAATCATTATCTTAATGACTGTAAAAGCAATGATAAATATATTATCTGCTCTAGAAATGTTAAGTTTAATTATGAGCAAATACAAAACATTAACAAAGATAAAATTAAAATAATGGAAATGGTTGATGATATGATCACTTCACATCCAGAGGTTTCACGCAATCCTGTACCTGAACAATTAATGATATTGAATATGTTATACAGTTTTTAATGACAAAAAGTTCCGTTTAATACGGAACTTTTTGTATAATGGCTTGAGAAAGTAACTTAAATAAAGTAAAGAATTGGGTGATAGATTTTGTTTATATATAAAATTGATGAGAATGTTTCATTAAAGCAAATTGAATTACTTGATGCAAAAAGAGTTTTCGAATTGACAGACAAATCTAGAAGCTTTTTGAAAGAATGGTTACCTTGGCTCGATTTTACTAAGAGTGTTGAGGATACAAAAGTCTTTATTAGAGATTGTTTAAAGGGTTATGCTGAAAATAAAAGTTTAAATACTGTTATTTTGTTCAATGGAGAAATTGTTGGTGTAGCGGGTTTTAATAGTATAAATTGGAATAACAAAACAGCATATATTGGATACTGGCTCGGAGAAGATTTTCAAGGGAAAGGGATTATGAGTAAGGTTGCTGCTGCCTTGACTGACTATGCTTTTACACATCTAAGATTAAATAAAGTGGAGATACGAGCTGCCGTAAATAATAAAAAGAGTAGAAGCATTCCAGAACGCTTAGGCTTTGTAAATGAAGGAACGATTAGACAAGCCGAGTGGTTGTATGACCATTATGTTGATCATGCTGTTTATGGGATTTTAGCGAGTGAATGGAAAAAGTGATATTAATTTAAAGAGCACCTAATTAAGTAGGTGCTTTTTTAACGTTAAAATGCTATAGATTATGAAATAGTAAGCTAATGAATGGATAAAACATATTTAGCCATTGAAGCGAAAATTGAATTACTGTTCAAAGTTACACAATACATCACATACAGTTATTATTAGTTTCTAATAGACTAATAAGATTTACACAATATTGTATCGCTTTTTCTTGATATGATAACTATAGAGGTGATCATAGTGGAGCAACATCAAAAAATTGGTCAAACGATAAAATTTTTTAGACAACTAAAAAATATTAACCAAGATACGTTGGCTGTTGGCATTTGTACGACTTCTTATTTAAGTAGGATTGAGAACGGATTAGTAGAAGCAAACGAAACTGTATATAGAATGTTATTTGATAAACTTCATTTGGATTTCACAGCATATATGGAAGAAGGTAAAAATCAAGAGCAATTAATTGAAAGCATTTATGAAAAGTTATTATCCAATGAGGATATTGTAGAGGTAGAGCTATTAGAGCTTCGGTTACTTTATGAGCAACGTAGATTTCCAATTATCCAAATTCAAGTGGACTTAGTATACTGCAGATACTTGTTGAGTAAAGCACGTCTGAAAGAAGCAGAGGCAATAATACATTCTATCGATCACTTATTAACCCCTAGTACCTCAAGAGAGTGGCAATTATTTGTTGCAGTGAAAACATACTATGAGTTATTGATTGGAAGCTATGATACGATATTAAACCGCGAGCTACAAACGAGCAGTAAGCTATATTTTGCTCAAACCTCTTCCTTTGAACAAGCAAACTATGTATACCATTTAGCCTTTGCTAGCCATCGGGCATATCAATTTTCACTCGCAAAACACTATATTGAAGAAGCAATACAGTTGTTTAAACATCAATATAAGCCTTTATTTCAATTAAAGCTATTTTCTATGTATGGAGTCATTTTAAATGCTATTGGCCATGTAGAGGCAGCTCTGCAGGAATATCATGCAGCAATTGATTTACTAAATCATGTCCCTTCAATCTCTACAAATGCCCAGTGGTTATCAATATATAATAATATTGCATTTGCATATGAATCAAATAAGCAATATACGCAAGCATTTACATACTATGAAAAGGCACTATCCTATCAAGATGATACACATACGCTTATAAACTATACTCGCTGCTTATTAATTGGTGGTGCACAAGCTTTATTTATAGAAAAACTCCATTTGCTTTCCAAAAAAGTATTGATTGAAGGCTCCCATCATCAGATGCAATTTATGTTAATGCAAGCATTTAAACTTATTGAGCAAGAAGAAGGGCTAGAGGAATTTATTAAAATAGAGAAAAGAGTTTTTAAATGTTTTATAGAGGAGCAGCATATTGAATTGATTTTATCCTATGGTCCACTTGTTACAAAAGTTTATGAAGACTCGAAGCAATATAAACGTGCAATGGAACTATACCGAGAGCTATTTGAAACAAGTGAAAAAATGCGGCTAAGAGTGACTAGAGGCTACCATTCATGAGGTGGCCTAAGCATTATATCTATTTAATAACTGGTTTAGGTGTCTCACAGCTAGGTAACTGGATTTACTTAATTGCTCTAAATATCATGATTTGGAATTTAACTCATTCACCCGCAGCTATAGCAGGCTTGTATATTATCGGACCAATTGTACGCATCGTTTGCAATTTTTTTGTTGGAACTTTTGTAGATCGTTGGAACAAAAAGAAAACTGTTATTACAACTGATATTGTGCGAGCAATCATTGTTTGTGTTATGCCCTTTACTGATCAGCTATGGCTTATCTATGCTTTAGTTGGTGTAGCCAACGTTGCTAGCAGTTTTTTTGGTCCGAGCAGTAATTACTTAATAACAGTGCATGTTTTAGACGCACATAAGCAACGTTTTAATGCCCTTCACTCGACACTCAATTCAGGTTCGTTTATGATAGGTCCTTCAATCGCTGGGCTAATTTTAGCCCAGTTTAGTACAGGAATAGCGATGTGGATTAATGGTGTGACATTTTTTATTTGTGCCTATTTATTATACTTGCTTCCTAGCGATAATAAGGTTGATACAAATCAGTTCTCTAAAATTACATTATTAACCATTAAAGAGGATTGGATATTTACGACTGAATACGCTAAAAAGCTTAGTTGCTTTACTCTTTTATTAGTCATTTATTCTATTTCATTAATGATTGCCTTTGCATTAGATTCGCAGGAAATGTCATTTTTATTAGAGCATCTTCGTATATCGGACAGTTTATACGGTGTTACCTTAACGCTAGCAGGCGTTGGTACAGTTATTGGAGGGCTATTAGCTACTGCTTTTGCAAAAACCATTAGCGTTATAGTTTATTTAAAATTTGGATTTTTACTTTCCATGCTTAGTTACTTAGGCTTTTACTTAGCGAATTCTTATATCATTGCAGTAGTAAGCTTTTTCTTTTTAGGGTTGTTCATGGCATTTAGTAATACGGGATTTGCTACACTGTACCAGACTACTATAGAGCCAGATGTGATGGGACGATTTAGCGGGATGTTGAATCTATTTCAAAGCATTCTCCAAGTTGTATTTACGGTTATTATAGGATTTTTAGCTGAATGGTTCTCACTTCAATGGACTGCTGTAATATTTGCAACTTTAGCAGTGCTATTAGCGATAAGAATCACTGTTATAAAGCTACAGAAACAGCAAACAGCATTACAAGATTATATGATTTTATGAATGTTAATCTATTCACTGCTTATGTTAAAATTAGTGAATTAGAAAGTTGTATATATAGAATAGGAGAATAAATCATTGCTTTATTATGTTATTGATGCATTTACAGATATTAAATTCGGTGGTAATCCAGCAGGGGTAGTCATACATAAAAATTTAACTGAACCATTTATGCAAAAATTTGCTACAGAGGTTCGTTTCTCAGAAACCGCTTTTGTTAAGCCATTAAATGAAACTACCTTTGAAGTTAAGTTTTTTACACCAACAAATCAAGTCGAGCTTTGTGGTCACGCCACAATTGCTTCATTTAAAGCCTTACTAGATAATCATAATATTAAAGATAATCAAAGCTATTTAATGTATACACTTGCAGGTACACTTCCTGTTGAACTTAAAAACTCAATTATTTGGATGGAACAGAGTATGCCTAAAATGGGAGAAGCCTTTCATGCTGTTGAGGACTTAGCGAAGCTATTTTCTATTGATTATGATCAAATAGGTGATGAGACATTCAATTTAACCCCTCATTCAGTAAGCACAGGACTTTGGGATATCATGTTGCCAGTTAAAACGAAAGCGGCTTTATACGATTTAAAGCCTAATTTTCAAGCGATAGCTCATTACTGCGAAGCACATGCTGTTGGAGGTATTCATGCGTTCACGCTTGATTGTAAATTATCGGTAGCAGAGAGTAGAAATTTTTGTCCACTATATGGAATTGATGAAGAGTCGGCAACAGGTACTTCTACAGGAGCCTTAACCTATTATTTATATGAAAAATTGTAATATGAAGTGCGACACCTAAATAAAAAACTCATGACGAATTCTCGTGTAGAATAAAGTTACCACACAATCCCCTACAAAGGAGAACTCGTCATGAGCTACACTCATCTTACC
>Ga0182742_1001628_pt1 | contig 27724 bp, 25 predicted proteins | sample eDN5th37CBELigMG_FD_128880 | JGI IMG/M metagenome (GOLD analysis project Ga0182742, IMG submission 128880) | Enriched Miracle-Growth compost microbial communities from Emeryville, California, USA - eDNA 5th pass 37_C BE-Lig MG (version 2)... ...
CCTTACTTTAAAGCATTTTGTAGAAATTCAGGAAGGGGTTTGAAATGTCCAATTATTTAATCGGACTTATATATATATGTCCTTTTTAATATTTCGACATATACTAGTAGATATTTGACTCATCTAAGCGATATGGTCATGAAACGGGAGGAGAAAACGAATTTTCTCCTCCCGTTTCATGACCATATCGCAATCTTTCAGCTCCGCTTAAAGGCGTGTGAAAAGGACTTTTCACACGGATGAGTCAACTATCTGGCGTATGAACCATATTTACTACCCGCGCATGAGAAAAAAAGAATTCCTATGTCGATTTAATAAGTTGGATATATATCCTTTTACTTATTAAATTTTTCTTCTATGTATTTTAGAGCATCTTTGACAAAAATCTCTTTTGAGTTATTTTGCGCTTGAACTGAGGCAAGGTTGATAGGCATTGACTCCCAATCCATCACATCCTTTAAAATTTCATATGCAGAACTGTTCTTATTAACCACAATTCCTAAATCATACAAACGATCATTCAGTACTTTAAAATCTTTGTCTTTCTCTACCAACAATTCAATTACTCTTTCAAGTGCTTTACGTTCCCAGCTCATCACCATTTCCTCCTTAAGTGATTGTTACCCGTAGTTTCCTATTGTTCATGCCAATCACAGATATTTTTTTCCTTGTATGCAAAAAACCCCTCACTAGAATAATGAAGGTGTTCGTGAACCCTTAAAATCAAACGGTGTTATATAATTACCTACTCTAGCCTTTTACACACTTCAAAAACCGATGTCTTAGAAAGTGTCGTTTCCCGCTAAACCGCTATAGGGGATGGAGCCGACAACGAGATTTGAACCGGTGGTGAAGATTTTGCAGAACTCTGCCTTCCCACTTGGCTATGCCGCCGAAAACTAGGCTAGCTGGACTCAAACCAACTGAACTACCGAACCAGATTGCGGGGACAGGATTTGAACCTGCGACCTTCGGGTTATGAGCCCGACGAGCTACCGGACTGCTCCACCCCGCGATAATAGAAAAAATGAATCGTTCTCTCTCCGAATATTGAACACAGGATTGAGCTTAATGTTTTTAATAAGAACGAATCCAATAATATCATCTAATTATTTTGAAATCAATCTACTTTCCATCAAATATCTGCCCCCATTTTCCATTTGATTTTATCATCACCTAATAATCCTTACATATTCTTAATAAACAGCTATAAATACTGACAAGATTTTATGATAGAATGCCCAAGACCTTCTCCCTTTTTATTTTTACAAGCAATAGCTTTCCTTTCTCACTATTACTTTTATCTCAAATATAGACACCTTATTTTGAATTTTTTTACATTTTATAGTATTGTCTTTCCATTTTTTATTGTAAAGATGAAAATTACATTTTTTTAACAGCCCCTATAAAATGACCTGCTAGTTTTATTAATAGAGCTTGTCTCAATAATGAAAAGATGGAGGTCATTCTATGCACGGCCGAAATAATGGAATAAACAGACGGAATTTTCTTAAAGTCAGCGGTATAAGTACAATTGCATTAACATTAGGAACAACTGGGCTTTTTTCATTAACAAATGCTTCAAAAAGCTTCGCAGCAGAAGCTGGGCATCCTACACGCGGGTTTGGCGGTTATGGTCCACTAGTAAAGGATCCAAATGGTATTCTCAATCTTCCTAAAGGCTTCCATTATAAAATGTTTTCAAAAGCTGGAGACCTTATGCCTAACGGTGATAAAGTACCTGCGATGCATGATGGAATGGCAGCTTTTAAAGGAGAAAAGAACACTACGATTCTAGTAAGAAACCATGAAAACAGTACAAACTCTAATCTTCCGGTAAACGGAAAAAACCCTTGGGGCCAGGCTGCTGGGGGAACAACGACTTTAATCGTAGGACCTAACAGAGAACTTATTGACCAATATATATCTAGTTCAGGTACAGTACGTAACTGTGCTGGGGGTTCTACTACTTGGGGTACTTGGTTAACAATGGAGGAAACCGGTAATAAAGGGCATGGCTATATCTTCGAAGTAAATCCGCTTGATCCTGAGAATGATATGTCCAAAACACCAATTTATGATATGGGCCGCTTCTCTCATGAAGCTGGACATGTTGACCCTTCAACAGGTATTTGGTACTTAACGGAAGATGCCAGCCCCAGCTTCCTATACCGCTTTATACCAAATGACAGAAGTCAAACACTTGGTTCTCTGCAAAAAGGCGGTATATTAGAAGCAGCGGCCATTGAGGAGTTACCGAGAGCAGCTCAAATGAGTACTGGACAAACGTTTGGTATCGTTTGGAAAAGGGTCAACCCTGAAATTGCTCAACAAGATGCTAAAGACAAAGGCTGTATCCAATTTAGCCGCCTAGAGGGTGCTTATTTCTCTGAAGGTACTTTCTGGTTTGATGATACAAGTGCAGGTACCAAAAGTCTTGGTCGTGTTTATCGTTACACACCTGCCACAAACACATTAGAGCTTTTTTATGAATCTACTGATAAAAATGATTTAGAAATGCCTGATAATATCACAATTACTCCTTGGGGAGATCTTTGGATTGCGGAAGATGGCGGCGGCAACGATTGTATTATCGGTTTAACGCCAGAAGGAGAAGTCTATACGTTTGCTGAAAATATTATGAATAGTTCTGAATTTGCCGGTCCAACCTTCTCTGTTGATGGAAATACTTTCTTTGTAAATATGCAGACTCCTGGTATTACTTTTGCAATTTGGGGACCTTTTGCCCGCAGAAATTCTGTCCGCAGACGTGCAATGAACAGTGCTCAACCGCCAGCAGCCTATGCTCCAATTGTTTCGGACAAACTTGCTGCCTTTGCAGAAGAACAAGGTATGTCTGTTTTAGAAGCAGCTGCATTAGAGCGCCATGGAATGCCGATTATTTAAATAGATGTATTAAGGAAAAGATGTAAGCAAAGAGATTTAAACAGCTTACATCTTTTTTAATTAATTTTTACAGCAAAAAGGTTAATAAAAATACGATTGCAAAAAATAAACAACATAATGCTGTTGCTTTCAGTCCATTTATCGTTCACACTAAAGAAATTAACTAATAAAACGAACAGGTGATGAATTATGATTGAAGTAAAAACGTCGAAACTAAGTGATGGAGAACTAAATAGAGGTGTATTTGCTACACAAGATATTGCAAAGGGTACACTTTTTCATGCGGCACCCGTTCTTCCCTACCCAAATGAAGAACATGTACATATAGAAAAAACACTGTTAGCTGATTATGCATTTGAATACGGAATAAACCATTCTGCCATTCTTTTAGGATACGGCATGTTGTTTAACCATTCTTATGAACCAAATGCGACATACGATATAAACTTTCCAAACCACACATTTGATTTTTTTGCCTATAGGGATATTAAAGCAGGGGAAGAAATACTAATCAATTACAATGGGGAAGTGGATGATATGGATCCTCTTTGGTTTAATAAAAAAGATTCTGAAGAAGGAACAAATGAAAAGTAAAGCAATACGTGTTTCTTAATAGATACTACGGTAAAAGGAAATGGTCCCTGCTTAAGTACTGGGACCATTTTTTTACATTAGAAGTTCATCCGTGACTGCCCGCCGTCTACATTAATGCTTGCTCCGACAATCCATGATGCTTTATCAGATGCAAGAAAAACAGCCACATTTGCCACTTCTTCAGGCGTCCCAAATCGACCGGCGGGAATTTCCTTTTGGACAAATGCTTGTATCCCCTTCTGATCCGCTTCGAACCGTTTTTTCCAGTTGCCTGTTTCATGAAGAATACTTCCCGGAGCAATACTGTTCACTCGAATACCATCTTGAATTACTTCATCGGCTAATGATTTTGTAAAACTGATTAAAGCAGATTTTGCATTATTATAAGTAACTTTTCCTCCGCTTTCTCTGCCAAATATGGATGTAATATTAATAATTGATCCGCTTTTGGATTCTTTCATATACGGAATGACCAATTTACTTAGATGAACAGCTGAAAAATAGTTCAGCTCCATCGCTTCATAAAATAAATCCATTTCCGTGTCTGCAGCTTTTCCTCCATTGCTGCCGCCCGCATTGTTGATGAGGACGTCAATTGCCCCTTTTTCTGCAGTAAACGTCTGGATGAGCTTTTCTCGTTCATCCGCTTTAGTTAAATCGGCCTGATAGATTGAAACTTTGTCGTTTAAGTCCTCTTTTGCTTTTTGAAGAAATTCTCTGCTGCGGGCCGCAATGGAAACATCAGCCCCCTCTGCTATAAAAGCTGCAGCAATCGCTTTCCCAATTCCTTTCGAACCACCAGTAATTAACAGTTTTTTCCCTTGTAATTGTAAATCCATTTATAATCTCCTATTCTCATTAGTATATATTCTATATATTATTTCGTTTATCTACTCTATTTCCCCTTGTCATTATTGACTTTCCTTATTTAAGGATTATGTATAAATGGAGTATGGATAAATTTAAAAATGGTTATAGTTAGTTTGTCCGCTTAAATTGATATAAAATCATAATATCTATCTAGGAGTGATTAGGATGTCAGTAGATGTTTATTTAACTTTTAATGGAAACTGTCGTGAAGCAGTTGAATTTTACGCAAAGGCTTTTGGAGAAGAAAAACCAAAAATCATGACTTTTGGAGATAGTCCTTCAGACCCCAATTATCCAATGCCAGAGGAAGCTAAACATTTAGTTATGCATACAAGACTAGATATTAATGGAAGTAATGTTATGTTTTCTGATGCCTTTCCAGGTATGGAAGTAACTGAAGGAAACAATATCACCCTTTCATTAATCAGTAAAGATGAAAACAAAATTAAGTCTTACTTTAACAATTTGAAAGAAGGCGGCACTGTCGGTATGGAACTTCAAGAAACTTTTTGGAGCAAATGTTACGGTCAGGTTACCGATAAATTCGGTATTCATTGGCAAGTAAGCTTGGACAGTGGTGAACAAGCTTACTAACAATAGAAAGTTGAAAGCAATCAAAAAGAGCCTAATCCATGGATTGGGCTCTTTTATTTTATAACGGTAAGGTGTCTAACTTTTCTATTTTTATTAAGTTCCTGACAAATGGCTCCCACCATTGAAACAATGGTCAAGAAAAAGAGAACAAATGCGATGATAGGTGAAAAATTAAATAGACTCACTAAATAAAAGGATAATAGAAACAGTAAAGAAATAGCTAATGAACCTTTCATAAAAGGCACCCCTTTATAATCAACGTATTTAAATTGTGACAAATTATTGAACTTTTTTTGACATTTATTTGTCTATATTCTAATTCTGAATTAACAGAAAGTAAAGATATTTTCAAATTATAAGGAAAGAAAATTTACAAATGATTCTTCTCTATCCGGGAACACTATGGAAAGCAGTTAAATCTACGTTTTAGGAGTTGCTTTACATGGGTGCTGTTGAAAGGAATGGATATCGCTTTGAACCAGAGTATAGCGTAATTGAGCAAAATGGAGCTATTCATGTCTATTATAAAGGACAGTTTGTCGAAGAATTAACCTTTACCTTCTCTGGAAAACATCCTGAATTTGATCAAATCGAAGGGCTCATCGATGATTATTGCGAACAACAAGGAATTTAACACATTAAAGCGGTGGGGGACTGTCCCCCACCGCTTTAATGTGTTAAATATTTACTTTTTAGAAGCAGGGTTACTGTGTTTCTTTAATTCTTTTTTATTGATTTTTCCGACATGTGTTTTTGGAAGCTGGTCTAGGAAAATGATGCTTTTAGGAATTTTGTAATTTCCTAGCTTGCGGGCGCAATGTTCCTTTATGTCTTCTCTAGTTACCTTTTCATTTTCCTTTAAAACAATAAAGGCAGCAACGATTTCTCCCCACTTCTGGTCAGGTAATCCCACTACCGCGACTTCGGCTACTTGCGGAAGTTCAGCAATCCAATGCTCTACCTCAAGCGGATACACATTTTCACCGCCCGTTATAATCATTTCTTTTTTCCGCCCCACGATATAATAGTAGCCATCATGGTCTTTTTTCGCTAAATCACCTGTATGAAGCCAATCGGAGGATAAGGCTTCTTCAGTAGCCTCCGGGTTATTCCAATAGTTTAAGAAAACATGATTGCCCTTAATTAATAATTCCCCTACTTCATCGGCCATGGCTGGAGTTCCGTCTTCTTTTATGATTTTTACAATATTAAATAACATTGGTTTTCCAACGGAACCTAACTTCTCCCCCACTTTGTCCGGGTCAATATAAAAGTTATTAGGGCCCGCTTCTGTAAGGCCATATCCTTCTTTAAAAGTTAAACCCTTGCTCTGAAAGGCTTTATAAATTTCTAATGAACAAGGTGCCCCTCCAGAAAGGAAAATTTTCACTGTCGGAAATCGAGACTTCTTAAACTCATCACTATTTACCATCATGTGATACATCGTTGGAACTAATAAGACAATTGTACAATGGTACTGATTTAGATAATGGATAGCTTCAATTGGATGATACTCACTAGCTATGACGACTTTTCCACCAACCATAAGCAGTGGAATAGATAAAGCATTTAAACCCCCGGTATGAAAGAGCGGCATATACGTCAGCGTCGTATCTTCCTTTGATAGATTCCAGCTCAAAACCGTATTTAATCCATTCCAAATAATAGATTGGTGTGATAATACTACCCCTTTAGGCTTTCCTGTTGTTCCACCTGTGTAAAGAATGGCAAGAGGATCCCGTTCATTGATTTCTACTTCCTCCTCCAATGCAAAAGATTGATTGAAATATTCCTCCTGATCAATTTCAAAGGTAATCGGTTCGAGCTTTACATAATCCAACTCAGCTATCTTTTTCGCAAAATGAGAATGGAAGCCAATGAGCTTCGGTGTACAGTCCTTAAGTATATAATCAATTTCATAAGAGGCTAAGCGCCAATTTATTGGAACAAAGATGGCACCTAACTTTGTACATGCAAAGAGCAAGTCAAAATAAGCAATATGATTAGGAGACATTAAAGCTACCCGGTCCCCTTTTGCTACGCCCTGTTTTTTTAACCAGCACGCTGCAGAGGCAGCGCGATGATTTAATTCGGAATAGGTCCAGTTCATTCCTTTCTCTGCATGAACAATTGCTACTGTGTGCGGCGACAATTTTGCTCTATTTGTTATCCAATCAAACTCCCATTCCAATCCAGCCTCACCTTCCCTTCTCTGCATCAAAACCTAAATTATTCTAAAAATTCCGATATCACTCCAAGCAACTGATCTAGATCATCAATTAACGGGGAGTGACCACAATCTTTTAACTCTACAAATCTAGCATTATTCCCGATGTCTTCAACAATTTCCTGTGCCATCCTCTCCGTGATTACAAAATCTCGATCACCGCGAAGGACTAATACAGGCAGCTTAATATTCCCCGCCAATCCATTGCCTTCAATTAGACCATTATGTTTATTGCTGATATTAAATGTATTTAAAGAATGATATACTTCCGCGAGATTTCTTTGTGTAAGCATATCCTCAACATATTCTCTATATTTATCTTCATTTGGCCGATTTTTCGTATAAACAGTTGCATTCCACACTTCTTGTAAGAATGGATAATTCTTTGTATGATAGGCATGCTGAATAGGAATTGACCTAATCGGATCGATTTTAATTTGCTCATAGGTTGAAAGACGTTTAGTAAAATCCGGCTGGCCATTTTCATTTACTCCATAGAAAGGATATCCTCTTGTGGATGCAGATGCCAAGAGCACCAGCTTTGAACAGTATCCAGGATAATCAGCCACAAATTGCATGCCAACAGCTCCTCCTGTTGACCAGCCTATGATGGAAAAGTCATTTAAACCAATCGCATCCACAACCCCTTTGATATCATCCGAAAAATCTTTGATGGATTGAATCCGTTGGTGATAGGAAGATTGACCAAACCCTCTCATATCAACAGCATATATCTTAAACTTTGAGTCCATCTGTTCTAGTATAAGGTCCCAATGTTTTGAAGAGGTCATGTTTCCATGAATCAGCAATACTTTGTGCTCTCCGCCATCCCTCTCCTGATAGGCAATGGTTTCTCCATTTGATAATGTTACTTTTTTATATTTTATATTGGATAAGGTCATTTACCCACTTCCTTCCCCCATCTTATGGTTGTTGCTCCCCAAGCATAGCCAATTCCCGCACTGACCAGCACCACAATATCACCGTCCTTAAGCTTCCCTTCCTTTTGGGCCAGCTCCAATGACAGAATCTGATCCATCTGCCCAATATGTCCATATTCCTCCAGATAAATGGATTGCTCTTTAGATAAACCTAATTCTTTAAGCACATAGTCATGCGCCGACCTTTTCATATGAAGCAAACCGAGATACGCTATATCCTTCTCTGTATACCCGCTTTCAGAAAGTGATGTACGTATAACCTTTAAAAAATTATTCATTGATTTTTGTTCTAGTCGCATCTTCATTCCTTCAAGGTCCTGTACATCAAGTTTATGAAGAGATAGATTTTGTTCAGTAAGCGGATGCTTAGTCCCTCCGGCTTTCACTACTACATCTTCTGAAAAAGAACCATCTGTTATCAGCTTCGATTCCAGTATAACGTTCCTTTCATATCCCTTTTGTAAAAGAATAGCCCCTCCGCCGGCACCTAAATTAAACATAAATTGAGTTCTTTTATTACTATAATCAATGAAATCCCCATTACGATATCCTCCGGCAAGAAGGACAGTATTAATATTCGAGTCAGATATCATCATTCCCTTGGCAACCTTTAACGCCATGATAGTCGTCCCGCATCTTAAAGCGGCATCAAATGCCCAAGCATTATAGGCACCTATCTCCTCCTGCAGCTTGATTCCAGCCGTCCACAAAGGATATTCCTTATGTTCTTCCCCAATATAAATGACTAAATCTATTTCCAGCGGATCAATTCCCGCTTTACTGATAGCCTTCTTTGCCGCATGCACGCCCATCGCGCAAGTATGATCATCCGCTCCAGGAATTGTTTTTTTCTTTATCCCCATCTTGTCTTCCACAATCTCTTTTGGAATTCCTGCCAACTTTGCGATTTTTTCCCCTGTTATCACAGTTTCAGGCAAATACATTCCCGTACTGACAATACCGATTTGCATTCCGTTCTCCTCCGCTCCGTAGAATCATTTCGACTCCTGTCTATTATTTTTCCTGAACTTCAGATTCTTTAACGTGCCCACAATCCCCTGCGGAAAAAACATAACAACAAGGATATAGATAATACCAAAGAAAATAATCCATCTTTCAAAGATCCAATGAACTTTTGCCATTTCCGTTAACCAATGGTGAGCAAATTCAATAAGCCCTGAACCAATAACCGCCCCGACAAGCGTACCGACACCTCCGATAATGGTCATTAGCAGAGCATCTAATGTAATATCAATAGAAAAAACACTTGTATTCACAAATCTTAATGAAATGGAATAAAGCATTCCTGCAACACCCGCTATTACACCTGAAACCACGCTGGCAATGATTTTATAATGAAGAACATGAAATCCGAGCGACTCTGTTCTTTGTTCATTTTCTCTTATTGCTTGAATCACTCGGCCAAGCGGTGATTGAATGAACCTTCTTAATATAAGAAAAACTAAAATCATAAGAACAAGCGAAATCAGGTAAAAATCCGTCCGGTCTTTTAATAAATCAGGTACTCTAAAGGTAAAACCATCATTCCCATAGGTCAAACTTCTCCATTTTTCAGCAAGAACTAAAAATAAACCGGAAAAGGCTAGTGTCAGCATAGCATAGAAATGGCTTTTCAAACGGAGGGTGAGCAGGCCAATGAAAAAGCTGATAATCCCGGTTAACAGGACTGTCACGACAAAAGCTAGAAGCAAATAATAAAAGGAGGGTTCGTAGCTCTTCATAAAAATTCCAATTGTGTATGCACCGATTCCAAAAAACATCGCATGCCCGAAAGAAACAATTCCTGTGTACCCAAGCAGGAGATCATAACTCATTGCGAACATGGCAAAAATAAACACTTGGGTCAACAAAATTAATAATGTTCGTGATTCATAAACAAACGGGAAGATTAGGAGGAAAAGGGCAGCAACCAAATAGAGATAGCTTGTTTTCTTATTTAATCGCAACATTGTTTCACCCCTTCAACCCGAATAGACCCTGCGGTCTAAATATAAGGACAACAGCCATTAGCAGCATATTGACTGCCAGACTTAAGTCGGGTACATAGTAAGCCATAAAGGAGCCAGAAAGTCCAACTAAAATAGCAGCTAAAATGGAGCCTGGAAAACTTCCCATGCCGCCAATCACAACGACAATAAATGCTAAGATAGCAAATTCCATACCCATTCCTGCATGAATCACACCTGAATAAGGCCCTAATAGAACACCACCAAGAGCAGCCATCCCCGCACCTGCCATAAAAACGAACATAAAGACCTTTTGAATATTGATTCCTAATGATTGAACCATTTCTTTGTTCATGACACCTGCACGCACAACTAAACCAATCTTTGTCTTTTTTAAAATATATTGCACCCCCAAAAACATCAGCAGTCCAATGGCAATGATGAACACACGATATTTAATAATGACAATTCCCGCAACCTCCCAGCTTCCTTTGAGAACATCAGGGGGAGAAGCTGAAATTTGATTGGGCCCCCAGACCACTTTTAATAGCTCAGATAACACAAGCATAAGTCCTAATGTAATTAAAATTTGCTGTACGTGATTCCCATATACTGGCTTGATAATCCATTTCTCCGTTATCCATCCCAGCAGAAAACCTGTTGCCACAGCGCCAATCATTCCAATGATAAAACTGCCGGTTGAAGAATAAATCCATATCCCGCTATAGGCACCCCAGGCAAATAAACCGCCATGGGCAAAATTAAGGACATCCATCAACCCAAATATTAAAGTCAAACCGGCAGCAAGAAGAAATATCAGCATTCCTGTTGCCAGACCATTTAACGTTAAATTGACGAATACATCCATTCCTGTCCCTCCCCCCTCTCAAGCAATCCCTAAATACTTGCGGCGCATTTCTTCATCCTCCCGCAACACATTCATCGTCCCGTTGTGTACCGTTTTGCCATCATCAATAATATAAAAGTAATCTCCAATCGTACTCGCCATCATAAAGTTTTGCTCTACCAGCACAATCGTTGTTTTCTCTTTCATTTGCATAATTGATTCCATAACCTTTTCGACCATAATGGGAGCCAGCCCCTTACTTGGTTCATCTATCAAAAGAAGCTGATTATCATTGATAAATGCCCGCGCAATCGATAACATCTGTTTTTGTCCGCCGCTTAATAAACCGCCCTGCCGTTTCCAGAACTTTTTTAAATCAGGAAATAGATGTAGAATATAGTCAAGCCTTTCCTGTGTTATGGCATTGTCCTTCTGAATGGCTACCTTTATATTTTCTTCTACTGTCAGCCCAGCAAAAATCCCCTGATCCTCCGGAACGTAGCCAATCCCTTTTTGAGCAATCCTATAGGTCGGATTTTTATGAATCTCTTCTCCATTAAATTCGATAACACCCTTCGCAGCCTGATTCAAACCCATGATTGTTCGCAATGTTGTCGTTTTCCCTGCACCATTCCTCCCCAATAAAACAGTGACTTCCCCTTGCTTCACTTCAAAGGAAATGCCCTGAAGGATATGATATTGGCCAATATAGGTTTCTATTTCATGTAGACGAAGATGTACGCTCATCCTTATGACCTCCTAAATAAGCGGACTGGACGGTTTCATTTTTCATAATTTCTTCCGGCGTTCCATCTGCTAGTAAACTCCCATTAAATAACACCATCACAGAATCTGATAAATCTAAAATCATATCCATCTTGTGCTCAATGAGAAGAATCGTACGGTCCCCTTTTTCCTTTATCTTTTTAATAACGTCTAAAATAGCTGGAACCTCCTCTAACGACATACCGGCAGTTGGTTCATCCAATAACAGCACCTCTGTATTTAACGCAAGAAGCATCGCGATTTCCAATTTACGCTTTTCCCCGTGGGCAAGATTCTTTGCCAATATATCCTTTCTTGCTTCTAACAAAACTGTTTCAAGCCATTCTTCTGCTTTTAACTCAAACTCTTTATATTTTCGAAAATGCTTCAACATCTGGTAACGGATTCCTGCTTGCGATTGGACTGCTAACCTTACATTTTCAAGCACAGTAAGGTTTGGAAATACGTTTGTAATTTGAAAGGAACGGCCGATCCCTTTTCTCGTTCTCTCAGTAGGAGATAGATTCGTTATCTTTTCACCTTTAAAATAAATCTCACCTTTCGTTGGCATCAATTGTCCGCCTAATAAATTAAAAAAAGTGGTTTTCCCTGCACCGTTTGGACCAATAATCGATTTAAAATGATTCGCCGGAACGGAGAGACTTACAGAATCAACCGCTGTATGACCGCCAAACGATATCGTCAGGTCTCGGGTTTCAATTAGACTACTCATCCTTAAAACACCACCTTTCGTGAGAATGACCTGAGGCCGAACTTTGATATTGGTCCGGCCCCCATTTTCTTTAACCTAGTAACTTTGACTCTATTTATTCCTAATCGGCGGCGCTGTTTCTTCCGGAGTCAACTCACGGATTAAGACAGGAACTGGATATGGAACACCCTCTTTTCTCTCGAGTTTAATCGCATAAAGGGTTTGCAAGGCTTGATGATCCTCTTCACGGAAGGTCATTTCTCCTTTTGGCGTCTCGAAGCTCATTCCTTCCATTGTTTCAATCAAGGTGTCTGTATCTGTATTGCCCTCCGTTTCCTTCAATGCCTCCACAATCGCAATGGCTGCACTCATTCCTCCAGGTGTGAAGAGATCCGGAACATCGCCGTCAAAGCGTTTCTTGTGTTCCTCTACAAGCCAATCATTGATTTCATTTTTCGGAAGCTCATGATAATACACAGTAAAGCCTTCCATCCCAACTAACGGTTCCATTGTACCGAGGGCTGCAATGTCAGGCGCGCCAGTTGAAATCTTAATTCCTTTTTCCTGTACCTTCATATCAGCAATTTGAGTCCAAGGTGTATTGGCCCCGGCCCAAATGACAAATAAATAGTCAGGGTCTGAATCTACTACCTTTTGGACATTCGATGTAAAATCAGTTGCAGCTGGGTCGGCATATTCCTCGTGGACTATGTCAGCCCCTAGATTTAAAGCGCTTTCTTTAAAAGCAGCAACGCCATCGCGGCCAAATGAGTTATCTGGAGCAAGCGTGGCAATCTTTACACCTTTATCCGCTATCGCCGCTGCACCGGCTACTGCATCCTGTGAGGAGTTGCGGGCTGTACGGAAAATATACGGGTTAAACTCTGAACCTGTAATACTATCAGCTACTGCAGGCTCTACGACCATAATTTTTTCATATTCCTCTGCAAGCGGCAGCACTGCCAATGTATCACCGGAACTTGACGAACCCACTAAGAAGTCAACCTCATCCTCTTCTAACAGCTTTGTCGCTTTCTGGACGGCCACCTCCGGCTTTGTTTCTGTATCTTCCACAATAAACTCGATTTTTCGGCCGGCTACTTCTCTTGTTCCATCTGTCGCATAATCTAAACCAAGCTCAAACCCGCGCACAGTCTGCTCCCCATAAGATTCTAACGCACCTGTCTGCGATGCTAAAACCCCAATTTTGATTGGATTCTCCTTTGCTCCATCAGACGTTTCCTCTTTGCCTAAATTACAGGCACTAGTGAAAATCATGATAAAGGTGAGCAAACATAGTAAAACTATTTTCCCTTTCGAAACTTTCATCTCTATTCCCCCTCATCCATTAACAAGCAAAAATGACTACCCAATTCCTCATTTCATCATATTAACAAGAGGACAAGAGTATACGTATTTTTGAAGGTATAAGACTTTAAATAAAAAAGGGTGTCAGCACCGTGAAAAGACAGATTCTAGCCATCTGTCTTTTTGCAGTGCCTGACACCCAATCGTTTAAGCCGTTTTATTTAAATCAACTGCTTCTACTTTAGGTTTAAAAGAAATGAGAGCCATTAATACAATTCCTAGCATCATACTTATTGTGAAAAAGAGGTTAATCCCTTTTACATATTGCATCATTAGCCCCCCAACAAATGGACCGCTGATGCTTCCAATACTAAAAAGGATGCTGCACATGATATTTCCCGCTGTCAGCAGATGTTTGGGAACTAAATCAACCATATACGAAACGCCCAGAGAAAATGTTGAACCAACCAGCATCCCGGCTACGAAAAAGCAGGCCGCTAATCCAATGACTGATTTATCTAGCATTCCCGCAGCCATAAACGATGTTAAACCTATGACTAGAGCAACCATAAGAATCCTTCTTCTTCCATAATAATCACTCAGCATTCCTAAAGGCAGCTGAAATACAATGCTGCCAATCGCAAAAGCAGGCAGGATAAAAGCAACATCATGAGCATCGATACCAATCCTTAAGGCGTAAATTGGAAAACTCCCATTTAATGAGGCCTCTAAAAAGCCGTAGCAAAATGGGAACAAAAACGCTATCCATCCATATTTCCATGCTTTGCCGAATCGACTAAAGGTACCGAAGAATGAGCTTTCCTCTTCGTTTTTTTCCGGAAACTCATTTTTCAAAAAAAGAATAGACAGCCAAACCAATAAGCTTAGTCCCGCCGATACCATGAATGGCAAGGCCTCATTTATCCCTAGAAAGCGAGTCATCATTGGCCCCCCGGCAAAGCCTAAGCCAAAAAACAAACCATAAAGCGAAATATTCCTCCCTCTTTTATGATTTGGTGAAAATGAGGTAATCCATGTTTGACTTCCAAAATGCAGCATATTGTCTCCGATTCCAACTAACAAACGCAGTACAAACCAAAACCAAATGGATTTCCATAATGGAAAAAAGGCAAGAGCAGTAATGACAATCAATCCACCAGTCAATATGATGGGCTTATAACCAAACTTCCTAATCGGCTTTTCCATAAATGGTGCGGCAAGCAGCATCCCAATATAGATGGATGTAGCATGCAGTCCATTCACAGAGGAAGAGATACCGTCTTGTTCAAAAATCATGGCTATTAATGGGGTTAACATTCCCTGCGAAAACCCCGAAACAGCAACCGTAACGACTAAAATCCAAAACCGAAACCGATTCGATATTACTCCATTCATATCACATTCTCCCTATCACTGGGCTAATATACTAATAACGAAGGAAAAGCCGGTTTTATTACCAAAAAGGCAAAAAAAAACGGCTTCTTCTTTCTATTCCGTTAAAATATTACACTAAAATTATATTACTATATTTAATATCTTTCATTCTACCGCAAATTTATATCCAGAAAAAACCCCGCTTACCGCTCCATATCAATGGTTGAAAAATTGTCAATCACAAACGATTTAAACCTTTTCGCTGCAGGAGACAACGTCAAGTCCGATAAAGTAGACAATGCAATACTCCTTTGACAGGGATAATCCGAAATTTCAACAAAACAAAGATTATCAAACATAATATCGCCGATTTTTGGCAGCACCGTTATGCCAAGCCCCTTCAGGACAAAGCCAGCAACGGTTGCGGCTTCCTCGCCTTCAAAGGTAATAATTGGATCCATGTTTAAATGGGAACACATTTCATCAAAAATATAGCGGAGTCCAAAGCCCTTTTTAAAGCAAATAAACTCTTCCTCTTGTAAACTCTTAAACGAAACAGACGTTTGATAGGCAAGCTTATGATTCTTTGGAACAGCTACATATAACTTTTCTGTACGTAAGACTATCGATTGAATACGGTCGTTTTGATTTCTTGGTACGGATAAACACATATCCGCAATCCCATTTTCAACCTGGCTTAGTACATAATCATTCGCACCTTGATAAAGCTGAAAATTAATATTAGGATAAAATTTTTTATAGCTTGCAATAAGATTTGGAATTAAATGCGGTCCAAGTGTATGTAAAAAAGCAACAGATATCTCTCCGGTATCCTCTGCAATTTTTTCTTGTATCTCCTCCATCCCCTCTTGAATAGCCACTTGTGCCTGATGTGCTTTTATTAAAAAGAGTTCGCCATATCTAGTCAGTCTAACGGTTTTTCCATCACGAAAAAATAAAGGTACGCCTAATTCCTGCTCCAACTTTATGATGGACCTGCTTAAAGCTGGTTGTGAAATGGATTGATGCTTCGCAGCTTTTGTAAAATGCTTATATTTCGCTACAGCAATAAAGTTTTCCAACTGATGCCATTCCATCCTATTGCCCTCCCCCTATTCATAACAAAAACGCATGATACTTATGACTATTATAAATTAGACACATGAGATATCACAGCGTATAGTAAAGAATCATATGTAATGAATGGAAATGAGGGATTGCTATGAATCTGATTCAAGCAGGCACAAAGGAATTTAAACAGGCAAAGCTTGCCTTTCTCATTGCTGGTCTCGTAACGTTTGCTGCCATCTATACCGTTCAGCCAACATTACCGCTCTTTTCAAAGGATTTTCATGTTTCTGCACCAGCTGCCAGTTTAACATTATCATTTACGACCGGTTTACTCTCCTTTTCGATGTTAGCTGCCGCCACTCTCTCCGAGAAAATAGGTATGAAAAGAATCATGGTCATTTCGATGGTTCTTACCTCTATTCTTGGGATTTTAACATCCTTGAGCACTAGTTTTATGATGTTATTAATTTTTAGAGCATTGCTGGGAATTACTGTGGCAGGTGTTCCCTCTATTGCAATGGCCTTTATCGGTAAAGAATTCAGTCCTAAAGACAGTTTGATGATTATGGGTTTTTATATTTCCGGATCAAGTATCGGAGGGATGACTGGCAGACTTTTCACCGGTTTATTAACAGATTTATTCTCCTGGAGGCTGGCTTTTGCTGCTATTGGAGTTATCTCATTAGCATTAAGTCTTTTCTTTTGGTACACCCTTCCTGCACCAAGTACTCCTGTTCAAAGAAAAGTCGAATGGAAAGCCATATGGCCATCCTATAAAATGCATCTGTTAAATAAAAATATGAACTATTTGTTTATTCTTGGCTTTTTATTAATGGGAAGCTTTGTAACCATGTACAATTATATCGGTTTTTCCCTTATGCTACCGCCATTTGACTTAAGTCAAACCATTATTGGCCTTATTTTTATCGTGTATGTATTCGGTACCTTTAGTTCCATTTATATGGGCAAGAAAGCGAAGCAATATGGAACACGCTTGGTTCTAAAATTGTCATTTTTGATTACAATGACAGGGGCAGTTATCACGCTGTTTCCCCACTTAATCATTAAGATTATCGGTATCTCCATTTTCACATTCGGCTTCTTTGCGGCCCATTCCATTGTCAGTGCCTTAGTAACCGAACGTGCTAAAGAAAATAAGGCACAGGCCTCTTCACTTTATTTACTATTTTATTATTTAGGCTCTTCTTTTGTCGGCACGTTGGGAGGTTATTTCTGGAATCACTTCTCTTGGATAGGAATCATAGCCTTTCTTTGCAGTCTATTAGCGGCAGGATTTATTCTAATTATTAAATGCAGTACATCAAATACAGCTATCCACATCCTTCAAAAAAGAAAGGCTTTGTAGAAATAAATATCCCCTCCTTATTCAATTGTATAACTGAATAAGGAGGAGATTTCTATAGGAGTATTAATTAAACCTTAATAGTATGGGTATCCAGCATAAGGATTGTATTGTGTTGGATATGGATATGGGACTGGGTATGGATAGCCTCCGTAGCCACCCCCCGGATTTGCCAATGCGCCTAGAGTCAGCCCACCTAATAGTCCCCCAACAAATGGTGCACCAGGTCCATAATATCCACCATGATAATGACCACCGTGATGTCCTCCATGGTGACCGCCATGATGTCCACCGTGTTGCCCTCCGTGATGTCCACCATGATGTCCTCCGTGATGTCCTCCGTGATGTCCGCCAAATTGTCTTGGATTCATCATAATCATACCTCTCCCTTTTCTTTTAAATTTTTCTTACCTTTTGTAGAATATGCGGGAGAGATGTCCAATGAATGGGCAAGTCAAATGAGACGCCTTATGATTTATCCTTTCTCATTCTATTCCCTTTTTCAATATATTCCTTCATTTCATCCTTTGGCACCATACTTCCTCCTGTTGCCCAGACAATATGTGTTGATTGATTCATTGCCTGCCGACCGATTCGGTTATAATAGTTCTGATTATTTTGTGTGTAAACATATCCGGGAAATCCCGCTGCTGCTGAAGGTTCAATTTCAATTTGTTCTTCCTTTGCTAATAAAGAGAGAAATTGAAAAAGCCGGTTATCCTCTACCGTGAAAATGCCATCCAGCCTCTTGCCGACAACCTTACCTACAAAGCCTGATGCCCTGCCCACTGCCAAACCATCTGCTGCTGTTCTTCCCGTCAATCCGATATCCTGAACAGAAATTTTATTTTGCAGCCCTGTCATCACCCCTAACAGCATGCACGGTGCCTGAACAGGTTCGGCAAAAAAGCAATGAACATGCTCGCCATAAATTTGTTTGAGTCCAAAGGCAACCCCTCCTGGTCCTCCTCCCACTCCGCAAGGCAGATAAACAAATAACGGATGCTCTGCATCAACTGTTATATTCCGTTCTTTCAATTGAGATTCAACCCGCTTAGCCGCAACCGCGTATCCTAAGAAGAGAATTTTAGAGTTTTCATCATCGATAAAATGACAGTTCGGATCTTGACTTGCTTGTTTTCTGCCTTCCTCTACAGCTTTTTCATAATCGGCTTCATACTCAATCACAGTTACTCCTTTTTCTCGCAGCAAATCCTTTTTCCACTGTCTAGCATCAGCAGACATATGTACCGTTACATTGAAACCGAGCTTTGCACTCATAATCCCGATACTTAAGCCAAGGTTCCCTGTCGAACCTACTGATACGGAATAATTCGAAAAAAGCTGCTTGTATTTATCACCGGCTAGAATCGAATAGTCGTCTGCGATTGTTAAGCCCCCTTCCTTAAAGGCAATCTTTTCCGCAAAAAATAATACCTCGTAAATACCTCCTCTTGCTTTAATAGATCCAGAAATAGGAAGATGACTATCGCATTTTAAAAACAATCTTCCTTCCAGCTCTTTTTCATAATAGGTTTCAAGGGCAGCCTTCATCCTTGGAATCTCCTGTAACGCCGATTCAATTAGCCCCTGACTTTCGACTGTTTCAGGAAATACCTTTTTTAGATATGGGGCAAATCGCTCAACTCTTTGACGTGCATCTTCAATATCTGCATCTGTAAGGTCCATTGTTTCATCACAATTGATTTTAGAGTTAAACCAAATAACCTCCTTACCTTTTTGCATGTCTGAAATGATTGGATATTTATCAGCAAGCTCTAACATACTCTTCCCTACTTTTCAGTTTATTTTTTCTTTAGATTACATATTTAGAATGTCCTATATCAACTCTAGAACAAAAAAATAGTCCCTTACATAACATAGGGACTTTAAAAGAAAGTAAAATAAAATTACTTTAGTATATTATTGTAAAATTCCAGGCGCTGCTCAGCATTACTTTTTGTAATAATATCTACTCCACTATCTATATTCCGTTTTACCCTCTCGCCTCTTAGCACTTTATCCGCTGTTTCAACACTTATATACCCCATATCATATGGGTTTTGTGATACTGAAATGGAGAGTTTTCCTTCCTTAATATTTTCAAGCATGTCCCTGATGCCATCGGTTCCGGTCACAGGCAATTCAAGACCATGCTCGTCAATGCTATCTAATGCTGGAAGAGCCAGATAATCCGTTGTCGTAATAACTCCTTTAAGATCAGGGTGTTCCTGAATGATATCCCCCATTAATTTTTTAACTTCTTGATTGATTTTATTCCCGAGCGGCAAATCTCCATATTCTCCTGCAATTTGAATCCCTGCTGCTTCTAAGCTTTTTCTCGCACCTATCAATCGGTCCGTTTCAGCAAATGACTCCCGCCTGCCAATAAGAGCAACTTTTTCACCAGGCTGGAGCTCTGAAGCCATTAGGATTCCCGCCTTCTCCCCTAATACAAGATTATCTGTTCCGATATAAGCGGTTTTACGTTCCCATGGTGCATTCGAATCCAGAAGTAATACTGGTATGTTTCTATCAACGTACTTTTCTAATAGTGGAATGACCCCTGTACCTAAAGGTGAGACAATTAATAGATCAGGATTTTCTTTTAGAGCACTGTCTAATATTTTATTTTGTTCCTCTGGTAATCCATTTTTCGGCGCAAGAACTTTTCCATCTATCCCAAAATCCTCAAACCCTTTTTCTGCTCCAGCTGTGACAATTTCCCAAAACTCTAATTCTTCTTCTTTTACCACAACAATAACCTTTGGCCTCTCCTTAAACATTTGTCGATAGACGAATATCCCTGCCAATAGGACAAAGAGAGAAAGGAATGATAAGAGAAGTCGTTTACGAATAGCAGTCATTCTATACCTCCCTTCTTCGTGGTGAACCAATCTAAACCCTTTCATCCCTTATGAGTCGGCAAGAAACGTAATAGAAAAGGTAGTCCCGCTATGTCCTGTTTCGATTTCGATTTCTGCCTGATGACGCTTAGCAATACTATAGCAAATGGCTAGTCCAAGCCCTGTACCGTTATCCTTAGTCGTAAAAAATGGGGTACCTATCTTTTCCAACACTTCAGGGCTGATTCCTGTTCCCTGATCTTTTATGTTTAATATGACGTTTTTTTCTTTTACAAAGGTTGTAATCGTCAACTTTCCTCCTGACGTCATAGCATCCAGCCCATTTAAAGCAATATTTAAGATTAATTGACGAATTTCCTTCTCATCTATGAAAATCTCGGAACATGAATGTAAATCCAAAACGACCTGTTTATTCGCTCTGAGAGCTTCTGCCTGAATCAATGGAAACAAAGCTTCGATAATTGAGTTTATTTGATGCTTCTTTTTATAGCTGACTTTATTCTTAGCCAAATTTAAAAACTCGGTAATAATAGAGTTAGCTCGGTTTAATTCATCCAGCATCAATTCAATAATGTCTTTCGATACCTCATTGGTCTTAGCTATTTGTAAAAAACCGTAAACGGTTGTCATAGGATTGCGAATTTCATGGGCAATTCCAGCCGCCATTTCACCGATTAAATTTAATCGATCCAATCGGGTTAATCCTTTTTCTAAAAGGTCTCTTTCTGTAATATCTGTCAAAACAAACAATACACAAGGTTCCGGGTCAATATCAATTAATTCTGATGACAATAAACCAGCCCGTATTTCCCCGTTTTTTGTTTTGTATTGAATTTTAATATTACGAATGGGATCGCCTAAATGAATCGCTTGACCATTTACTTCCTCAATAAAGTCCTCCAAATTCATTTTTTGATTATATAATTCACTGTAATGAAATCCCGTAAATTGTAACCAGCTCGCATTAACATCGAGATAGGTTCCAGCCTCTAACGATACAATCGCCATAAGGTTAGGACTGGATTCAAATATTTTGCGAAATCGTTCCTGTGACGCAAACAAATGGTCAGTAATCTTCTTTCTCTCTGCAATTTCCTGCTGCAGCTTTTCATTTGTAGATAGAAGCTCTAATGTACGTTCCTCCACCTTTTTTTCAAGCTCCATTATATGCTGCCGCTCGTTTAGATAAATCTTTTCTTTATGCTTTTGATAGATTTCAACAAATTTTTCTATTTTCTTTTTCAATGTTTCCGGTTGAAATGGTTTAAATATATAATCGATTCCCCCAACCTCATACCCAAGCTGGACATGTTGGTTTTCCTGACTGATAGCCGTCAGAAAAATAATCGGTGTATGCTTTGTTTTCTCCCTCGCCCGAATCAGCTTAGCCGTTTCAAAACCATTTAATCCAGGCATTTGAACGTCCAGTAAAATAACTGCAAATTCCTGATTAATAAGGTTCTTCAATGCTTTTTGCCCAGAAGTAGCACTGACTAAATGATAATCCGGTGATGAAAGTACAGCTTCTAGCGCTAATAGATTTTCCGGATGATCATCCACCATTAAAATATTCACTTTTTGGGGAAGGGTACTATTGAATTTTTCGGTATATCTTTTCAACTGTGTCGAATTCTTCATAACATTTTCCATACGTAGTAAATCTAATCCCCTCTCTCTTACCTAGACCAAGAAAGCCAGATAAGCTTAAACTCTCATATAAAAGCTTGTGAACTTTATCTTGCAATGTTTTATTAAAGTAGATTAAGACATTACGACAAATAATAATATCAAATTCATGAAACGATGAGTCTGTCACTAAGTTATGTTCAGCAAAGACAATATTCTTTTGCAGCAGCGGATCGAAAACAACCTGTTCTCCAACGACCTTGTAATACTCTGAGAAAGCCCGCGTTCCTCCGGCTTCCATATAATTTTTTGTATACTGCTGCATATCGGCTAGAGAAAATGTTCCCTTTTTCGCTCGTTCTAGTATTCTGGCATTTATATCGGTAGCATAGATCATTGCTTTTTCATAAAGACCTTCTTCCCTTAATAGAATAGCCATTGAATAGACTTCCTCACCTGTTGAGCAGCCGACATGCCAAATCCGAATATTTGTATACTCCCTTACAATAGGAATAATATTTTCTCGGAAAGATTTAAAAAACGGAGGATCGCGAAACATCTCAGTAACATTTATAGAAAAGTCGGAGAATAGCTTCCTCATGACAGTAGAATCACGAAGAACTTTTTCCTGGAGAGCAGAAATACTTGTCAGTTTCTCCTTGTGAACTCGATTGGCTATTCTCCTTTCAATAAAAGACTCCGCATAATTTCTAAAATCATAGCCATAAAGCCGATAAATAGCTTCAAGCAATAAATCAATCTCTATTTTCTCAATTTCTTCAGATTTCTTTTGTTCCTGAATCTTTTCATTCATTCTTTTCTGTTATCCTCTCTTTTTATATAACCATACATTCATAAGTGAGAATAATTGATCAATGTTCAGAGGCTTACTAATGTAATCATTGGCTCCTGCAGCTAAACATTCTTCTCTGCTTTTTTTCATCGCTTTAGCCGTTAACGCAATAATCGGCAATGTTTTGAACTCAGGTAATTGCCGTATTCTTCTAATCGCTTCAAAACCATCCATTTCAGGCATCATAATATCCATTAGAATGATATCTGTATCCGGATTGGCAAGCAGTACTTCAATCCCTTCATAGCCATTTTCCGCTTCAATTATTTCCATTTCAGCTTGCTCAAGCGCAATTGTTAAGGCATAAACATTTCGAATATCATCATCAACAATAAGAACCTTTTTATTTCTTAAAGCAAAATGCTCTTCAACCTCTTGACTGCTATTCTCTTCTGTTGCTTGGTTCAAGTCATGAATGGAATCGTAGTTATTCTCAATAGCAGCGGCTGCTTCCTTAACATGGGGCAGCAAGTCTATTTCTCTATCTGTTTGTTGAATAGGCAAATACAATGTAAATTTGCTTCCTTCACCTTCTATACTTGACAACTCAATATAGCCGCCTAGCATAGATGCTAGTTTACTGCATATAGATAGCCCTAAGCCTGTTCCGCCATATTTCCGGCTTGTTGTTCCGTCAGCCTGGCTGAAAGCTTCAAATATTGAATCATGTTTTTCCTTCGGTATGCCAATACCTGTATCGATGACAGAGAAAGCCAATAATCTTTCTGCAGACTTATTGAACAAAGCTTCCTGTCTGCTATCTTGCATAAGCAAGCTGTGAATAACAAGTGAAACACTGCCGTGTTCAGTGAATTTAAACGCATTTGATAGCAAATTATTAACAATTTGTAATAATCGATGTTCATCATTATAAAAATATAAAGGTACATCCGGCTCTAATTGAATATAAAAATCCAACCCCTTTTGCTTTGCAAGCGGAGTAAATTGCCTTTTCAGCTGTTCTTCAATCTTTCTTAGCTCAACCTTACCATGAACAATTTCCAGCTTTCCAGACTCTACCTTTGCCAAATCTAAAATATCATTGATTAATAGAAGCAAATCATTGCCCGAGGAATGAATTGTACTTAAATATTCCCGTTGTTTCTCTGTTAAATTTCCCTCCCCATTCTCGGCAAGAATTTGCGCTAAAATAAGTAAACTATTCAATGGGGTTCTAAGCTCATGGGACATATTAGCAAGAAATTCTGATTTATATTTTGAATTCACTTCTAATTGCATAGCCTTTTCTTCAAGAGCCTCTTTGACAATCTCCAGCTCTTTCTTTTTTTGTTCTGAAGCCGCATATTGTTCCTCAAGCTTTTCATTCGTTGTCCTTAGCTCTTCCTGCTGCAACTGCAATTCTTCAGATTGGACTTGGAGTTCCTCTGTTAAACTTTGAGATTCCTGAAGCAGTCGTTCCGCTTTCATATGGTTTGAAATGCTGTTAATTGTAATTCCGAGTGTAGCCGCTACCTCCTCGAGCAGCATGATATGACTAGACTCAAACGTATCAAGTGCAGCAATTTCAATAACAGCCTGTACTTCATTCTCAAATAAAACGGGCAGAATCATACTATTCCTCGGCAGTATATCTCCTATTCCTGAACGGATTTTAATATATTCTTTTGGAACCTTATTCAAGAGAATCGGCTGCTTTTCCAGCGCACATTGCCCGATAAGCCCCTCTCCCACTTGAAAGACCTCATATTCCTTCTGGTCATTTGTAATGGCATAGCCAGCCACTCTTTTTAAAAACGTTTTTTCACCATCATGTTTCTTAAAATAAAATGCACCGAAATTGGCTCCCACCATTGGCACAAGCTTTGACATTAATAATTCACCCAGCATTCGGATGTCCTTTGCTTCAGGATAAATCTTAACGATTTCAGCAATTCTCGATTGATGCCAGCTGTGTGCCTCGGCCTCGGCCAACAGTTTTCTTTCATGCTGACTGTGATTTTCCAAATCTACCACCATTTTATTATAAGCGTTGGCAATAGAAGCAATTTCATCCTTTGTCAAAACCTCAATCCTTGGCAGATTGTCAACATTAGAATTATTCACACTTTCCATAACTGTAACGACTTTCCTAAGGTTCTTCGTCATGCTTTTAATAATAACAACAATGAGGGCAGCCCCAGAGCAAAGGCTAATAGCTAAATAAAAATAGATAATAGTGACCGCTTTATTATAAGTTTCTCGTGATCGAAAGAGTTCATTTTTCATTTCCTGCTCTTGCAATCCAACGAGAAGACTAGATATTTGCTGCATTCTTTCCTGATTAAGCTTTATATCATTCAAGAGAACCTCTGTATTTTCTACACTTTGATTCACCTTTTTCATCGTAATTACTTGCTGAATGGTTTCAAGATTAGAGTTATGAAGTGTTCGATATTTCTCAATTAATTCTTTTGATATTTCCTGTTTATCCATTTCCTTTAATAACTCAATGTTTTGGCTGATTCGCAACTTTGAACTTTGCCAATTATTAACAGCTATTGAATCTTCGTATAATTGATCTTCGATAATCTCTCGGCCTAGCTGGTTTGACTGTTCAGTGCCACTCTTAATTTCAGTTGCAATTTCAATTCGGGCATACAAATCATTCACAACCACGTGCATATTAACCATTGATTGTTCAAGCATATTCATTAGATAGATAACACTGATAGATATAAGCAGTATAATTAAACCGATACTCGTATAGAGCTTTGTCCTAAATTTCATATAGCCTCCGGTACTTAAACTAGATTCCATTATTTTTCTAAGCAAAGTTTCAATAAATAATGATAATAATAGGATAACATAATACCCAGATTATCCGTTATTGTAATTATATTAAAAATCAGAACAATTTTTGGAATATAATTTCCGTAATGGATAGAAAAGAGAAAGAAAAGAGAAAGATACGATTAAGATTATATATGTCTTTTTTAATATTTCGACATATACTAGTAGATATTTGACTCATCTAAGCGATGAGTCAAATATCTGGCGTAAGAATCATGTTTACTACCCGCATATGATAGAAAAAGAATTCCTATGTCGATTTAATAAGTTGGATATATATAGTAAAGAAGGGCATATTAAGGATAGATACGAACTAAGAAGGGAGTGAAATGTATGGAATACTTAACAAGAGAACAAATCATCAATGATTTACAACAATCTTACCAACCCTATATGGATAAATTCGACATTGAGGATATTGGTATTTTTGAAGAAGAAGGACAGGATGATCAATATTATATTGGATATACTGCCAGAAAAGAAGGCAAAACCTATCATATACACACTCCATTTAAAAAGAACCATAGAGGAGAATTAACTCCCATTAAAAATGAGTGGACAATTGAGTCTGATGAACCGCAGCGGGAGGATCTCCACGGGTTCAGAGATATAGAAAGTGCACTGCGTGAAATTTAAAAACCAAAATAAATAAAAGGAAAAAGGGAAAGAAAACCATTGCGGACCTTTCCCTTTACTGTCAGCCACCAAATTTTAAACCACTTTAATCCCCCATCTTTACTGTTGACCTCTAATTGATAAATGTTTTTCCAAATAGCTTTGTTTATTAACATAGCCTTGCAACTAAAAAATTCACTTCTGCCTCCTTGACATTAACGTTACGTAAAGGTGTATCGTTTAGTTACAAGGAGGTTTTCGTTGATGGAATACACAATTCAAAAACTGGCAAAACTCGCAGGAATTAGTACTAGAACCCTTCGATATTATGATGAAATTGGGATTCTTAAGCCGGCAAGAATCAATTCATCAGGCTATCGAATTTATGGTCAGACCGAAGTTGATACGCTGCAGCAAATTCTTTTCTTTAGAGAATTAGGTTTAGAATTAAACAACATAAAGGAACTTGTAACGGACCCTTCATTTGATGGAATGAACGCACTTAGAGAGCATCTTCAAAAACTCCTTGAAAAAAGAAACCAATTAGATAGGTTAATCGAAAATGTCCATAAAACGATTGCCTCGAAGGAAGGGAGAGTAACCATGTCTAATAAAGAAAAGTTTGAAGGCTTTAAGAAAAAAATGGTCGAGGAGAACGAGAAGAAATACGGTGAAGAAATCCGTCAAAAGTATGGTGAAAATACTGTTAATAAATCTAATGAGAAATTCATGAACATGTCACAGGAGGATTATGAAAAAGTAACCCAGTTAGCAGAGCAGGTTCTAGAAACATTAGAACAAGCAATGACAACAGGTGACCCTAGTGGCGGGCTGGCACAAAAAACAGCAGATCTTCACAAACAATGGCTTTGCTTCTATTGGCATGAATACAGCAAGGAAGCTCATGCAGGTCTGGCGCAAATGTACGTAGATGACGAACGCTTCAAAGCCTATTATGATAAGGTTCATCCGGGTGCAGCCGAATTCCTAAGAGACGCCATCCATATTTATACAAGCATGAAGTGATTACAAAGTCTATTCAAAGCCAAGTATCTTTGGAGGCGGGCTATTATTAATTGGGTGGATGAGTATAGACCAAACAAAGCCTTGCATATAATGAAAAAAGGACAGCTCCACTGACGAGTGAAATCTGTCCTTTTTTCAATTAGAGTGTATACATAAGCTATTCGAAATAGCTTCCTGTTACAGAAAAAAGTGACTCAACCAGCTTCTTTATTCCAAAAACTTATTTTGTACCAGAACCTTATTGAAAATAGAATTTACTTTACATATTCTTGATTAGTTTTTTCTTTTGGCTTTGTTAAAGTACTGTGTTGATAAGCCAGATTTTTGACTCATTCGTGTGAAATGAACATTTCACACGCCTTTCAGCTATGCTGAAAGGTTGCTGTATGGTCATGAAATAGTAGGAG
>Ga0182742_1001629_pt1 | contig 27719 bp, 28 predicted proteins | sample eDN5th37CBELigMG_FD_128880 | JGI IMG/M metagenome (GOLD analysis project Ga0182742, IMG submission 128880) | Enriched Miracle-Growth compost microbial communities from Emeryville, California, USA - eDNA 5th pass 37_C BE-Lig MG (version 2)... ...
TTAAACTCTCTACCTCTGTTACGCGATTAGCCAGTTCCGCATTGCGAGTCGCTTCTGCTTCCCCTTCTGTCAACTGAACGCCATCAAGTCCGAAGCCGATGGTTGTGCCAATTCCAATCGCAGCTGAAATCGCCGTTGTTCCGATTAAAATCCCAATCACAAGGAAACTAATTTTCCCAACATTGTTAACTAGTTTCATGCGTGTAAACGCACCTAAGATTGAAATGAACACAAGTGGCATAACCACCATTTGCAGCAACCGAACATAACCGGTGCCAACGATGTTCATCCACTCAATTGTTCCGCCGGTAACGTCAGACGCCGATCCATAAAATAAATGAAGTAAAAAGCCAAATACAATTCCTAACCCTAAACCTGTGAACACTCGCTTTGAAAACGAAACATGCTTTCGTTGCATCACAAACAAGACGCCAAGCAAAGCAAGGAACACAGCAATATTTATAATAATAAAAAGGTTCTCCATTTGATGTCCCTCCTAGTTGTTCTTTTCTATAGGATATTCATTTGAATTCGAAATAATCCTGAGCTATCATACAACAATTATTCCTACCTGTCAAATAGGAATAATTAGCTTTCACTTATGACGTTTGTCGCCGCCGTTGAACGTGGGGATTTTCACATTTGGCAGGTAGGGCATATTGCTGAAGGAATGGACATTTTCACTGGAGTTCAGGCTGGGAATGTTCCCGATGAGAATGGACGCTATCCGGAGGGCTCAATCTTCGCAAAGGTGGAGGATCGATTTTTATCGGTATATGAAGCCGCGAAAGAGCGGGAGAAAGAATTGGCGAATACCGTAAAAGTATCGTGTGAATTTTTCAACAATTTGACACATCCTATTTGTTTACAATCCCCCCTAGCGTGTTATACTTAAGTTGACATAGGAGCTTTAAGCCAAACGAAACCAAAAGTGGTACGCTTTGTGTGGCAGGACCGCACAGAGTCCATACTTAGTGCTATTGACCACAGCACTGTAGCAAGAAAAGCCCTCCCGACCAGAGGGCTTTTTTCTTGCAAACACATCGGATCACGGAACGCCTCATGCTATCTCCCCGCCCCTATAGTGGTGTTTCGAGTAGGTGCACACCTCGCTTAGGGGACCAACCTAACACGAGAATTAACGGTTCGTATATTTATCGTCCCGGTTTCATATAATGTGTTTGTGTCTTCCGTTACTGTAAGACAGTTGAGACCATTTCCACCACAGCCTGTAGCATTGATAAGTCTAAGCCTAACCAGCGCGCAAGGAAAAGGAGGCCAGCTCCTGCGACCAACAGGACCAACGGCATCCAGGCTGTCACCATGGCAGCCCTTCCTTCTGCTAACATTTTATAAGCTTTCGCCTCTCTCAAAGACATAGGTAACTTTTTCTTCGCCACGAAACCCATCCTCCCTTCAAAGAAGAATGAGGGGCAGGGACATACCTACTCTTCTAAATTTTACCATCTATTTCGTGTTTCTAATAGATGGTTTTCTGAATTTTTAATATATTTAACATAAAAAACTTGCAAAACATGTGTTTACGAGGCAGATAGGCGGTGGCTTACCTGCTTTTTTGTTGTTGAAAGAGGGTTTGAGCTGGGGTCTGCTTAAAATTTTGTTTAGTATCTTGTTACTTTTGTTCAGTATCTTAGCATGGACAGTTTCTCTTTCAAATGCCGGAGAACACCCTCCAAGCTGCCCCCATCAAACGTTTGATTGATTTTCACTTGGTGGATTAAGGTTTAACGGTGTTTAGATGGAAGTAAATTGCTGCGTAGTGGGTTTTTGAAAATTTCCCGTTTGTAGAGTAAAATGAATTTTTCGTAGAGCATAACACTATTTTGTAGAGTAAAGTTAATTTTCGTAGAGCAACCTGAACTTTTTGTAGAATAAATTAATTTCTCGTAGAGCAAATCACCTTTTAATTTAGGTTGACCACCTCTACCTTGTTCATGGCTCATTCTAGTCTTTTTACAAAACAAGGAAAGTGCCCTCCCTTTTCGTTGCGATTCACGCTAGATTTATAGAGAAAAAACAGCTCTTTCATAATGCAAATCACCTATAATCAAAAAATTCCTATTCCTCCTCCTCTCCCCCATCTAAGGACTTACTCCAAAAAAATTTGACTATCCTTTCGCAAGTGATTACCCTAAAAAGGAATTTATTATGTCATCCGTTAAAGGGGTCCTTTCGATGCGTAATTTGTCATTAAGGTTTGGAAATTTGTCACCGTCTCAACTACTTGTATCTTTTTATCTTGTTGCTGTCATTATTTCCGTCACTTTGCTTAGTCTTCCGATTACGACAAAGCCTGGGGTGGAATGGTCTTTTGTTGATGTGCTGTTTACTGCTGTTAGTGCGATTAGTGTCACAGGACTTGGAGTGGTATCCACCGCCGACACCTTTAGTATACCAGGCATTTTTATTCTGATGTTCATTTTACAGTTTGGTGGCATCGGAATCATGACGTTAGGAACGTTTTTTTGGTTGATTTTAGGAAAAAAAATTGGCTTAAAAGAGAGGGTTCTCATCAAGGCTGACCAAAACCAAAGTCATTTGTCTGGGCTTGTGAAACTCATGATTAACATTCTCGTGATCATTGTTCTGATTGAAGTTGTGGGTGCCTTGGTGTTAGGGACATATTTTTTATCTTACTTTCCAACCTGGCAGGAAGCCTTTTTACAAGGGCTGTTCGCATCGGTTAGTGCCACCACGAATGCGGGCTTCGATATTACCGGGGAGTCGCTCATTCCGTTTGCCCACGATTATTTTGTGCAGACCGTCAACATCATTTTGCTTACTTTAGGGGCGATTGGATTCCCTGTTTTGATTGAGTTAAAGGATTATTTTGTCTCCAGAAAAGCTGGGAGACATGGTCATTTCTCTTTATATACCAAATTAACCACGACAACGTTTTTCGGACTTATGCTCTTTGGGACAGTCGCCATTTTACTGTTAGAGTTCAATCATTTCTTTGCAGATAAAACGTGGCATGAGTCGTTTTTCTACGCCTTCTTTCAATCATCGACAACCCGAAATGGCGGTTTGGCGACTGTTGACGTGAGCCAGTTTACAAACCCAACTCTACTTGTCCTCAGCGCCTTAATGTTTATTGGGGCTTCCCCAAGTTCAGTCGGTGGTGGCGTGCGGACCACAACGTTTGCGATCATTCTCTTATTTTTATATAGCTTTGCTCGAGGACAAAAATCGGTGAAAGTGTTTAACCGTGAATTCGATCCTGAAGATCTTCTAAAATCCATGGCTGTCATGGCTACGGCGCTCCTCCTTTGCTTTTTCGCTGTGATCATTCTTTCCATAACCGAGCCGTTCTCGACGACTCAGTTGATCTTCGAAGTCACCTCGGCGTTCGGAACAACCGGTTTATCAATGGGGATCACAGCTGACCTAAGCACCTTCGGCAAGTTTGTTCTTATTTTATTAATGTTCATTGGACGAATTGGCATTCTATCGTTTATCACCATCATCGCGAAACCAGGAGGAGATGATTTGTATCATTATCCTAAAGAAAAAGTGATTATTGGCTAAAAATGAGGCAGGTTTTACCTACTTGCTGTATAAAAGGAGGCAAACCATGAACATCCTTTTTATCCTGTTAGGCGGTTTTTTCGGCGCGATTTCTCGCTTTCAACTAGGCGAATGGCTGCATACCGATCAAGGATTTCCCCTCGGAACCTTGGCTGTCAATTTGCTTGGCTGCCTCGTTCTTGGTTGGTTTACGGCGTTTGCTAAACGAAAAGGACTGCGCGCTGAATATAGCTTGCTTATCGGAACCGGATTTTTAGGCTCTTTTACAACGTTTTCTACCTTTTCGGTTGAAACCATTAACCTGATAACAACCGGAGAAATCTTCCTGGCCGTCACATATGTGCTAATCAGCATTGGCGCTGGTTTGTTACTGGCTTTTGCCGGATTTAAATTCGCGACTAGAGGGGGCCAAATCAAATGACGTCTCTTCTCATTGGATTCGGTGGTGCAATCGGCGCGCTTTGCCGCTACTATCTCGGTTTGCTGGTGACCCGCAAAGCCAGCACGCCTTTCCCGCTCGGCACCTGGGTGATCAATGTAACTGGCTCTTTGTTGCTTGGCATTGTTTTTAACTTACATAACAAAGAAATGATAGCAGATTCACTGTTCTGGCTTGTGGGCATTGGGTTTTTCGGGGCTTATACGACGTTTTCAACGTTTGGAAATGAGGCAGTGCAGCTGTTGGTTGCGCATAAAATGAAACTTGCGGTGTTTTATGTGCTCACCTCTGTAATTGTGTCTTGTATTGCTGCTTGTATTGGATTTCTGTTTTAATCATTCTTTATCTACATATTTTGGTGACTTATTGGAAAAATAAGAGTCAGGATAAGGATGATGGAGGTTTAGTATGGATCAGGGACATCAGATTAGACTCACCGCCGGAGAAGTAACACAGCTCTGGGCTCAATATATGAATGATAGTGGCAGTGTCTGTATGCTTACTTATTTTGCTGAAAAAGCAGAGGACGAGGAGATCAAGCCGGTGATTGAATTCGCACTGAAACTATCTCAAACCCATATTGAAAAGTTAACCAGCATTTTTAAAGAAGAAAAGTTTGCGATTCCATATGGATTCAAGGTTGAAGAAGATGTCAATCTCCAAGCCCCACGATTGTATTCCGATAGCTATGCGCTCACCTTTGTTCATCAAATGGCGATGATTGGACTGACCAATTACGCGGGGGCAGTTTCTGCTTCGGTTCGCGAGGATATTTCCGATTATTATATGGAATGCCTGAGCGAGACGATGGAATTATTTAAAAAAGCAAAGCAAGTTTTACTACAAAAGGGATTAATGATTCGCGCCCCTTATATCCCAAATTTGGCCGAAATCGAATTTGTAAAAAAGCAAAGCTTTGTCTGGGACATTTTTGGCAACAAGCGCCCGTTGATTGCCGCTGAAATCAGCAACTTGTTTTCAAACCTTCAACGAAACGCTTTAGGCGCAGCTACTCTGACCGGCTTCGCTCAAGTTGCACAGAGCAAGGAAGTGACGGATTTTTTTATTAAAGGCATTGAAATTGCCAAGAAACACGTGCGTATTTTTAGTACAAAATTGGAGGAAAGCAATCTCCCTTCTCCGACCACCTGGAGCTCTGAAGTGACCGACAGCACCGCGAAAACATTCTCGGATAAACTGATGCTGTTTTTCACTTCAGGTATGATTTCGCTCAGCGTCGGCTACTATGGCACGGCGGTTGCGCAAAGCCCACGGGTTGACATTGGGATCATGTATAATCGCTTGTCTGCTGAAGTTCAGCTTTACTCGGAAGATGGAGCCAATTTGATGATCAAAAACGGCTGGCTCGAACAACCGCCGATGGCGCCAGACCGAGATGAATTGGCGCGTAAAAAGAAGAAATAAGAAACAGCCAGGTTGCGAGGACCTGGCTGTTTTGGTTTTAAAGCGGGATGTGGAGACCTGGTTGTGCGCTTCACCTTAACCTTCATAGATTAGGGTCTTCCCTGTTCCATACTCACCGAAACGCCGGTGGAACCCGAAGCCAGCCTTTTTCCTCCATCAACGGCTTGAATGTTAACGCGAACATGATTTTTCTCATTTGAAATTTAGCGAACATCCAGCTCACATCGGCCCTTACCGACTCGGATAAACCGCGGGCGGCGTAGGTAATTCCTAACGTAAGATTATTCGCAATGAGATTGGCGATTTCGTTATCTGAGAGTTTTGCGGCTTCAGGAATTTCCGTGAACTCCACTCTTGGCTTTTCTGGCAACGTGACCGGAGAAGCAACACCTACATCTGCTAAGAACTCCCGCAATTCCACAATCATCGGCTTGTGGACATTCTCAATTAAATCTACTAATTTTTCTTTCAACTCTTCATCCTGAACCACATTTAACGCCGCTTGCTCTTCGCGTAAAAACTGTTCCGCTCCACCTAAAAACAGCCATAAGTTGCCGGCTTCCCCAACATTGACCGGCTTTTTCTCTCCGTCTAAAAACGGTTTGAACGTATCTTTCATAATTTCCATTAAGTTCATCGTGCTTTCCTACTCTCTTTTATTTTCCTAAAAATGGTATTTATAACCAGACGTTTTAATGGTTGTATCCACTATCTGAATAGAGTTAAAATTGAGGTAATTTATGTCATTGAAGGGAGATGTTTTCATGAGCAAGCCTTTTCCAATTGAGTGGGTCCGTTCAAAGTTTCCTGCGCTCACACGAACATTAAATGACTCTCGCTATGTGTATTTTGATGGCCCGGGCGGCACGCAAATGGTCGATAACGCGGCCAACGGAATGGTGAAATATATTTCTGGCGGGATGGCCAACCTCCATGGGCCGTTTGCGACCAGCATTGAAACGGACTTGTTACTTGATCAAGCACGGGAAGCGGTAGCGGATTTACTAGGCTGTGAGGCCCGTGAAGTGGCGTTTGGTGCCAATATGACCTCACACGCGTTTGCCATCGCGCGGTCGCTTGCTGGTTGGATTGATGAGGGCGATGAAATCGTCGTGACACAATTGGATCACCGTGCGAACGTTGACCCGTGGCTGACACTCGCGCGCGATCGCGGTGCGGTGGTGAAGTTTATCGAACTGAACCCTGACACATACCGGTTAGACCTTGAGCAGCTTGATACAGTGATTACCGAGAAAACCAAAATTGTCGCAGCTGGGATGAGTTCGAATGTCACCGGAACCGTGACCGATGTTGCGCGTATTGCAGCCCGTGCTCATGAAGTTGGCGCGGTTATGGTCGTCGACGCCGTCCACGCGGTCCCGCATTTGCCGATTGATTTTAAAAAAATCGGTTGTGACATTTTGCTGTGTTCCGCGTACAAATTCTTCGGACCTCATGTTGGAATTGCTGTCATTCAAGCCGATTTGTTTGAAAAATTGCCAGTGTATAAGCTAGACCCAGCTCCTGCTGAGATTCCGTTTAAATTGGAGACCGGTACTCAGAATCATGAAGGCATCGCTGGAGTATGCGGCGCGATTCAGTTTATTGAGAGTTTAGGAGCAGGCGAGACGCGGCGTGAGCGAATTGTTTCCGGGATGACCATGATCGATGAATATGAAAAGAAATTGGGCAACGAACTGGAAGGATTTTTACGTGGATTGCCTGGAGTCCAACTGTATCGTGCAGACAGCGGCCCGCGCACCCCAACCTTTGCTTTTACAATCGCTAATCGGAATTCACGCGACGTTTGCCGCTGGTTTGCCGAGCGTTATTCGATGGCCATTGCCGACGGAGACTTCTACGCCTCCACCATGGCGAAAAAACTTGGTCTTGGTCCTGACGGCTGGGTACGAATTGGGCTCGCTCCGTATAACACGCTGGAAGAGATTGAGTTGTTTAAACAAGGAATGCTAGAGTTGGTGGCTGAGAAGGTTGAAAAATAGAGTTTATGACATGACGTGCAGGAGGGCTTCTGCACGTTTTTTGCTGTGGTCTATTTTACTTGCACTCTCGTATTAAAACTGTATCACCCAGCTCCAAGTCCTCCTAAACAAAAAAATCAGGCCCCCACCCTCGGACCTGACTTCTTTTTACCGTTTCGAAAATCCTACCCACAACAGTTTGACCCAATCCATCACAGGTTCTTCTTTTAATAGTTTTAAATCGAGTCGCAACAAATCCAAGCGCGTGATGAATGGAGCGTCAACTCGAGCGACTTGGTTCGGGTTCTCTAGGACCGTTTCACCTGGTTCAAGGCCTTCCTTGACTTCAACGCGACCATCGACGGCAAGTCCCATTTTGACTTGACGGCGCTCGATTTTCCCAGTTCGTGTTAACACGTACAAATAGCTTCCTTTTTCAATTTGCTTATCAGCGACTGTTACGGCGCCAATGGCTTCGTCCAAAACGATCGTGATGTCCACATGTGAACCGTGTACCAAGCCTGGGGAAAAGTCATTTTCTGTACCAGCTGCAGCCACTTCCGTGTTCACCGGCACTTCTGGATCGTCCAACAGTTCATCTGGTTCTGGTTTGGTCCCAGTTCCATCCGCGCTTTCCCCTTCATTCTCTTGGTTTGCGGTTCCTCTTGCTGATTCTGCTTCATTCTCTTGGTTTGCGGTTCCTCTTGCTAATCCCGCTTCATCTTCATTGTCCGCAGTTCCACCCGCTGGTTTCAAACGATTCTCAAGGTCCGTATTACCACCCGCGGATTCCACCCCATTTTTACCGTCGACACTTCCACCTGCTGGTTTCAGATTTTCCTCGGTTTCCGTCCCTTCACCTTCAGCACCATCCGCTGTTATTGCTGCACTCTCGTCATCCGCCAGCACATCAGCATCAAGCCATTCCTGCGACTCTTCCTCTTCTTCTTCCTCAATGAGTTCGAGTTCAACTTCAAACGGAAACTCGCTTTCTTTTTTTACATCAGGCTCGTTCTCTGAATGACCGGCGATTTTCGTTAGTTTACCACCAACAACATCGGGCACCAAATCAGACGAAACGTAAACCTCCATCCCCTCTTTCACTTTTAACAAGTCTTCCTCCGTGAATGCGCCGCGCACTTTCGGATGATCGGAAATGATCGTCATAATCGGATTTTTCAAATCATATTGAATCTGTTTCACTGTCCCATCGACATTGCTTGGGACAGCAACTTGACTGTCCACATCCAGCGTAGCGAGGCTCGACTCGTGCACATCGATTTCATCTTCTAACCTACGAATCTCTCGTTCTTTATCGTAGATTTCTTTTTCGATCGTGACTTCAACGATTGTCCCCGAGTTCACTCCCGTTGGAAATGACGATAGGCCGTCGCCACTCACTGGCACACTGTCTCTTTCCGCACTTGACGCGGACACTGTTTGTAAATATTCGAGCTGTTGAATTTGGTCTTCAATCAACGCGACTTCCCGGTTTAACTGTTCAATTTCGGTTGTGAGCCGTTGCCGGTCCGCATCCACTTGCAACGACTTGTACTCGAAAAGCGTCGTTCCCGCGGTCACCTCTTCCCCTTGTTGAACAAGGAATTGCTCAAAGCCCCCTTCTTCTTGGTGAAAATAAATCGGATGTTCCTCGGCCGGGATGACGACTCCCTCCGTTTGGAGCGTTTTCGTTAACGTTTCCGTGCTGGCGGTAAACCAGTTCGTCACAAACGAAGTGCGCTCGACTTTGCTCTCTGTATGTAAAGTAAGGTAGACATTTCCGGCTACCAACAAAGCTCCTGCTAGGGTGAGCAAGGCCGTTCTTTTTTTCATCAACCTTCACCTGCCGATTTTTATATGACTTTTTCAAATTGAATGATCGAGAAAAACGCGGAAATTAGCCAGAATAATAGATTCAAGCCGAGCACCAAGCTAAGCACAACGATGCGCGATTTCCCTGTGAGCGAACGTACATATAAAAATTGCACGACCATAGCCCAAATTTTAAAAAGCGTGATGCCTGCAAAAAATTGGATGAGGAAAGAGTTTTCCGTTAAAGATTGCGCGATCGGTCCGAGCGATAACGGCGACGAAATTTCCGGCACCCCGAGCAACAAGCTAATCGGGATGAGCAACACTTTTTCAACTAACAAAACCGTTAACACGAGCATCTGCATTACGAGAAATTTTTTATATTCGGTATCGGTCATGCTCCAAAACCAAAACGCGGAGAAATATAAAATGATGGTTGCGTAAAATAAGCCATAAACAGCTTGTCCCGTCACAAAGATCGCTTTTTGCAGCTGAAACTCTGTCGGGCTCAAAGATAAAAACTTTTTCGCTAAATACTCCGAGCCGATGCCGAAATACCCGCTCACGCCGAACACCAACCCACTGATGAGGAGGAAAAATAGGGAGTGCTTCCACACCTTCCCCACACTCTCGGTTGTTCGCAATTCATACATAAAATCATTCGGTTGGCGCAATCCGCGCATCAGGCGAATTTGAAACATGGTTGTCTTCCCTCCAGTCTGAGGTGAATATGGATGATGCTATTATGATTATCTTTTATTTTTATAAAAATTGGAGGCACAATTTTAATTGAGTGTGTCCTGTTTTTTAAAATCGTAGATAGGCCTTTTTTTAGTGTAAATGAAGTTCACCATTTTGGTGCTATGGATTTTATCCACTTTATACTTTTTACAGGATTTAGCTATGAACCAATTCTAAAGTTCGTATAGAAAAGAGCATACAAACCAAGTACTAACGTAGAGAAAGGCTAAAATCAGCTTTAGGATTAACAACAATTTTTATGAAACAGCCTTATAAAAAAAGGGTCGCTCCGCTTTGTAAGTCCTTTTTATGTGAACTTTTATACAATAAGATATTCGGTTTCGCTCGTGAAAAATCCTTCATCCTTGGAAAAATCGCGTTGCTTGCATTTATGGGGTATAATAAAGAAATATGGATTTTTCGGATGAAGGAGGAATGAAGGTGGCAATGATCCCAGATGCGCAGGTGCCGAAGCTGAAGCAGGCGGCTGTCGAACTGAAAAAAATGCTCCGGCCGGAGTCGGAAGAAGATGCGCGGATCGTCCAAAAAGGGCTAATGCTCTACCGTCAGGGTCTTGTTCATCATGTCAAGTTCATCGGCGGAACGGTTTGGGCGACGGTTCAAGATGTCACGCCAGTTCGGGTGTATGTGAACTTGTCCGACCCGGAGGAGAGCACTTGTACATGCCCGGCCTATGGCTTCTGTCGGCATCGAATGGCCACATTCTTTCAAGCGTACGGGCAAGTGGATAGTGTTTCGGACTGGGTCGATGAATGGCGCAAGCCGGCAAAGGAAAGCCTTGAAGCGGAAAAATGGGGATTGAAAAAGGCCAAAGATTTGCTGAAAAATCGGCAAAGTGACACGCAGGATTATCGTGGGTGGGTCGAAGAATTCGAGAACAATTTTGAAGAAATTGTTCTTGGGCAAGGCAACCCGACGCCCTATGTGATTGCCAACTTGTTTCAAGCCTACTTGCGGCAAATCCGAGCCTCGGCTCCGTTAAAACAAGAGTGGCGGTCGTTATATGAGTTGGTCGGGTATTTGTATGCTTTTAAGCAGCTGACGGCACTTAGTGTGAAGCTGGAACATTCCGATCAAACGGTGGACCGTTATTATCGTTATTTGTTTGAGACAATTGAAGAGGACATCGACGATCTCATTGCGACCTTGTCGGTGCATTCGCTGCCGTTTGATTTCGATCCGTTTATTGAAGAATTGCGACGGGAAACGGCGGAGTTGGTGGAGCATGAGGACGGTTTTCATTATGAGCGGATGAATTTGTATCGCTTGATGTGGAGCCATTTGCTGAAAAGCCCGAGTTGGCGCGATGAAGAGCGGCACCGGCTTGAGGCATTTGGTGAGGGTCGGCGCACACAGGCTGAAGAAGTGGCGTTGGCGCATCAGTATTTCTTGTCGCGGCGTGATAAAGATACCTTGGATCATTTGCGAAAGTTGGGTCTTCATACGTTGCCGTTTACGTTTTATTGGATCCAAGAATTAATCTCACAAGGTGATAATAATCGGGCTGGCGATTATATTGAGTACATGACGCAGCATATTCGCGCAGCGCTCGCGAAAATGGACCGTTATCATCAAGCGCGTGATTTTACTCGCTATGCGCTCAGAACAGCGGCACCGTATTTCCGTACGGGCGGTCGCGAGGATTTGTATGAAAAAATGTTAGCGCAGACGCTACCGTATAGTTTTATTGAATATGAAGACTTTTTGTTTGCAAAAGAACAATACGCCAAGTGGGGCGAATTGTATACTTACGCGAATGAAGATTCTCTGTCGGTGCCTAACGACAAGATCAAGATTGTCCAAAAAGCAGACCCGGAAGTGCTGTTGCCGATTCTTCATCAGACGGTAGACAGGCTGATTGCTCAAAAGAATCGAGCGAGTTACAAACAAGCGGTCCGCTTGTTGAAGAAACTGCGGACGATTTATAAAAAACTGAAGCGCGTGCCGGAGTGGGAAACGTTTTTCGCCACTCTTCTTGACCGCAACAAACGCCTGCGCGCCTTCCACGCCGAATGCGAACGCGGCAAACTCATCGAACCCAAAGTAGTGGAAAATTAAGGGTGGTGCCAGGCACCATCCAAAATTTAGGTGGTTTCGGACTGGAAATTTGCTGGATGGTGCCTGGCACCTACCAAATAACTACCAATAAACTATTAAATTAACTACTAACTAACTACCGAATAACAACCAATAAAAAACGCAAGATTAAAGAATCAACAAACAACGAATGACCAATTTCACCCCCATTTTATAGATAGAAAGGAGCGGTTTTAGATGCTGCAGATGAAGTTGATTTCGATTCATATCAAGCCTTTGGCGGATGGGAGGTTTTTTCTCTATGCGCAGGATCGGGACGGAAACGGGCTTGGGCTTTCGTCTTGGAAGCATCTGCTTTTTAACCGCCATAAAGAAAGTTATTACGGCACCATGCTCGAGGAAGACCAGCAGGACGGCTATTTTGGCGTTGTCATCAGCAGCTGGCAGCTTGTCACACTATTCGCGGAAGAAACGTTTAACATGATTGTCGACTGGGAATGGGATGAGCTAGCGGACCTTTGCCTGAGCTCTTCGCTTGCGATCCACGATGCGATTCTAGAGAAAGACTGGCATCCGGATTTCCGCTTGCTTGAGCAGGAAGGTGAACTCACTGGGAACGAGAGCAGTTCCACGACCGCTCCCCTTACCGAATCCCAAAACTTCCGCTGGGCTCTTCCTGAGCAAGTGAAAGACGAATTTGGCCCGGACTTTTGGACTGAGACGATTCACCAAGACGGTGAAGAATACCCGGTACTCCCGTTTATCAGTGATTTGTTCCACCACGCGTTGGACGCTTACTTTGATGAAAATGAAACAATTAAATACTTGCTTGGTGAAAAACTTGAGTTGTTGCGTAATAATCAGTTGTCCGGTCGCGAACTGGCTGCTTATTTTGATGAACAACGCTGGTTGGAGTGGCTTGGAATCAAGGAAGACCCTGCACCGTTTACAATCGGGATTCGCTTGGAAGAACCGGAAGACGGCGAAGGCGATTGGGAACTGAGGTTGTTTTTACGTGGACATAACGGCATGGTCATCGATGCTCACAACTACGCCGAGCATCCGGCTGATTGGGAAGGATTCCACGATAAAGTCGATGCGGAGGAAGCACGACTTGCCAAGGTATTTCCATGGCTATCGGACGACGAGGGCCGCTTGAAAACAGACCTCTCCGAAGAAGAAGCATGGCAATTTTTAACCGAAACGAGCGAAACATTGGTTGCGCTTGGCATCGAAATCCTCCTTCCTTCTTGGTGGGAAGCAATTCGAACCTCTCAGCTGCGTGTAAAAGCAAAGCTGAAAAGCCAAGGCGGTTATCGCCGCTCTTTTGTTGGGCTCAATGCATTGCTTGACTATGATTGGCGCTTCTCGATGAATGGCGTTGACCTTACGGAAGACGAGTTCCAGCGGCTAGTCAATGAAAAGCGTAGACTCGTGTATATCCGCGGCCGCTGGGTGAAACTGGATCATGGCTTTATCCGCCAGATTCAAGATTTGATGAAAAAAGCCGACAAAGAAGGTCTCCATATTCGCGACCTTTTACAGCAAGAGTTGGTGGATGAAAATGAGGAACCGTCGGAAGAGCTTGAAGACCCACGTGCGTTTGCCAAAATTAAAATTGAATTGAACCGTCATTGGAAACAAATGATGAAGCAGCTCTCGGAAACAAAGTCGATTCCGGACCAACCAGTACCAGCTGGTTTGGCGGGTGAGCTTCGTCCTTACCAGAAACTCGGGATGAACTGGTTGTTATTTTTACGAAAATACGGATTTGGTGCCGTTCTGGCCGATGATATGGGGCTTGGAAAAACGATTCAGCTGATTTCGTATTTACTGGCGGTGAAAGACCAAGAACCGGATAGTGGTGCAGCGTTGATCATTTGTCCGACGTCTGTTCTTGGCAACTGGCAGAAAGAAATTGAGCGCTTTGCTCCGGGGACCGATGTGCTTCTTCATTATGGTGCGAACCGGTTAAAAGGCAAAGAACTGCTAGAGCGCACGAAAGAAGCCGATATTGTGCTGACTTCTTACGGGCTGACACATTTGGACTTTGAGGAGCTTGAGCCAATTGAGTGGAGTGCGGTCGCGATTGATGAAGCGCAGAATATTAAAAATGCCGATACAAAACAGTCGCGTGCTGTACGTAAGCTTAAAGGCTTGCACCATATCGCCCTTACGGGGACGCCGATGGAAAACCGCTTATCGGAATTATGGTCGATTTTTGATTTTACCAATCGCGGCTATCTTGGCAGCGCTGGTCAATTCCAAAAGCGATTCATTCTTCCGATTGAAAAGGATGGCGAGAAGGAGCCGATCCGTCAGCTGCAAGCATTGATTCGTCCGTTCTTGCTGCGCCGTACGAAGAAAGACGAAGATGTTGCGTTGAATCTTCCTGATAAAATTGAGCAGAAAGAATATTGCCCACTCACTGCCGAGCAAGCTTCGCTTTATGAGCAGTTGGTGAAGGATACGTTTGGCGAGATTGAAAAGCTGTCTGGCTTTGAGCGCAAAGGTTTAATTTTACAAATGCTTGGTCGGTTGAAGCAGCTGTGCAACCATCCGGCGCTGTATTTAAAAGAAGAGCAACCTACGCAGCTTGTGACGCGGTCAGCGAAAATGGAGAAGCTGATGGAATTGGTTGGTTCTGTGCGCGAGCAGGAAGAAAGCTGTTTGATTTTCACGCAATACATTGGCATGGGCGAAATGATTCGGAAAGTGCTGCAGAAAGAGTTTGGCGTTGACGTGCCGTTTTTACACGGTAGTTTGCCGAAGACAAAACGCGATCAGATGATTGAACAATTCCAGAATCGCGAATTTCCGTTCTTCTTGCTGTCATTGAAAGCAGGCGGAACTGGGTTGAACTTGACGGCTGCGAACCACGTGATTCACTATGATCGCTGGTGGAACCCGGCGGTTGAGAACCAAGCGACCGACCGCGCCTACCGCATCGGGCAAAGCCGCTTCGTTCATGTGCACAAACTCATTGCCACCGGCACACTTGAAGAGAAAATTGACGCGATGCTTGAGAAAAAACAAAGCCTCAACGACCAAATCATCCAAAGCGACACCTGGATGACCGAACTCACCACTGACGAACTTCAGGAACTGGTGAAGTTGGGGTAAATAGATGGTGGTTGGAAATAAAATGGATGGTGCCTGGCACCATCCATTTTTTGTCATTTATGAACCCTTTTTATCCTGCCCATATTGTTTCAATCAACAAATAAAGACCGGTGAACAGCAACAAAAGGTAAGTTAGTTTTTGAAAACCGTTTTGATTGATTCTTTTGAATAACCATTGACCGCAAACTAAACCAATCAGAACTAAGGGCAGCCCCACAGCGCTGGAAATCCAAATCTTTTGGCTTGTCCCGGCAAACATGATTTGCAACACTAAGCTAATCAAATAGATAAACAGATAGAAAGCTAGTGTTGTGCCTCTTACTTTCTCTTTTTCAGTGACTGTTCCGGAAAAATAGAGCAAGAGCGGTGGTCCCGGCATCCCAATGCTTGTGGTCAGTATACCCGAAAGCCCTCCAACCACTAAGTCCCGAGTTTTCGTTTGGTTCATTTTGAACTGAAAGATTAAAAGCAGCGTTAATAATAAGATGACGACGCTAATGCCCATTTTTAACTTTGGGATCTCAATGAACAACAAAAAGGCGAGACCAATTGGAAGCCCCACTATGCTCCCAATCACAAATTTTTTCAGCATCCCCACATCAATGTCTTTTTTTATTTTTGACATTAAAACACTTGAAATTACTAGGGATAGGATTAAGTTGATTTGAATCGCTTCAATGGGCTCGAAAATCAATAACAAAAACGGCGTAGCCAGGATGGAAAAACCAAATCCCGTACTCGTCTGCAGAACCGAAGCCATTAGTAGAATCATAGCAAACAAAAGAAATGTACCCATAATCCCCTCATTTCCAGAAAACTGGATGGTGCCTGGCACCTCCCATTATCTTCCTCTTAGTCGGTAAAGGTCCATTGTTTTATAGCCTTCTTTTAGAACCATTTCCATGTCTTTGAGGCGTTTTTCCTGGGTTTCTTTTCGCTTGGCGCTATAAACATAACGCGCCCAGTCCTTTTGATAGCCTGGCGTTAATTCACTATAAAGGTTTAAAACCTCTTCGTTTTCCTTCCAATGCTCTTTCAGGTCATCCACTTTTTCAATATAATCATCGACACATTGACTTGCCTTCGTTGATGGCTTTTTCGCTTTTTTAGCCGGAGTTTGTTTCATCCCCACAACGGTAAACACTTCATTGAAGCTGGCCATTTTCGAAAACTTCAACAAACTGTTATGAACAAAGCCTTCCTCGTTATAATGATCTGCACTGTAAATCGTATCTCGCTCTATGTATTGATTGTACTTTTTATTGTTCTTTTTCGGATATGCAAAATATAAATACCCATTATCGTTGAGCAAGTCCTTGTTCACGACATCTTGCAAATATTGTTTAAAGTCACCGAGGGTATAAATAAACACAAACATTAAATCATATTTTTCCTTTTTGATCGAAGTGTCAAATTCCACTTCTTCAAAGTATCCTCTGGGATGTTCAAAATCACCTTGGTCGGAAACTTCTTAAAGCTTAATTTCTCCACCACTGTTTTCGTCGAATTATTCTTCACAGCAACCACTCCCTTTTAGCTGGAAAAGAATTGGATGGTGCCAGGCACCATCCAACTAATTTCCATATTACATTCCTAACTTTTAAACAAATCGGTATTCGCGTAAAGCGCTGGTGATCCACCAGAGTGGACGAAGAGGATATGGTCGTCTTTTTTGAAGATGCCTTTGCGGATGAGATCGATCAAACCGGCAACGGCCTTCCCCGTGTAAACTGGATCCAACAGAATGCCTTCTGTTTTCGCGACAAGCTGGACCGCTTCAACCATTTCAGATGTTGGCAGCGCGTAACCTGGTCCCACATACTCCTCGAAACAAGTAATCGCCTCACGTGGAATTTCATACGGCATGCCAACATGGGCAGCCGTTTCTTTGACGAGCTTGTACACTTTTTCTTCCTGTTCAGGCTTGCCTCGACTCACGTTGATGCCAATAACCGGAATATTGCTTTGCAGTCCCTGAAACCCAGTCACCAAGCCGGCATGCATGCCCCCGCTTCCACTCACACAAACAACCGTACTCAAATTGATGTTTTGGTCAAACGTCTGAGCAAGAATTTCTTGAGCACAGGCAGCATATCCTTTCGCCCCAATAAAATTACTCCCACCAACAGGGATGATGTATGGGTTGCGCCCTTCTTCTTTCACTTTCTCTCCGAGCTTTTGCATTTCTTTGTTTAAATCCGTCCCATGAGGTACGATTTTAATGTTCTCCGCTCCAAGTAGATGATAAAGAAAATAATTGCCGTTAAACTCCGGATCCATATTTGGTGTGACGCCCTCTTCAAGGACAAGAATGCATTTCATATCTTCCTTCACAGCCGCAGAAAGCGTTAAGCGGCAATGATTTGATTGAATGGCACCACTTGTAATAATCGTATCCGCCCCTTTTTGAAGCGCATCCGCGATTAGAAACTCCAACTTTCTCGTCTTATTCCCCCCAGCGGTCAGTCCCAATAGGTCATCACGCTTAAAATAAATCGATGGCCCACCGAGAGCCTTGGAAAAATGAGGCAAATGTTCAAGCGGCGTAAACTCTGGTGTGTAACGCCGCCGTGGAAACTGCGCTAAATTCATACTACATCCCCTTTGTCGTTATTGCTATTTCTCTTTCAACAGAACCTTATAACCAATCATAATAGTCCAAAATCATATACCCACTAGTATAGCAAAAACAACTAGCTAAATCCCAAACCTCTGGAAGGTGCCAGGCACCATCCAGTTCTTTACCAGTTTTAACTCTCCGCCTCTTCCTGCTTCCGTAAATACTCTTCAATGATTGCTTTATGACTTTTTATCATTTTTGTAGGGAGGTTCTCTGGGTCGACAAACGCAATCGAGACAGATTCATTTTTATCCACTGTGATTTCACCTTCAAATTGATCTGTCGAATAAGCGATGGTCACGATATAAAACTCATCCCCGTTTTCAGCAACCGAAAAATGGTTCTTCCCTGAATATACATTGATTAGCTTAAGGTCCTTAATTGTAAGCCCTGTTTCTTCAAACACTTCACGCCGAGCGACATCTTCGGTCGATTCCCCAAGTTCCATCAAACCACCAGGCAGTCCCCACGTGTTTTTTGGAAACTTTCTCTCTTCTAGCAAAACCCGTCCGAACTCGTCCACAATCACCGCCACTGCACCGACCAGAATTAACGGGCGGTGCCCAACAATTTTCCGTAAATCTTCGATATAACCCACTTAACACCCAACCTTTACTGTTTAGCCTTCTCCTTTATTATATGGAACGAGCTCTTACTTTGACTTGGACAAATGGATAATATTGTTAGGTGCCAGGCACCATCCAGTAAATTCCCAATTCGAAGTTAAAACGCTGAACTATACTCCCCGTTGGCCCAGCTTTTCAAACATCATACGTTATAAAGACTCCAGCCATTAACAAAATACTGAATGGTTTCTAGTTCTCCTTCGTTTAACTCCCTGCCCAGGCGACTCTCGTATTCCTGCTTTACTTTTCCCTCATCGCCCTCAAACTGCTCCGTAAGGTCCCCTATTTCCCTAAAGACGGCCATCTCCTGTTCAAATTCATCTCTAGAGATCACTCCTGAGTGTGAAAGAATATAAGTGTCCGCCTCAAACTTCATCAACTGTTCCACCAGCGCCTGCGTCTTCTCCACAGTATAATTCCATTTCGGCGCATACATATTGCAATAAATGCTGTCTCCGAGGAACAGAATTTTTTCTTCTTTGATAAAAACAACGACTGAATCTCCTGCGTGATCTCCACCGACATGTTGCAAAATACAGGTCACGCCGCCAAGGTCAATCTCCATCTTCGTATCAAAAGTTATCATCGGCAACACAATCTTGATGTCTCTTTCATCCGGAAATTCTTTTTTAATCGCTGTAGCGCAAAACTCAATCTCCGTCCCCGCCTCGACTCGTTCATCAATGGCCTCATTTGACCATGAAAGCGGAATGAGTTTTGCCATTTCTTGTTTTGTTTTCGTGTGAGCGATTGATGGGATGTTGTTTACAACTGGCAGCCCAAATATATGGTCCCAATGCGCATGTGTTAACGCCACAACATCTGGCCTCGGCACCCCCTGGCTTTTCATCTCATCTAAAAATAATTGCGCATGTTTCTCTGAATTTCCTGCATCGATCATGAGTGTGCGCTCATTCCCCACCACCATTCCCAGTACAGGCCGGTCAGTCTCAGCTACTTGCGTTTGGTACCAAAATCGCTCTCCGATTCTCTTGATTTGTTGCATCTTATTCTTCCCCTTCCATATTTGAAGTGAACGGGATCCTCACCCCTCTCACGTAAGACATCAAAATAAATTCCACCAGGCCACATACTTAGAAGTTATCGCTTCCTTTTCCTAATGGTTGATTCTCAGATTCTCCTATTCGAACTTTAAATACCTTATGTAATCGTGATAATACAAACCTTCCAGCGTTCAGCGAAATATCGTTTAATAATAAAAACATCCCCCCTACCATTCTCCACGCTTTCCTGGTCACTGTCCAACCATAAGAATAAAACTGGAAAATAAAAGGAAGGTGCCAGGCACCATCCAGAAACTGGATGGCGCCTGGCTAACCATTTATTTTAGTTTTGCTAAAATGCTACGTCGGTATTTCTTAAATAAGATATACACAATGAAATAGAGAAAAAGCGAGGTAATGAGGACATTGGTCAAGGCCCCCACTAGAAATTGTAAACTCCCCAATTGGAGGCTACTTAAGGTGTCGCTTACTACTTCTGTGTATTCCATACTCTCCAATTCATCAACAATACTGGTTTGACCATTAAAAAAACTTCCCACTTTGAAATTCTGCAGAAAAAGTAACGGCCACAAAGGAGTCCCAATTAACCCACCGATCACAGCAGCAATGATATTTGCATTCGTTAGCTTGGCTAACCCTGCCGATACCGCCAGTCCTAACCCGAACGTTGGAAACCAATTTGGCACAAATCCTAAAGTTAATCCCATCGCAACTTGATGAGGACTTGCATTCAAACGAAACAACCGCAGGAGATAATACTTCATCGGACGCTTTAATTTCATTCTGCTACTCCTAACACCTGGAAATTTTCAAGAGTTGACTATTCCCATTTTAGACCAAACCCGACTTTTTAATAAAAAAAGGCAAAAAATAGGCCTAATGTTGCAATCAAATTAGCCTCGAAAAAAACCTTTTCTAGCGTCTCTCTCCTGCAGTTTCTCGTTCTTTCGTATAACTCCTAATATTCAACCCAAATATTGGAAGGTGCCAGGCACCATCCAGACAATTTCCATTTCAGTCCCTACACGGGATCCGGATCAGGTTCATCATCCCGCTTGATGACTCTAGACCGCTTTTTCGCTGACTCTTTCGCTCGAACTTTTGCAGGTATTTCTTTCTGAAAGTCTTTTAACACCGAGAACGCCATCCCGAACAAGACGAATGTCAACGGAAACGCGCTGACGATAATCGCAGTTTGCATCGCATCAAGTCCACCTGAGAGCATCAAGACAATGGCTGAAGCTGATAAAAATAGTCCCCAGATGACTTTCACAAAGTTCGGCGGGTCAGCATCTCCGCGCGTCGTCTGAATTCCGAGCACGAATGTAGCTGAGTCTGCAGAGGTAATGAAAAAGGTGGAAATCAACACCAACGTGACGACAATCAATACCCCTGATAACGGCAGCAGATTAAAGACGGCAAACAACGCGGTCTCAAGGTTTTCCCCGGCGATATTCGCTCCTTCAAAAAAGTCAAAATATATGGCGGTTCCACCAAACACGCTAAACCAGAACGCACAAACCAAGGTTGGAATCACCAGCACGGCAATCATAAATTCTCTTACTGTTCGTCCTTTAGACACCCGAGCAATAAACGTTCCAACGAACGGCGCCCAGGCAATCCACCATGCCCAGTAGAAAATCGTCCAATCTTGAATCCACGTCGCTCGTTCCTGATTAAACGGCGACAAACGCAATCCCATGCTCGGCAGATTTTGTACATAACTACCCAGGGTTGTCACAAACAAATCAAGCACAAATCCAGTCGGCGACAAAATGAGGAACGTAAAAAGTAAAATTACCGCTAAAATTAGATTTGCATTGCTCAAATACTTAATACCTTTATTCAAGCCAGTTGTCGCCGATAACATAAATAGAACGGTAACAATCGCAATAATAATAAGCTGAACGGGAAAACTGTTTGGCACTCCCGCGACATAATTTAAGCCGCCGTTGATTTGCGCAGCACCTAAACCTAGAGACGCTGCCACCCCAAATATTGTCGCGAATACAGCAACCACATCAATGGTCGTTCCAAGCGGCCCATTTGCTCGCTTACCTAACAACGGTGTCAAGGTCGCACTCATTAACCCTGGCTTGTCTTTACGAAACTTGTAATAGGCCAGGACAAGCGCAATGACCGAGTAGATGGCCCAAGCATGGAAGCCCCAGTGTAAATACGTATATCTCAAGGCAACAATCGCTGCTTCCGATGTCCCACCTTCTCCAACCGGCGGGAGAGCAAAGTGAGAAATCGGTTCGGAAACTCCGTAAAAGAGAAGCCCAATCCCCATCCCGGCACTAAATAACATCGCAAACCAAGTGGGGCGTTTAAACTGTGGTTTATCTTCGTCCTTTCCTAATTTAATTTTGCCGTATTTGCTAAAAATTAAGAATAACGAAAAGACCAAGAAAAACGTTGCGGACAATTGATAAAACCAGCCAAACGTTTCTAAAAAGAACGCCTTCGCAACCCCCATCATTTCCCCTAATTGCACCGGAGCAACGACACCCCAAATCACAAACGCACTTGCAATCACAAGTGAAATCCAAAACACATTGGTTACCTTGCTCATATATGACAACTCCCTACAGTAAATTTCAAAAGCCTATCAAATTTATCTTGGTATTAGATTCCCCAACAAACCCCCACTCATTAGCTCACACAATCATTACCAATAAAAAGGATGGTGCCAGGCACCTCCCAATTTTCTGGGAGGTGCCTGGCACCATCCAAATCTTTTCCATCTCATCATCTGAGCCATTCTTTATACTTAGGGCTCAATTCACTCCAGACATCAAACGGATTTCCATCAGGATCGGAGAATACAAAGTTTCGCCCAGGGTGACCTCTGTCTTCAATCTTCCCCACTTGGACCCCTAGGCCTGTTAACTCCTCATGCAAGGCGGTTAAGGCACTTTCTCCATCCACTTCAAAAGTATGCATAAAACGCTTGTCCCCTTGGGCATCCATAAATTGAGCCTGTTCCCCGGATCTCGCTTTTACTAGAAAAAAACTTTGATTTGCCAGATCCAATATGGCTTTCTCTTGGTCTTTGTAATTCACTTTTGCCCCTAGCTTTGACACATACCACTCAGCTGAAAGCTCCACATCTTGGACCGGCAAGTACGTCGTTCCTACTCTTATCAATTTTTCACTCACTCCCAACACCTCCTCCTATCCTCTCTCCTTCTATTCTCTCAATGCAGCGTCTATTCCTCTCCTCATGGAAGAAAAATGGATGGTGCCAGGCACCATCCATTTTTCTTCCAGCTCCTGACCCCATCCCTACCACAAAACCAAACAAAACCAAAACAAAAAACCGGCTAAAGCCTTAGCCGGTACAAAATGGGGGGGATATTGGAGATAGGTTTTTGATTTTCTCTCTTTGGGATCTTTTACTCTATCTTGAAAAGCCATTTGGGGGAATAGTCTTACACTCTTTTTACCTTTTTCCTATTCGGCTCAGCAACAAAGCGATAAACTCTTTGCTCTTGTTGCTCTTTTGCCGCTCTTTCCAGCTGGTGGACTCTTTTCTGCAGACCGTCGATTTTCTCATTGGTCCGCCCCACCATTAGAATCAAACTTTCAAGAAGCTTTTCCAACCCTTCCATTTCATCGGGGGACCGGTTCAACTGGAAACTCCTCCTCTGAACTGCGAACAACTTTCGGTTCAACCGGTTCCTGCTCCAAACTTTTCCGGTCAGGAACAGAGGAACTTTGCGGAACTTGTTGTTCTCTTGGTTTTTTACTTAGGAATTGAACATGCTCGGCGACGACTTCGGTCACATACACCCGCTTTCCTTCTTGATTTTCATAATGGCGAGTTTGGATCCGACCCGTCACCCCAAGGACGGAGCCTTTTTGGCAATAGAGGACTGTGTTTTCTGCGGTTTTTCTCCAGAGGATACATTGCACAAAGTCAGCTTCAATCTCACCGTTTGCATTGCGATATTGTCGTGTTACAGCTAAAGTAATCGGCGTATACGCTCGGCCATCATTCGTATGTCGCAGTTCTGGGTCACGTGTAAGCCGCCCGACAAGAATCACTTGGTTGATCATTTTTCATCTCCTTTCCTGTGGATGGCTTTATTTTACGACCCTTTCCTTTTCGCGTAAAATGGTCAAATCACGCGAAATTACGACAAATTTCCCCACACCCATTTCCAATTTCTTCGCAAAATTTGATTTTAAACTTCATAAAATTTCCACTCCACACTTTTCATCAAAAAATGAACTTTTTTTCGACATATGTGAATTCGCTTTCCAATTTCTCCATATGTTATAATTTCCAATAGAAACGAGTGTTGATAAGAAGGAGGGCGCAAATGAAATCATTCAGGCTGATCTCCATGCAAATTGCCGACGAAAACAATTTAACCGATATTGACTTTCAAGAAGGCTTAATCATCAACAAAGAAGACGAAAGCGGAACTTGGCTGATGGAAGTGTTTGTTGAGGAAAAATATGTGAAACATTTCGAACAAGCCTGCAGCGATCATACCGACGTCATTGTCCAAGTCGTCATCACCAAAAAAGAAAATGACCCAGCTGCATTTAGGTCCCAGGTTTGCAAAGTGAAACGCATCAATGGTTACGCAAGCATTCTTTTAAAAGGACATCTCACCAAAATCCAAAACGATTATCCGGCGTTGTTGCTAGAGCACCTTCTCGAACAAGGACTTGCCGGCGACGAATTACTAAAAGAATTTAAAGAAAAAATCACCGCAAGACCACGCATCTTGCTTCCAAAAAAAGTATAAAAAAGGGCAAGGAAAATTCCCTGCCCTTCATGCCCCTTTTCACTATCCCTTATTAACGGTCGCGACGATCGCGATCATTTGCATCCATTCGGTCTTCAATAACATCTTCTCCAGGTGTGTTACGATCTCTCATCGTATCTAAGTCATTATCACGGTTCATGTCATTGTTGTCATTAAATAACTCATTGTCACGGTTGTTGTTATTATCAAACAAATCATTATCTCGATTACGGTTGTTGTTGAAAATACGGTTATCACGGTCGTTACGATTTAAATCATTGATTTCTGTCGTTCCACCGTCATTTGTACCATTTCCATCTGCCGGAGGAGCTGGATCATTGTCGTTTGTTCCACAACCTGTTAGTAACATTGCTGCAAGGGCTGAACCCCCGATAATTTTATAAAGTTTGTTATTCATGCGTAAGAACCCCTTTCAATTGAAGTTTGTAACAAAAGGTGACCAGCAAGGGCCTGCTGTTATATTGCCCGATAACGAAAAAGAACTTACAGGAAAAATTTAAAAACACCTTTACGGTATTTCTAATGTCTAGAATCGTAAAAACTAGGCAGGTACCTTTTCGATTTGTACTTACTACAATTCACAAATTTCCAACCGCCAACATAAAAAAAGCACAAAGGAAACATCTCCCTTGTGCTTTCAACTTTATTTCAACGCAAACATAATTTCTGTTTCGCAGGCAATTTCGCCATCAACGGTCGCAACCGCTTTGCCTTTGCCCATCGGTCCGCGTACTTTGATCATTTCGACTTCCAAACGCAATTGATCGCCTGGTTTTACTTGGCGTTTGAACCGGCAATTGTCAATGCCCGCAAAGAACGCGAGCTTGCCGCGGTTAGCTTCTGGCTTTAACATCGCAACAGCTCCGACTTGAGCGAGTGCTTCGACAATCAACACACCTGGCATAACCGGATAATCTGGAAAATGCCCATTGAAGAACTCTTCATTTGCCGATACATTTTTTAGTCCAACCGCACGCTTTCCATCTTCCACTTCAATAATTTTATCGACTAATAAAAATGGATAGCGGTGCGGAATGATTTCTTTGATTTCATTAATATCTAACATTGAGATTAGTACCTCCTACTAATATTAGGTTCTTAACTCATTGTACTAAAAGAGGCATATAAAAAGGAAGGGCAAATCACCCTTCCTAGAAAATTTATGATTCTTTTTCAACTAAATCCAACACATGTGTCCACGTAGACTTTTCAAACACATCTACCGGGTCTCCATCTCCAAGAACGCCATAACCGACGATTGCACCCACAACGATGCTAAGAGCCAACAACACAATGACCAGGACAAGTCGAAGCCAAATTGGAATGAGGCGCACACGAACTTTCACTCGTTCTTGTTGTTGCTCCTTTTTCACATTTTTTACTTGTTCTCGAGTTAAAGCTTGTTGTTTACTATCCGCTGTCATTTTGTTCTTCCCCTTTAAAAAAGTTCATCCCTAGGACACCGTTCTTTTTCACTATCTTCTATTATAAAAAAAAATGCAACAAGATACATTAACAATTTATAGGAAAATGCGAAAAAAATCTATGGCCGTGACCATAGATTTTTCATTTTACCCGATTTTACGGCGTGAAATTTTATCTAAGTTGTCCAGCATAATGCCTGTTCCAACAGCCACACACTCCATTGGATTCTCAGCAATTAGTACCGGAACCTTTAATTCTTCCGCTAGCAATGTATCAATCCCGTGAAGCAACGCGCCACCGCCCGTTAAAATCACGCCACGATCGATAATGTCTGCTGAAAGCTCTGGTGGAGTTCTTTCTAAAACCGTTTTCGCTGCTTGCACAATCACCGAAACCGATTCGCGAAGCGCTGATTCAATTTCCTCAGAGCGAACCGAAATCGTTCTTGGCAAACCAGAAACCATATCACGGCCACGAATTTCCATTTCCTCACTACGTGATCCTGGGAAGACGGTTCCAATGTTCACTTTAATATTCTCGGATGTGCGCTCCCCAATCAACAGCTTGTACTCACGCTTGATGTAATTTAAAATTTCCGCATCAAACTTGTCCCCTGCCATTTTAATCGAAGAAGACGTCACAATATCGCCCATTGAAAGAACCGCTACATCGGTTGTACCGCCACCGATATCAACGACCATGTTTCCGCTTGGTTGGAAAATATCCATGCCCGCACCGATTGCCGCTACCTTTGGCTCTTCTTCAAGGTAAATTTTCTTACCGCCGCTTTTTTCCGCCGCTTCTCTAATCGCTTTTTGTTCAACGCTTGTAATGTTCGTTGGGCAACAGATCAAAATGCGTGGCTTCGAAAGCAAGCCTTTTACGTTTAATTTGTTAATAAAATGCTTTAGCATCGCTTCTGTCACATCAAAATCAGCAATAACGCCATCTTTCAACGGGCGAATCGCCACGATGTTTCCTGGTGTACGTCCCACCATTTGACGTGCTTCTTCTCCGACTGCCAAAACCTTGTTTGTATTTTTATCAATTGCCACGACAGACGGCTCATTTAAAACAATCCCACGGCCCTTTACGTGTATCAAAACATTTGCTGTACCAAGGTCAATTCCAATATCCCTTGCTAACATTCCCTTAACCTCCTTGACAATAGCTGGCTGCGGCTGTTTATCCCAACTTAGACAAGGATTGTCTTAAAAATATCAGACGCGGCCACTACCTGCGTACCATATTCACCTAATTTTCTATTTTAACACACATGGGTAAAATGTTGTAACAATATGCGAAAAAAATCGACAGTTTTTGCATAAGCTGTCGATTTTTATGACTTAAGACCTTATTTTACAGCCTTTCCATTTGCAGGTTGTTTATCCATTTTGCATAAAAGTATTGCTTTAGAGGCGATAGGCATACCTCAGATGTCGGGTTGAACGAAAAAGATGCATCCATCTTCATGACGTCCAATCTCAAATCAAGGCGATCCGACAGCCAGATGCAACAGCTAGACATATGACCGCAACCCCTAACTGCTGAAAGCTAGACACTAAGAAAAGTGGAGGCGGCGCGACATGTATAAGTCAATCCGGCCTGAAGGTTGTCTTTAACCTTCTTGACGAATTGACTTATGACCCGAGCCCTAGCCGTTTAAGCTAGACAATTTCCCAAAGAAATTAAAAAGACGACTGCCCAATGACGGCACTCGCCTTTTATCCCTGTCCAATGGACATGGCTCTTTACCCCTTTACTCTTTTAAAACTTTAGGTTGATGAAAAGTGTAATCGTTTGGAGACGGAAGGAAGGCTTATTTTACTGGCTCCCCTTCTCTTTCTTCTTTTCGATACTTTAGTTTGGTTGCTTCGCCGCCTCTTAAATGGCGAATCGATTTATGATAATCGAGAATTTCCTTTACTTCATTTGCTAGTTCCGGATTGATTTCAGGCAGTCTTTCCGTCAAGTCTTTATGGACTGTACTTTTGGATACGCCAAACTCTTTCGCAATCACGCGAACTGTTTTCTTCGTCTCCACGATATACTTTCCAATCTTGATGGTTCTCTCTTTGATGTAATCGTGCACACCACTCGCCCTCCCTAA
>Ga0182742_1001630_pt1 | contig 27710 bp, 35 predicted proteins | sample eDN5th37CBELigMG_FD_128880 | JGI IMG/M metagenome (GOLD analysis project Ga0182742, IMG submission 128880) | Enriched Miracle-Growth compost microbial communities from Emeryville, California, USA - eDNA 5th pass 37_C BE-Lig MG (version 2)... ...
CCTCGCTGAGCGTGCGCCGATACTCCCGGGCGCCAGGCTCGCCGCTATAGAGGCCGAGCATGTGTCTCGTGATCGCGGAAAGCCGCTCGCCTTTCGCGATTTCGCGGGACGCGTAGCGAGCCATGCGCTCGAGCATCGCCTCGCGATCTAGCGACACCGGCGGCGGTCCGGATGCGGGCGCCTCCAGGCCCCGGGTCGCCGTCGCACCATCCGACGCGCCTCTCCCACGAGACACCCCGCTTCCATGAAGCGCCGCTTCGACTTCCGCAAGAACCGATGGCCGGTGATACGCCTCTCTTCCGAGCATCACACCGTCACACCACGTAAGGGCGTCAAGCGTTCCGCGCGCGTCCCGGAACCCGCCATTCACGATCACGGGCAGCGCTGGAAACGCCTGCTTGAGATCCCGCACGACGTCGTATCGAAGCGGCGGCACCTCGCGGTTCTCTTTTGGAGACAGCCCGCCCAGCACAGCCTTGCGCGCATGCACGATCGCCACATCACACCCGGCCTCGCGCACAAGCGTGACGAACCGATGAAGCTCGCGCACGTCCTCTTCAGAAACCCCACTGATAGCCGAGGCCATCTCGCGTCTGCTGCCTTCGACAACGCCGATGCGCATCTTCACAGTCACCGGCACCTTCACGACCGCCTTCATCGCAGATACGCATTCCGCGACCAGCTCCGGCTCGTGCATGAGACATGCGCCAAACGACCCGCTCGCCACCCGATCGCTCGGGCAGCCGCAGTTGAGGTTGATCTCGTCGTATCCGAATTCCGCGCCAATCTTCGCCGCAGCGGCAAGATCCGCCGGCTCGCTGCCACCCAGCTGCAACGCGACCGGATGCTCCTCCGGATCGAACGCAAGCAGCCGCGCGCGATCGCCACGCAGGATGGCGGCCGACGTGATCATCTCCGTATACAAGAGCACATGAGGCGAGAAGCCGCGCAGGAAGTACCTGCAGTGGCGGTCGGTCCAGTCCATCATGGGGGCCGCGGAAATTCTGCGATCTAACTGTTTGCCGCGATTGAGGTTTTCCGACATGTTCGAACAGCGCACGAATTGAACGGACTGGCACTGCCGACAATTGCAGGCTATTCCGCCCCTGACAGTCAAGTAACGCCTGGGAAGGCCCGGGCTGGACATGTAACTACAGTGTAGTTACGCTCATGCCATGACCTTGCTGCGATTCGAATGGGATGAAGCCAAGAATCGCTCCAACCGCCGCAAGCACGGCATTTCCTTTGAAGAAGCACGCACAGCATTCCTGGATGAGAACGCCCGTGTCGTGCCCGATCCCGATCACTCAGACGACGAAGAACGGTTCGTCCTTTTGGGATTGAGCATCTCGCTGCGCGTGCTGCTGGTCTGCCATTGCTTTCGCAAAGAGGACGAGGTCGTTCGAATTATCTCGGCGCGTAAAGCCGACCGTCACGAAATCAAGCAATATCAGTGGTGGCTCCGATGAGAAAGCACTACGACTTTTCGAAATCCGTGCGCAATCCGTACTTGAGCAAGGCAAAGAAGCAACTGACGATCCGTCTCGACGAGGACACGATCAAGTACTTCAAGGCACTCGCGGAGCAGAGCGGAATCCCCTATCAAAATCTGATCAACCTCTACCTGCGCGAGTGCGCGGAGTCCGAGAAGAAGCTGACTATGAAGTGGGGCTAGACTTCCGCTCGCCCATCTCAGAAGGGGACCCGTTTACCGTTGAGGGTCGAAATCCGTCGAAACCGTGAGTCTCCTTCCACGCTTCGAACTCACGCCGGCACGACTCGAGCTTCGCTTCCGCGACTCAATGCATCCGGCCCAAGTAGCAAATGCGCGGGCGGGTCGGGTACGTCCAGAATCTTCTGAACGGCTATTGCCGGCTTTGCGGGGATCGCCGGGCTGATGTCCATCATGCTCGCGCAACACCTGCGCCATCGAGTTCATGACGGGATCGTATTCGCGGACGGTGCGTTCCGTTCGATTGGTCAAGCGTCCGGCCAAATCGGTACGGAAGGAGCCGGGCTCCACGGCTGTCACGAGAATGCCGAGATCGTTCACCTCCTGGCGCAGCGCCTCCGACAATCCCTCCAGTGCGAATCTGCTCGCGTGATAGATGCCAAGACCAGGAACGTCGTGATGCCGCCGATCGAGGTGACATTGATAATTCGACCCCGCCGGCGTCTGCGCATCCCTGGCGGCACGGCCTTGATCATCACAGGATGCCGAAGAAGTTGACTTCCATTTGGCGGCGAATGTCCGCCATCGAGGCTTCCTCGACGGCGCCAAAGTGACCGTAGCCGGCGTTATTGATCAGGACATCGACCGTATCGATCTCTCGCTCGATGCGCTCGACCACTGGAGCAATTGCCGCCTCGCTCGTGAGTCCTTGCCGCGGATCACCGCGCCATCTGGCAGTTCTTCAGCTTCGATGCCGATCCCTCGTAATCCCTCGACAGGAACCAGAATTCCAACCCACTTCGATCACAGAATTACGATGTCATTCGCCATTGCCAGTGTACGTTGCAAGGCGCCACTGGAAATCGATGAGGCAGATGCCCATCAACCGCAGCTCCAGTTGAACGTGACGACGTCGGGATGGTGCTCGCACTGGCTGACCCACCCGATGCCCCCGTCACCGAGCATCACCGGCACGCCCTGACACGCGTCGATCTGGAACAACAGCCTCATCGGTTGTCCGCATCGGGAGCAACCCACGATCTCCACGCCCTGCTCCCACTTGGCCCAACCGAGCAGCTTGTCCCCGGCGCGGGGAAACGCGAACTTGCGGTCAATCTGCATCGAGCGGGCGCGTTCACCCAGCGTGACTCCACGGAGTTCCAGCTCCCCTGAGTCCGGGAAGTCATCCTCACGAACCCAGCCGACGATGTGCTCCTCTTCGAAGAGATCTTCCTCGGGCGGATCGACATACCGCACCGGGCCGGCAGGCTCGACGAGAATACGGACGCAGCTCCATTTCGCAAAGGAGTCATGCGGGACGCTGCAGGGGGCGCGGTAAGTCTCGTGCGTGCACACGAACACCTGCAGCAGCCCTTCGAAGAGCTTCGGAGAATCCTCGGGCAGATCTTTGCTATTGAGCTGCAGGAAGAGATCCATCCGGCTATCACACAGGCCGCAACAGGGCCATTCTTCCGATGCGGCAATCCAGGGGACGCCACCGAACTTCGACGCATCGATCGGGCCTCGTTCAGCGCGCGACACCGGCACCCATGCGGGTTCGCGAAACTCAGCGAGCGCCGCTTCGAGGGCTTCCGGCGTTTCCGCGTCCACGATCGACTGCTCGTCTGGCGCCGACAGCAAGAGCGCGTGCGAGACGTGCTCGTCGTCGCGGGGCTCGGTCTCGATCCACGGCGGCGGCAGCTCCGTCCCGCTGTGGAGGAGAGCGCGCCAACCGCGAACGCGCACGAGGCCGTCGGTGTAGCACAGAGCGGCGACATCGCCCGACACACCGAACGCGTGGCCGTGAGCCCCAAGCCCCGGGGCATCCAGCGCGCCCGTGAGAACACCAGCACGATCGTATACGTCGAGGTGACCCCGTCTTGCCACGACCAGCGATCCGTCATCGGACCACCGGAAGCCCACAACGTCATCGTGCCGAACAGAAAAGACCGGCCGTTCGTCGGCAACATCGACCACCTGGATTTCGTTGCGCCAGCGATAGGCCACGAGCGTGCCGCTTGCGCTCACCAGATAGCCGAACCCCGGTACGGCGATCGCTCGCACCGGCGCCTGAGCGAAGGGCCACGACCACACCTCGATTCTTCGCTCGAAGAACAGCGCCCACTGCTCGCCGTGCTTCAGCGGCTCGATGCGCCTGAGGTCAGCGTGGCGGCTCCACACCACAGCGTTGGTGGCTATTTCTCGGACTTGAAGCAGCTGTCGGTGACATTCGATCACGAACCTTCCACACGCCGACAGCGCAAAGGAGCCACCCGAGGTGAGGAAGTGATGGGCGTCACCGCAGGTCGCCACGACAGCACCTGTGCGCGACTCCATGAGCGCATAGTGTCCCGTGCCGTGCATGGAAAGCATGAGCTCGCCGTTCGGTTGAAACGCAAGCCCGCGCAGATCCGGCAGCGGTCGCGTGCGGAAGATTCTTCCGAGCGTATCGACATCCCACCCGCTCACATACCGATCGGCTGTGATGATGCGCGCGTTGTCGCTCGAGAACATGGCGGAACGGATTCCGCGAATCCTGCGGGATAGCGTGTCCACCAAGGGATCTTATTGATTGTTCCTGGCGCGATAATAGCCTCAGGCCTGCATCAACTGAAAGGCCTCGGCATCAAGCGTTCCGCTCGCGCGAGGGCGACACACCTCAAACCATTGCGGAGCTTGTGGGTGCCGACAGGACCGATGAGAACAGGGGGGGGGTGACGATCCGATGCCGAGCGATGAATAGGCATCGACATACTCGTCAATCGGCCATCGGGTTCCCTGCGAGCGGATGTGCAACAGCCTAAAGAACTTCGAGCACTTCGGCATTCGCTATCAGTTTCGGGCCCTCCTGAATTCGCCACTTTCTTCCCTTCTGAACCAGCTCGGCAATTCCGCGCACATCTAGGAATGTCACTATCAGGTCGCGCGTCTCACCCGGATGCAGCGAAGCTCCGGCAGGAATCTCAACCTGGCCAATGTAGAAGGTCCTTCCATCAGGTTCGCCGAAGTTGTGATTCGGTCGGTACTTTGCTTGCCGCGGACCGCTGGGCCCCCCGGTTCTCCGTGCTCAAGACGGCGATGCGAGCAAGCACACAAACCGGCGAGTCACCTGCCGGCTCCAGTACGTCGGCACGCGTGAAAACGCTCATTTGCCGACCTGCAACGAGGCTACGTAAAGGCTACGGGGCATTTCGAACACGCGTAAGTGCTTGACCCGCTTGCTCAGATTGCGGACATCGGTCCAGTCCATCATGGGAGCGACGCTGAACTTTCTATCTAATTTCAATTCACTATCAGGCATTCTTCGATCAATCTATCTGCGCGTTCCAACGTTATTCCGTGGAATTTATCAGAGCCAGCGAGATCCCTCCTTCGCAACCAACAGGTTGAACGCGGCAACACCAAGCCACGCTTGCGCGGAATCGCGCGCGAAAGACAGCAACTCCTTAACGAGCCCCAGCCGCGTCAGCGGACATTCAGTGCTGAAACAACCGAAATTCTGGCAACGGCGATACACGGAACAATCGCTGCAATCGCGGATACGAAGGCCGCGAGTGCGATGCCTTGCACGAGACTCGCCGAAGTCACCGTGGCGGAGAGCGCCAGTGGCGTCCTGGTTGCGCTATTCAGGATAGAGAGGCCGTATCCGTCGGCCACCAGAAAAGCGCCTACCGCGCCCATCGCTCCGCCGAGTGAGCCGAGCAGCATCGCCTCCAGCAGCAACGCAATCGATGTCGCGGACGGACTGAACCCCAGCGCGCGCAGTGTCGCCACCTGCCTTTCACGCACCACAATCGCCGAGGACGTCGTATTCATGGACGCCACGGCCGCGCCCACAGCCAGTAGTAGCGCAAGCCCGAAGGCTAACTGGCGAATCCGCTCCGCAGCATGAGAAAAGAGACGAGACTGATACTCGCTCTCCGCCGCGACCTGAACCCGAAGTAGCGGGCTACGGCGCACCGCCTCGCGCAGCGTGCCGAGTTCCGATTCGCCCAGCAACTGCACCCGAAGCGAACCCACGGGTGCCGCCGAACCCGATTCGGTGCGCGCGGAATCGAGGTCCATCCACACTTCCGACTCGTCTGTTCCGCCACCATTCTCGAAAATGCCGACGATAGACCACTCTCGTGTACTGCCGGTCAGTGTGGTCCCCAGGGTAAGACCGGCGAAATCGCGCGCGAGGCGACGGCCTACGATGACTTCGAGCTTGCCGGGAGTGAACTCACGCCCCTCAACGATCTTGAACTGCTTTCGTAGCGATATGCCGGGCGCGCTGATTCCGCGGGCGAGCACCTGTGCGCCGGCCTCGCCGCCACGGGAGACTGTGTCGACGGTCCGCACGAGCTCCGGCGAGACGAGGCGCGCACGCCCTCGGTCTTTCGAAGGCATTTCATTCAGTGCGCCAGTGATCGCAGCAACTTCTTCATCTGAAAACCGGCTCGACATTACGGTCTGCGCTTCACGCTGAAGCACGAGGGCGATATCGTCCGCCGCACTCCGTCTCATGGCATCGGAAACTCCGTTCGAAATCGCGAGAACGGAAACCAGAATAAACGTCGCGCCAGCAGCACCCACGACTGGCACGACAATAGCGGAGACTCTCATTGGCCAGTCACACAGAAATACGCCCAGCACAGCGCGGATCTGCGACGCGACGCGGCTGACACGCATCATTCGCGAGCCAACCCGGGTGCGATCGGCGCGGTGAATGAGCGCACGACAGGCATCACAGCTACCACAATAGCGAAGAGCACGGCCAGAAGGAGCGACTCCACGATCACTCGGGCCGGCAGCCAACCTTGCGAGGCCAAAGAAATACCCGTGTGGATCTTCTGAGCCAACACGCCCGCCACCACAAGCCCTGAAGCCGCGGGAGGCAACAGCAGCGCTGCGGACTCGAGCGCGAGGAATGCCGCCACCCTCGCCTTCGACCACCCGATCGCTTCGAGCACAGCGCACTCCCTCGCGCGCTCGCGCTGCGCTTGTGCGAGCACGGTGCCCGCAATCAGAAGCAGCGTGAGCGATGAAATGGTGAGTACGACGAGCGCCAGCAGAGCGAACTCGCGATACGCCCCGTAGTACGCTCGAAGGAGCGCACGAGACGAGTATGTCTTCACTGGCGCAGGCGAGTTTTCGAACTCCGCGTCGATCCTCGCTCGCTGGGTATCGACGTCTTGACCGGCTGCGAGCCGCACGGCGATGTACTCCATGCCTGCGCGCCGAGCGCCGATGAGGTCCCTGACGTACTCGTAGTGGGCGAAGATGCCGTGTGCCGCAACCGTGTTTCGCGCCGAGAAGATGCCGGCGACGACGATCTCCAGAGCATTACGCCCGTCCGGACGTTGATAGGCAGGGCCCCGCGGTAGCCCGGGCAGCAGCAAGCGATCGCCCACGCGCCACCCATTGTCCTTTGCGACATCTGCGCTGATGAGCACGGCCGTCCCATCCCGAGCCCAGGTCGCCGCGCCTTCCGGCGACACAGTAATGTCTGGGAAGACTTCGAACAGCGCCCGATCGTTGACTGCTTGAATGGGCGCTCGCTTTCCGGACGGCAACTGAACGGGGGACATCAGCACGCCGCAGGCGGAAGTGATTCCCGGCATCGACAGTAGCCGTGTCACATGGGAGTACGGCAGTCGAGCGTTGCGACTCTGAACGACCACCGAATTCGCATAGTCGTCCCCGTAAGTTGCGACGGCGTTCCGGAAGGAGCCCAGCGACCCGACCAGGATGAACGTCGCAAACACGGAAACCATCGTGAGCGCACTGCGCATCTTCCGACGCCAGAGATTGCTCCAGAGCAGAGGCAACCACTTGAGCATGCCGGTGTAACCTTCCTGTCGCGACAAACTTTCGGCGACAATAACCTGCGGTTATGCGCTAACCTCGAGACTCGCCGCAATTGCGGACATTCAGGCACCGATTGTGCAGAAACGCGTCCAGCTCTCTGGAGAATCCGCCGACCCCAGAGCCATCCGTGCTCGCGATCGGATTGGACTTGCACTCGTCGAGCTGTCTCGTGAGAAGCGCTATGACGACATCACAGTGCAGGACATTGCCCAGCGCGCGCAGGTGAGCCGGACGACCTTCTACGCGCACTTTCAGGACCGTGAGGGCATCATGCTCCGCTACTGCGTTGTGTTCGGCGAGTACCTCGGCCGGCAGCTCCGGTGGGATCGCGAGGCGGGCCAGTACCGATTTCCGCTTGCCTCGCTCTTCGCGCACATGCTCGATATCCGATCGCTCTACGAGGCGCTCAGCCGCGCGAGACGGACGGACGACCTGCTCAAGATCTTCCGGATCAATCTGGCCACGTGGTTCGAGAAACGGATCGAGGCAGCACGGAGAAAAGCGGTCGCATCACGCGGTAGCCATGTATTGAACGGCGCGACGAACGTGCCCGGGCCTCTGTTGGCCCAGCACATCGCGGGAACCGTCGTACAGCTTCTGGCGTGGTGGATGGAACATCACTGCCCGTCGGAGCCGCAGGCGATGGACGAGCACTTTCACCGGCTCATTGTGGGACTGCGCTGATCTGCAATGGTCGATCTCGTTTGCCGTCAGCTCCAGTTAGCTGACCGGTGAGATCAAGGCTCACAAACAAGAGAGATCCCCGATCCCCCGGCGAGTTCGGTGAAACTGGGGAAAGACGTGAAAATCGCATCTGCATCATCGATGAGTAGAGGCTCATCACAGCGCAAGCCGGCAATCGCGAACGACATGGCGATTCGATGATCGAAATAGGTCTGTACGCGTACACCACCGGCTGCACGCGACTGACCTCTTATGATCGCACCGTCCGGGGTCGGGGTGGCGTCAACACCAATACCCCGCAGGCCGCCCACCATCGCTTCGATGCGGTCGCTTTCCTTGACGCGAAGCTCGGCCGCGCCGCTGATCCTCGTGACTCCTTCCGCGAACGCGGCCGCAATCATCACTACAGGCAACTCATCGATCGCGCGGGAGACCCATTCTTCGGAAATCTCTATTCCTCGAAGGTCTGAGCTCCGAATCTCGATATCAGCCACTTCCTCGCCGTTGACGACGCGCAAGTTCTTCACCGCGAGACGACCGCCCATCGCGCGCAGAATGTCGATCACGCCGGTGCGTAGCGGATTCGCCCCGACACCTCGAATGGTCAGGCCACAATCCTCGCTGATCAGTGCGGCCACCATGAAGAAAGCTGCGGAAGAAATATCCGCTGGAACCACGACTTCTTGTGCGGACAGCGAACTCGGAGTGATGCTGACCTCGCGGCCATTCCTGGCTACCCGCACTCCGAAGGCACTCAACATGCGCTCGGTGTGATCTCGCACCATTTCCGGCTCTATAACGGTCGTTACGGCATCCGCGTAGAGGCCCGCGAGGAGCACAGCGGATTTGATCTGAGCACTCGGAACCGGAAGCTCGTAGGTTATGGCGCGCAGTGGGCGTCGACCCTCGATCGTCAGGGGAGCAGTACCTGATTCGCTGGCTCGAATCTTTGCTTCCATCCGCTCGAGCGGAACAATCACTCTGCTCATGGGTCGCTTCGAGAGCGAGTGATCGCCAACAATCGTGGAAGTAAAGGGCTGTCCGGACAGAACTCCACTCAGAAGGCGCATGCAAGTACCTGCATTACCGGCGTCGAGGGGGCGCTTCGGACTTTGAAGTCCAGCTATTCCCACGCCGTGCACAAAGACTGTTCCACCTTCCGTGTTGATCTCGACGCCCATGTCCCTGAAGCACCCAATGGTCGAGAGAACGTCTCCGCCGAGCAAGCAACCCCTCACCACTGACTGGCCGTCGGCAAGCGCACCCAACATCACTGCGCGATGAGATATGGATTTATCACCCGGTACATTGATCTCACCACTACGAAACGTCCCGCCGAGAGCTCGAATCCGCATTCACCATGCTCCTGCTAGCCGCGTGGCCGACTCGCCATCGCCCCGTCGCACCGGCCGCTCAATACACACATGAGCATGAATTCAGCTCCGGGAAAACTCAATGTCGAAGCCCTGAGCCCAAGTCAGTGACGACAGTGACTGCGGCTAGGTGCAAGCCAATCGCCAGCTTCAAACAGCAAGAGGCTCTGTCGTTACTTGGTCGAATTCCGGCAGGTTCGAGCCTGTTCTGGGCGCCGGCCGGATCACACAGGTGCGCGCGCCCTGCTCGCCACGCTGCACTCTGGGCGGTGCCTAAGGTCCGGGTTCCGCAGTTTAGGAAGGAATCGGCACATGAATGCAGTCACGTAAAGGCTACGGCTGCTGGTCGCGATAGACTGGCACACCACGGAGCGCTAGCTCATCAAAGGTCGTCAATAGCGGGCCGGTGGTAACCGGGGTGCCCGGGTATGCCGCTACGAAACGGCCCCGTTCTGGCGAGACCGCGAAACGGGCCCGCCGGAGGTCGGTGGGCTCTGAACAGGTAACGCTGTTGCGGATCGGCTGCGCCACGCCAGGCTGGGGAAGGCAGAAATAACGTTTGCCCTCTATCTCAACCGCCTCCAAACCTATCGCGATCGCCCACTCTTCCGTCGGCAAACTCGCCAGAGACCGCCTCAAGGTGCACCTCCCGACCGAGCCGATGAGCGCTGCAGCCGACGCACGCGAAGACGAGATCGCCGTCTTCATGCCTGCATTCGGGGCGCCCGGCCGGCTCTCATTTCGCAAGGCCTGGTAGCGTTGGGCAAGCTCGTGGCGCTCTTTCAGAAGCTCAACCAGTTGCGGGTGTTTCTCGACGACGTCAATGACGTTCGTTTGATAATCCGCGGTCTTTGACAGGACGACAGGCTTCGCCGAGGGCGCGCAGGGATCGGCAACGCGGGCTGCCTCCGCGTCACGGGTGGCGTCTTTGACGAACGCCGGCTCGCAAATGCGCTGCGCTCCGCGCCGGCCACGGCGCCTTTCTGTCGTACACACGATGTTGTATTGGGGGTTGGTGTTAAACCCGTTGTATGCCGCGTAGAACTTTTCATCGAGGCGCGCGAGCTCCTCGCGCAGGGTCTCGAGTTTCTCCCGCTGGGCGATCACTTCGACTTCGCCCAGCGGTGCGGGTACTGCCGGGATCGTCGGCGCCGGCGCTTGAGTGACCGGCTTCGCCGCCACCTCGATGGTGCGCTCGTTCAGCATCCGAAACGCAAGGCCACTCCCTTCAAGAAGCAGAGCCAGCGCTTCCTCAACTGTATACGTCCCGGACAATGCAATGGCACGACGGCCCTCGACGTTACTCGAGAAGAAGATGATCTGCACGCCGCTCTGCTTCGCGAGATCCTGGAGCGCAGAGCCAAGAGGCTGAGGTTCGATCTTGACGTTCGCCGCACTCGCGAACAGCGGAAGGGTCGCCCCGAGCACCATTGCCCACCATACCACCCGCCAAGTTCGGTTCATGGCCAACCTCTACTGCAGTTCCACGATCACTCTTCGTCAGCTGATTAGAGTGCTCTGACCCGAGTTTTGTACCCCCTGCCCGGGGGAGGTTTTTTCGCTGAATGGTAAGGATCGGCACATGAATGAACCACGGGCCACCTGAAAGGGAGGCTACGTAAAGGCTACGGCCCGACTTGGTCTCGCGTAAGTCGCTGATCTGAAAAAATCGAACCGCCAGCGTCGGTCCAGTCCATCAAGGGCGCGGTGCAGATGCGCCTGTCTATCTTGTTCATTCGAGGAATGTTTTTCGAGATTGTCGGTCCAGTCAAGTACTGGACGGACGCACCCGAGATCTCGTCGTGGGACTCGAGTCCAATGGAGACGCCTTCGCACTCGGCCTACACCCTCCTGCATCGGGCACCACAGCGGTGGCGAACCTGGGCGGCACTGGAGGAGGCAAGCAATGGCGGGGACGACACAACGAGCATTACAAAAGACATACAGCAAAGATCAGCTTGCCGAGCGGCAAACCTACCGCCGCGCCGTCGAGGCTGTACTTTGGGGTATGCCGGCCGTCAATTTCGATCGCATGCTCAGGGCGACGATCGACAACGGCGGCAAGCCGAATCAGATGATGTATTGGTCGCGGCCGGTCAATTCGAAGAACCAGACGCTCACCCCCAATCCCGACACGATTTATCTGAATCCCTTTTTCGACACGCGGAATGGGCCTGTCGTTCTCGAGGTCCCCCCTGCGGAAGCGGATGCCGTGATCGTGGGCAGCATCGACAACTCGTGGCAGAACGCGCTCGAAGACGTGGGGCCAGCGGGAGCCGACAAGGGCAACGGCGGCAGGTACCTCATCACCCCCCCGGGATACTCAGACGAAGCCCCGGATGAATACATCATGCTCCCCTCGGAGACATACCAGGGCTTCGTGGTTCTGCGGTCGAACTTCAAGAGCCGCAGCGATGCAGATATCGCAGCCGCGGTGGAGTACGGGAAGAAAGTCAAAATCTATCCGCTCGGTGAAAAGTCAGACTCCACCGTCTACGTGGACGTGTACGACAAGAACTTCGACGCGACAATTCCTTATGACTGGCGATTCTTCGAGTCGCTCCATCGCTTCTTGCAGATCGAGCCGTGGTTGACGCGAGACAAGGTCATGATCGACCTTCTCGGATCCATCGGCATCGAGAAGGGCAAACCGTTCGCCGCAGATCAGAGAACAAAAGAACTCTTCGATGAAGCCGCGCTCGAGGCCCGCGCCGTCATCGATCTGCAGTACATCGCTTTGTTTGTCCCTCCCTTCAATGAACGTCAGCACTGGGCCGTGCCGGCATCGATGGACGTCGTTGCGGGCCTGCAAACGGACTTCGCCGATCCGAACAGCTATCCGGTAACCAAGCGAGCCGCGTCCTATGCGATGGGCTATTTCAGCGCAAAACATCTGGGCTCTGGCCAGCACTACCTGATGTCGTTCAGCGACAGCGCCGGCAATCAACTGGACGGAAAGAACACCTATCGACTGACGGTGCCGCCCAACGCCCCGGTACAACAGTATTGGTCGGCAACGGCGTATGACCGCGAAACTCACGCACTGATCCGTGGCACCTCGCGCGCGAGCCGTGCGTCTACCATCCCGGAGCTGCAAAGGAACGCGGACGGCTCCGTGGACGTCTATTTCGCCGCAGAAGCGCCGGCGGGTAAGGACTGCAACTTCGTGCCGACCGACCCACAGCGCGAGTTCGAAGTCCTGTTTCGGTTCTACGGTCCAGGGAAACCCCTTTTCGATAAAACCTGGGTGCTTCCCGACATCCAGAGAGTCAGCTGAGTCAGGAGCCAACAACCATGGCGACCCCGGCAAGATCCACCGGTTCGATACGAGTGACGGAAGAGAACTTCAACCGTGCTGAAAGCGACTTGTATTTCGGCAACCGGGTCAGGGAGACGGGCCTGGGCAAGCTATTTCACTTCCGTGATGTGATGCCGATCGAAAAGCAAACCGTGATCCGCGCGAATCGCGACACGTTGTACTCGAGCGGCGTCTTCGATCTGGAGGCGGGACCGGTGACCGTGACGCTGCCCGATCCGGGCAAACGGTTCTTGTCATTGATGGTGATCGATGAAGATCAATACAATCCGTCCACAGTGTATGCGCCGGGAACCTTCACGTTCTCAAAAGACGATATCGAGACGCGCTACATCATGCTCGGTATTCGAACGTTTATAGACCCCAACGATCCGGCGGACGCGAACGCAGTCCATGCATTACAGGACGCGATAAAAGTCGCACAACCAAGCACCGGTCGGTGGGAAGTGCCTGACTGGGATCCGGTGAGTCAGAAGAAGGTTCGCGAAGCGCTGCTCGCTCGCGCTGCGAGCATTCCGGATACCCGGCGAATGTTCGGGCCGCGAGGCAAGGTCGATCCCGAACGCCATCTCATCGGATCAGCCACCGGCTGGGGCGGAAATTCGGAAGAGAATGCAATCTATCTTACCGTCGTCCCGCCGAAGAACGATGGCAAGACAGTACACAGAATGAAGGTCGGAAAAGATGTTCCGGTGGACGGCTTCTGGTCGGTCAGCGTGTACGGACAGGACGGCTACTTCCACGAGAACGCACAGGGCTCATATTCGATCAACAACATCACCGGAAAAAAGGACGCCAATGGCTCGATCTTCATTCAGTTCGGCGGATGTGACGGCTCGGCGCCGAACTGCATTCCGATCACGGAAGGCTGGAACTACTGGGTGCGTCTATATCGTCCTCGGAAGGAAATCCTGAGCGGACCGTTCCAGTTTCCGGAAGCCCTGCCGTTGGGCTGATGTCCATAAGGTAGCCGGCGAAACGGAGGCTACGTAAAGGCTACGGTGCTTTTCTAGGGCACCTAACTCGTTGACGTAGCGACGCGTTTTGCCGGAGTCGGTCCAGTCCATCATCGGCGCGACAGCGATCCGGCGATCAGCGATTCCGCTGCGCTTCTCGACGAATTCGGCTTGTTTTCCTGTGTTTTCCATCAACGGCGTTTCTGCGGAATTTCGGCGTATTGGGTGGAGTTTACCGTTTGCCGTGGAGACATATAGGAGACATGATCCGCCGCACCAACCCATGTCTCCATCATCAGCATGGCAACGATAAAGGCACGGAAGCAGGCTAACGGCGAGATGCGGTATACGGCGATCGTCCGGGTGCGGTCGGGCCAGACGGTCCTGCACAGCGAATCGAAGACGTTTGGCTACCGTTCCGCAGCCAGCACGTGGGCCAAGCGACGGGAGGTGGCGCTGGAAGATCCGGCGGAGCTTCAGCGCGCGCAGGCAGAGACCGGCTCGGCTGACGGCTACAAGCTGGGGAAGCTGATTCGCTGGTACATCGATACGTTCGAATCGCTCTCCAAATGGCAGCGGAGCAAGCAAACACATCTGGAGTTCCTGGAGCGTCACGCGATTGGGGCGATGGACGCGAGGAAGATGACGACGCAGGGCTTGATCCAGCACATCCAGAGTCGTCGCGCCGACGGTGCCGGCCCGGCCACCGCGTGCAATGACCTCACCTGGATCGGCGTCGTACTCCGAGCAGCCAAGAACGTGAAGGCCATGCCCGTCAGGCCGGAAATCGTTCAGGAAGCGCGGAGTGCCTGCCGCGAGCTACGGCTGATTGCAAAGGCCCGGCGAAGAGATCGCCGGCTGACGGCCGAGGAAATACGAAAACTCGACGAATACTTCGCGAGGCGCGATCGCCGCTCGCGGCTGCCGATGCGTGACATCTGGCATTTCGCCATCGAGTCGACACGGCGCGAGGCCGAGATCTGTCGGCTCGAATGGGCAGACAACGACGACGTCGGCCGAACCGGGCTGGTGCGCGACGCGAAGCATCCGACGGACAAGGACGGCAATCATCGGCGCTTCAAGTACACGCCGGAAGCCTGGGCCATCGTTCAGCGGCAGCCGCAAAAGCCTAGACCGGAGGAGCACCGGTGTGACGCTCGCTCACCCGCAAGGCCACCATAGTCGACTGACTACTCGAGTGCCAAAGGAATTTGCGCCGAGTAATCCGGCGCGACATCGGATTCTGAAGATCCTCTTTGATCGAGGCGGGGACCGTGAAGTGCCACTCACGCTCGCGGCTTTTCTGCCGACCGTTTTCGCGGCCGATGTTAACAGGGCGTGGCTGCGGTTCGCGGCCGTTATGCACGAGATCCATCGATACGCAGAATGAGCTCAATGAGTTCGCTTCGATGGACTGTGGGCACAAAATGACACACGCCGCTCGCTTCGCGCTCAAGCAGCTGATTGTAAAGCGAGCGCTAACTCCCGACATCATCCCCTACCGGACCGAAGCGACCCACCCGTGGGCCTGTATCTCGCCAAACGCGAAACCTCCGGCACGTGGACCCTTCGACCAGGTGGTTACCTGGTGCTATAAATTCGCGCTTTCGCGAATCCTCCACGAGACGCTGCGCAACGCTCTGGCCAGCCGCCCGGGTATCCAAAATCGGCCTAAAATTGCTCCTCTCGGATACCGACTGTCCCGCACCGTCGGCGTATCCTGCAGTCGTCACTACCGAGGAGGAACCGAGATGGACGAAGCCGAGAGCAGCGCGCGCCCGACGCTCGCCACCCTTCCATGTCAAGGGCTCCAGAGCTGCACGCACGCGTCCCAGGAGCTCTGCGCGATCATCAAGCGACTTGACGTGATCGCGCTTGGCGAGAGGGGCGCGATAGCGGTCAAGAATCTCCAATGCATCGCGCACCAGTTGAGCGTCGAGATCGTCCATAGCGACGCGTTCTCAGCGAGCCCGCGACGAACGCAATGAATCGATTTGCCTCGCAACCCGGACCGCATCATCACGCAATGCCCGTTTATCACGCCCAAACATGTGCACATCGAGCATTGCACGCAGCCTGGACAGGTCGGTCGGAAGCGACTTGCCGGGAAGACAGTACGTCAGCACCCTGTGAGCTCCACGGACCGCGTCGTCTTGCGCAAGCGCGCGCGCCGATTTCCCGGGTTGGGGGGCACCCTCCTTCGATGCTTCGACCCTCTCGTCCGACGTTGCAAGGATCCAGTGGTCCATCATGAAGAACCTCCCGTCCGGCTTCGTGTCACGGCCGCGAGACTGTTCACTTGGGCGCCGCCGGCGTGGGGGAGTCGCTACTCTTCTCCTTCTTCATCTGGTCCTCGCAGGCTTTCGTCATGTCGCTCTTCGACTTCCCCGGGTGACTCACACCCTGAGCATCCATGCACTGCTTCATTGTCTGGTGCTTGCTCGCCATCGCCTGCCGCTGATGCGCAGTGGCCGCATCGGAAGGCTCTGAGGCCGGTGACTCCTTCGCGGGGTTGTGAGTCGCCTCCCTCTGCGAAGGGCTGGAGGCGGAGCTCGGAGCTGAAGTGCTCGCGGGCGGACTCGGAGCTTGAGCAAAGGCTGTCGCCGCGACGAGCATGCTGAAAATCGCCGTCGCACCGGCAATACGGGAAATCTTCATAAGAAGTAACCTCTCGACTGAATGGGCTTGAAGGCGCACGAGCAGGCTCATGCCCCATGATGGATTCGACTCTGCCCGCCAGAGGATCAAAGGTCTGTTCGCTGGCGCGCTTTCACGCCGCTACGACAGCAGGAACACCCCCCTGTCCGTGCGCTGGTTCGGGGGCTACGCCTGACGCCAGCCCCGAAATCCAACCATGGCGTGCTGGATTCCGCGGCGGTAAATCTTGCAGCTCCGCCGGCATCTATCCTTCCGCAGAACTGAACGCTTGTGAGACTGTCTTAGCGGCCGTTTCGATACGACCCCAGGCGGCTGTTGCAGGCTCAGACAAGGTGCGGCCCGCGACCGAAATCTTCGTGGCGGCCAACGCTTCGGCCAGGACGCCCGCCTCGCCCGATGCGGGCTGGTCGGATCGGCTGCGGTTCTTGAGAGTGTCCGCGGCCTTGGACAAGCTATCGGCGCTCTTTTGCGCGGTCGCGAGCGCCGCCGCATCTTCCTTCGGGAACGCGCCGCTCAGACCCTTGCGAAACGTCTTCGCCTCCTTGCTGATCGTTTCCGCCGCCTGTTCGATCTCGGCATCGTTGATGCGTCGTGGAGAGGCGTCGCCAGGTGTGGGGAAGCTCGTCTCGTAGGCGCTGGCCAGCTCCTTCAGTTTGGCGGCAGCCACATCCCAGTCGCTTCGACCCTTGAATGAGGGGGGTTGCGATTGGACGAACTTGTCGACCTTCGTTGCCTTGTGCAACACGGCCGCCACATCGGCGCTCGCGGAATACGCTCCCTTGAAGCGGGCGCGCAGCCGCTCGATGTCCTCATTGAAGTCTTCCAGAAAGTTTTCAACTCTGACATCGGTCTTCTCGCCCCGCAGCGTCGCGGTCTTGAAGTCCGAATCGAGGCCGCGCTCGAACTGGCTCACCGAGCTCTGCACGCCGTCGATGATGTCCGACACGGCACGATCACCAGGGCGGGCAACCTGGGCGTTCGTCGGCGCAGACAGCAATGCTGTCAATGCGAGGCAAAGATAGAGGAGAGAGGATTTCATGGCGATTTCCCTCGTTCTGGTTTCCCGGCGTACGATGGGTCCCAGCGGCTCACAATAACGTCGCCAAAATACGCCGCGACATCGACTAGCCCGCTTCAACATGCGATCACCACCCTCCCGCGCAGAGTGAACCCTGTGCAAACGCTCAGTCGGTACGCTGACGAACACACTTCGCTGTGAACTGCGGCATCGCCTGTGCTACTGATCGAAGTTCGCGGGGGCCGCGCAAATCGTAGCGGCCGTGGTGAAGTGGACGCTATTCGCCGTGGCGCTGGCCGGTTGGGTGCATGGGAGCACCTGGCCAAAGTCCACTGGTGCCTGCAACGCCAGCCGGTTCCAATCAGCAGAATGAGTCTGCCGGCGCCGCGTCGCTGGACCGACCCGTGGAGACTGCAATGCTCAGGACACTCGGCTTCGTCCGCACGACGCTGGTCGGCGGGCTGCTGTACCTCGTACCAATCGTCGTTTTGCTGGCGATACTCGGCAAGGCCATCGGGATTGCGCATCAAGTCGCGCCGCCGGTGGTGAAGCTGACCGAGGCGGCTCATCTCCGTCGGATCCTGACGCCGCAGGTCGGCGCGATCCTGCTCCTCGTTCTGTTCTGTTTTGCGGCGGGCCTGTTCGCACGTACCGCCTTCGCGAAGCGGATCGGACGGGCTCTCGAAACCAAAGTGCCCGCCAACCTGCCCGGCTACGAACTGATCAAGAGTTTCAGCGAGAGCATCGCCGGGGTCGATACGAGCGGCGCGCGTGATCCCGTCGTAGTGCGAATCGAAGATGCCTGGCAGATCGCGTTCATCGTAGACCGCCTCGACGATGGGCACCTCGCCGTCTATGTGCCGGGCGTGCCGGACACCCGCTCCGGCTCGTTGTACTTCATTGCGCAAGATCGGGTGCAACCGCTGACGATTCCACTGAGATCGGTGCTGCACACGTTGCGGCGCATGGGTATGGATTCGAATCGGCTGTTGCGCGGCCAGGTCGGATCGGAAATGTAGCCTTCCAGTGCGACAGCGTGGCTTCGCTCGTTCAGATCGGCTTACCTGCGACTGGGTGAGCCTTTGTGGGTTCACACCTGCTCTGCCATGGATGGTGGCAGTGGCGCGAAGCTCATCAGCTCCAGGACTCCAATGCGTTGGGCAAACGTGAACCAGAAGGCGAAGTAGATCGTGCAGGGCGTTGAAGCCGCCCAATTGCGCGAAGGCGCCGGCTTCTTCAAATCAGTCAGCGATGCTCGAGCTGTAGACCAGGTTGCAGTCTGCGTGCGGCGAGGCGCCAGAGTGATGTCACCTCAGCAGCGCGCGCCGCGTGGAGGGGGTCGGTTTTGTCGGACGCCCGGGGATGCTTCGGCCGCACGTCGCGTCGATCCACGACTTTCAACTTTGCCTCGTCGAATGCTGCTAGCAGCTCCGACCTGGACCGCAGGCCGAGATGCTCCGCGAGATCCGACAGGATCAGCCAGCCCTCGCCCTCTTGCTCCAGGTGCGCCGGCAGCCCGCCGAGGAATCCGCCCAACATCCGACTCTCGGGGTCGTAGATCCCGCGCTCAAGAGGAGAGCTCGGCCGCGCGGGAACCCACGGCGGATTGCATACGATGAGCGCGGCCCGTCCTTCGGGAAAGAGATCCGCGGGCACGACGTCCACCTGCTCCGCTAACCCGAGACGCTCGATGATCTCCCGGGCGCAGACCAGAGCGCGCTAGCTCGTCGTCAGCAATGACGACGCGAATGGGAGGCGCCGCGCCGCTCTCAGAGCGCCAGCGCGCGGACAGGGCCTTGCCCCCCTCGGTCCAGCGAACGAGCGGAATCGAACCCATGGATGCCACGCGCAAGCGCTCGCTCGCTACCGAGCTGCACCTCGTCGGACGAGGTTCACGATGGCCAGGAGAGCAACGGCTCCCACAAGCGATACGACCAGGCTCGCTATGCTGAAGCTGCCCTGATTGATCGTCGACACACCGACGAGTGGGCTCAGGAACCAGCCCCCGAGTACCGCGCCGACGATTCCGACCACGACGTTCAGGAAGATTCCCTGCCGCGCGTCGGTTTGCATGAACATGCTCGCGACCCATCCGATCAACCCCCGGTGCTGCGCTTCATTTCATCGTTGACGGTGTTGGCCTTGGCGGCCATGGTCTTCGCCGAGGCGAGCTCGGCTTCGGCACGCGACGCTTCGGCAAACCGCTCTGCCATGATCATTCTTCTCTCCGTGACGGCGGCATCCGCCGAAGCGAGCTTGACGCGCGCCTCATTCAGCTCGCCGACGGCGTACCGACCCGCATCGGCTCGCTCGGCGTCGGAAATGGCATGCCTCGCGGAGTCCAGGGCGGCGGTGGGTGCGGGTGGCGTCGATGCGCACGCCGCAAGCACGAGCATGCCGATGAGCGCGACGGCGGTAAGCGGCCCCAAGCCAGGGCGGGGTGGAGATCTTTCGTTCATGTTGATTCTCGATCTGTGAAGATGGACTCCGGTAGTGGTCCATCGAGAGCGCCACTATGCGCGGCGCCCGCGGGGGAGTCTGTGCGCCAGCGAGCTTACTTGAGCTGCATGTCGTTCTTGACGGACTTCACGCCGCTGACGGCACTCGCCACCTTGACGGCCGAGGTGATGTCCTCACGCGAGCTCACGAAGCCGCTGAGCTGAACGACGCCCTTGAACGTCTCGACATTGATCTCGGAGCTCTTCAGACCGGGCTCGCCCAGGATGGCGGTCTTGACTTTGGTAGTGATGACGCTGTCGTCGAGGTACTCACCCGTACCCTCCTGCGTGCGTGTAGATGCGGTTGACCCGTCCAGCGATGCGGCGATACATCAGCACCCGGCTGTCGGTGGTCAGGTTCGGCGAGAAGAGCGTGTCGGCCGACCCGAATCTGACGGCGAACAACAGCCTGCGGAAAGCGCTCCCCACGCCCACCCCGAGTGGAAATCGTAATACGTGCGGATTTCCTGGATCTGGCCGAACGTGTCGAGCAGCGGCAGGTCGTTCCACAGCGGTACGTTTTCCAGGGTGGCCGCGTTGCGCGCGATGTCCGCCCGGGTCAGCGTCGCGTCGCCCGAAATGCCGCGTTCCTCGACCCGGTCGAGCGCGAAGGCCGAGCGCGTCGCCTGAATGGAATTCCCGATGTACGGCAGCTCGCGCACCTGTTCGTTCGGCGATACGTAGAAGCGCTGCAGGGCGAATGCGTAGAGACCGCCAGCGGCGGCAACAACGACATAAAGGCCTATCGCCGCGAGCGCGGGCCAGCGCCGGGGCGCGACGACCTGCCAGGCGAGCAACGCCGCGCCGACAATCGAAACGGCAACCAGCAGCCATTGCACCGGAATGGTGGCATATACATCTACGAACGACGCGCCGTGAACGATGCCGGACTGGGTCGTGAGCGATTCCGGAATGCCGAGCCAGGCCCGGAACGCAAGAATGAGGAGGAAGATCGCGCCGAGCACGCTGAGGTGACGACGTGCCTTGATGCTCACGGCGATTCCGCGGCGCGGCTCGGCGACGATGCCCTGACCGGCGAAGTACCCCAGCCCCGCCGCAAGGGCCGCAAGCAGCACCGTGATGAGGACAAGGGCCTGGAGGAAGTGCAGTAGCGGGAGCTGGAAGAGGTAGAACGAGATATCGAACCCGAGGATCGGGTCGACCTGCCCGAAGGGCACCGCGTTAAAGGCCATCACCCAGGTATCCCAGTGCGCCGACGCAAAGAGCGACACGAAGAACGCGACGATTGCGGCGGCCATCTGGAATAGCGGCCGCACTCGTAGCGGATCGATGGCGATGACGCGCGGACCTTGTGGCCCGAACACCGTGAACCCGACCTTCTTCGACCCGAGCTGGGCGATGTGGATATTCAGGAACAGCACGCCGAATACCACTATGAAGGTCACCGCGCCAAGCACGATGCGCGTATTCAACGTTCGCAGGAACACCTGCTCGTGCCCCGTCAGAACCACAACCAGTCGGTATACACACTGGCGAAGGACGGGAGCAGGAAGAACAACAGGATGACGACGGCCGGCAGCGCCACCCACAGGTATTTCCTGATCGGCACGTCACTCGCTCCAGCAGGCGTTGTCGTATTCATAGCACTACCGCAATGGCGCGCCCGATGGCGACCGCCGTTGCGATTCCGACAAGAGCGAGAAGGATGCTCAGAATGGTCGGAAAACGTCTTACCGCGACGGATCTCATGGGTCGGCATCTCCTTCGGAGAATCGGTCGGGGCAAGGTCGACGCCCTTGCGGCAGATCGATGAAGGAAGATTGACGAGGTAAACGACTGTTCACTGTTCGCCAGCGAACGTAGCAGCGAAAAGAGCGGGCCGTACAGAGGGCGCGAGAGTGGGTCAACGTTGGTTTAAGGCTCTAGCCGACAACCAGGGGGGCAGCGGACCGTCTTCACTCAGTCACTGGCACGAAGGTCACGTGCACCGCGGTCCCTGAACCGGTTACGCAGATCCAGCACGCGATAGTGACTATCGACGATGGCCCCATGGTGCCGTTCGACGAGGAAGCGGATCGCCTCGGGCAGATCGAGCGTGAGTGCCTCCGCGTAACGCTCGCGGACATAGCTCTCGTCGCGCTCGCACTCCTCCAGGATCGTTCCATCGTCGCGGGCATTCACCTTCGCCCTGACACTCGTCCAGGTCCGACGCGCGCCGGCCTTCAGGGTCCCGTCCTCCGCCGCAGTGCCGCCGAGCAGGCGCACCTGATCTTGCAGCTCTGCCGCCGCTGCGCGACTGGCCTTCTCGCCGCCGCTGAAGACACGAATGAGCTCGGGTTCGTGAGTATCCCTCGCAGCAACCGCGAATCCTGTCTCAGCATCCTTCGATGCTTCGATAAGCCCGTTCAACGTTGCAATGATCCTGTCGTCTTTCATAGAGCTACTTCCCGACTGAATGGACTCACGGTGCACAAGCAAGCTGATGCCTCATGGTAGATTCGACCTTGCGCTCCAGCCGGCCAAAGATCTGTTCGCTAGCGCGCTTTGACCTTTCCGCAGATGCCAGCGCGAGCGTGACAGCCCGATCACTCCCCACACTCTCCCTCCCGGGAAATCCTTCAGTGCCCCACCACACTCCACTGATTGCGACGGTCGCCGCCGCGTTCGTGCTGGCGTTGGCCTTCGGGTTCCTGGCCGCCCGCCTGCGCATACCGCCGCTCGTGGGATACCTGCTGGCCGGCATCGCGCTTGGACCGTTCACGCCCGGAGTCGTCGCAGACGCTGATCTGTCTGCACAGCTCGCCGACGTCGGCGTCATCCTGTTGATGTTCGGTGTGGGCCTGCACTTTTCTTTCGGCGACCTTTTCAAAATGCGCCGCGTGGCGCTGCCGGGCGCGCTGGTCCAGATGGCGATAGCAACCGCCCTCGGTGCCGCGCTCGCGATGTTCTGGGGATGGGCGGTGGGTGCGGCCGTCGTCTTCGGCCTTGCCCTCTCGGTTGCCAGCACGGTTGTGTTGCTGCAGGCCCTGGAAGGACGCAATGCCCTCAGCTCACCGGAAGGGCACATCGCGATGGGATGGCTCATCGTCGAGGATCTGGCGATGGTGATTGTCCTGGTCATCGTCCCGATCTTCGCCACTCAAGGAGCTCAGGACGCGAGCATTGCCTCCCTTGCCGCAGCACTGGCGATTGTCCTGGGCAAGATCGTGATCTTCGGCGTCGTGGCGCTCTATGTGGGAACGCGTTTCGTGCCGTGGCTTCTGCTGAGAGTCACGCGCACCGGGTCACGGGAGTTGTTCACGCTCGCGGTGCTGGCAATCGCGCTTGGGATTGCCTACGGATCCGCGGTGGCGTTCGATGTCTCGTTTGCACTTGGAGCATTCTTTGCGGGCGTCGTCCTGAGCGAATCCGCACTCAGCAAGCGTGCCGCCGCGGACTCGCTTCCCCTCAAGGACGCCTTTGCGGTGCTGTTCTTCGTATCGGTGGGCATGCTCTTCGACCCGTCGATGCTGATCCGTACCCCGCTTGAGGTCCTTGCAGTCGTGGCCGTCATCCTCTTCGGAAAAGCGCTCGTGGCTTACGCGATCGTGCGCGCGTTCCGCTTTCCACCGCGCACGGCACTCACCGTCTCGGCGAGCCTCGCGCAGATCGGCGAGTTCTCGTTCATCCTCGCGAGCCTTGGGTCTTCGCTGGGACTGCTCCCCACGCAAGGTCGAGATTTGATCCTGGCCAGCGCCATCCTGTCGATTGCGCTCAACCCGCTGCTGTTTGGGCTGATACGACCGTTGACTCAGTGGCTTGACCCGCGACCGGAGCCAGGGCGCGCAACGAGCCTCCGGACGGAACCGGCAGCGCAAGCGAAGGTAATTCCTGCCGGCCATACCATCATTGTCGGCTTCGGACGCGTGGGAGGCGTAATCGGCTCGGTTCTCGCGAAAGCGGGCCTGTCGTTCACGGTGATCGAGCACGACCTTCACGTTTGCGAGGCGCTGCGGGCACGAAGCGTCCGCGTTGTTCATGGGGACGCATTGAATGGCGGCATCCTTGAATTCGCGGGCATTGCAGGCGCCCGTCTTCTTATTCTGGCGATTCCGGATACTCTCCAGGCGCAGGAGATCCTGGAGGCCGCTCGCCGCATCAATCCGGGCATTGTCACGACAGTTCGTACTCACAGTGAGTCGGAGGTCACGCGCCTCCAGGATGCGGGAGCCAGCCTCGCGGTGCTCGGCGAGAGTGAGCTGGCTCTCACAATGGCGAACTACGCCCTCGCGTGCTATGGAATGCCCCAGGACGCCCGCGGCGGCCCTGCAACCCTCGCATCCAAGGCGTAAGCGAACACCCCGACGCCCCGAACAGGAGAACTCGAGAAGCTAGCCCTGCGAAATCGGCCCGCGCCGAGGCTGCACGTCGAGCAGCAGCATCGACAGATCCGCAGCCGCAATTGGCTTGAGCAGATATCGCTCGAACCCGGCATTCCGGGCTTCGTCACGGCCATCGTGCTGGCGACTGCTGGTCATCGCAACGAGTCGCAAGTCCTGAATCTGGGCACGCTCGCGCAGTCGCTGGGCCAGATCGTTGCTATCCATGTCGATCAGATTCATCTCAAGGAACGCGACATCCGGATGGAACTCCACCGCAATGGCCAGGGCGGCGTGCGCTGAGTAGGCCACGCGGGTTTCGGCATAGCCAGCCGCGTTCAGCATCAGCTCAATAGAGTCCGCAGAGCGCATGTCGTTGTCGACGATCAGGATCCTCGGTACTTCCGAAGAGACGCAGCCCTTTCTGCCGCCTTCGTCTTCCCACGCCTCGAGCATCTCCGCGTTGGCGCGCATGGAAGATGCGCTCTTCTCGTCGACTTGCTTCTCATCGGAGTCGGTCGGCGTGTCCGACTTTCGCCGCCAGCTGCCTGTCACTCTGTCTTCCATAAAGCTCCTCAGGTGCACCTCATTCTTCCGTGATGCGTCCTCTTGCCCGCAGGCCGACTAGTCCCGCACGCACGCGTCGGTCCTTTGGGAATACCCCGCATCACATCGCCAGCGTTCGCCGGAATTATCCAGGTGTGAATTGGTCGGCAGCTTCAGCGCAAGGCACTCTGCGCCTGCCTTTCGGTACCCCCGATCGCAGCTCCAACCGGTGCCGGCAGCATCGAGATAGCCGTTGTCGGGAACGTTGACCAATGCGCACATCTCGCCCGCTTTCAAATAGCCCCGCTCGCATTTCCAGTCATCGCCGGAGCGTGCAAGATAGGCGTTGACCGGAATCCGAATGTACTTGCAGGATTGATCGGTGAGCGCAAAGCCGCGATGGCATTCCCAGCCGCGGCCGTATTTCGAATCCACTTCGTACGCATTCGCGGGGATGTTGACGCGCACGCATCCCGCCTCGACCCGCCTGTAGCCGCGGTTGCACTCCCATCCCCTCAAGTACTCGAAATCCTCCGCATATGCATTGGCGGGCACGATCACTTTCACACAGGAGTTCCTCTCTCTGCGGAAGCCCCTGTCGCAGGACCAGCTGAGCCCGGAGGAGCTCAGGTGCGCATTCCGCGGAATATCCATGGGTATGCAGCGACCGGCGTCCCTCCGGAACCCTCGGTTGCAGTCCCAGTAGCCACCGTCCTCATATGCGTTGGGCGGAACGTCGGTCCCGACCTGCTGCGAAACCGCGATACCCGAAACGCACGTCACCATGATGGCGGCGGCAGATAACGATGCTCGGTGCGTGAAACTGGAGGCAGCCATTATGAGTCCTCGAAGTTGTTGGCATGAGGGCCGGTGACTCGGCCCGCTCGAATCGAACGGTGAATCCACCACCCTGTGCCATGCCGAGATCCTGGGGTTGAAGGCTTCGCGCGTCTGTTCGCCCCCGTACGCACGCCCGCCTGCGCAGCGGTGACTTCTTCGCTCCTGTCACTCCCGCGACGATGTCACGTTTTCCAGCACCCACCGATAAGGCGCCGATGCCAGAGAGCGCATCCTGGCCAAGGAATTTCTACGGCTCGATCACGTTCCTGCAGCGGCACACAGGAACGCAGGGCGAGCTTTCCCGCGGTTCGCATATGAAATCCCGGTAGGAGACGCCGGGGTGGGTAGGGACCGCGGTCTGACCGCGCGCGTCGTACACGGCTTTGACCCGTATGCGCCAGACCTCGTACGCATTCCAGCCCGGGGACGCTGGTGCATCCTGGAGGGGCAGGAATTCTTCGTTTGCCGCCTCGCCCGGATGCGCAAGAGCTGCCGGTCCGCTGTCGTGAGCCTGCATGATCGAATTCCCTGAAATGAGCCCGGCCACTGAGCTCGTGTTGGCTTTTGTGATGAGGGACGGAAGGTGGCGCGAGACAGCGACGCTCGTCATCCGTTCGAACGAAGCGCTCGGGCGTGCTTGTCTCTGTATCGGTTACGCAGATCCAGGACGCGATACCGAATGTCTACTACTTCTCGATACTGAGCTTCCACTACCGCGCGCAGCGGCTCGGGAAGGTCGAGTTTCAGCGCGCCTGCGTAACGCGCCCGGACATAGTCTTCGCTGCGCTCGCACTCATCGAGTATCGCCCTGTTTTCGCGGACGCTCACCGCCGACTTGATACTGGTCCATCGTCGACGAGCCGCGCCCCGAAAGCTGCCGTGCTCTTCCGCGGTGCCACCGAGCATCCGCACCTGGTCCTGCAGTTCCGCAGCCGCGGCGCGACGGGACTCTTCGCCTCTATTAAAGAGTGCGATGAGCTCCCCCTCCGCAGTACCCGTGGCAGCAAGCGCGAAACCTCTCTCGTCATCCATCGATGACTCGATCAGCTCATTCAACGCTGCGATGATCCTGTAATCCATCATGAAAGGTCTTCCTCGCGCTCGGTAATGTTCATGCAAGCTACCATACCGCTGTCGCACGTCCGTTCTATAACGAACATAGCCCAGCCGCCATGTTCGTGATCGCTTTCAGTCGCTCAGGTTGAAGCGCGCCTGTGCCGCCCTGACAATGGGGCGCAACACCGCGGCGATGAGGGAGGCGAGCGGGGCGCGGATCCCGTACATCGGCACGACATCGCCTGACCAGTTGCACCCGTTTTCGTCGGTGGCGCGCAGGCGGTAGCCGGCCGACACACTCACGGTCTCAAAGCCGGGGACTTCGTGGAGTTTTCTCGTTAGATAGCGGTCGAGGCGCCCCTGTAGCGGTCAAGGGCGTACTGGACACGCGGTAGCGTTAATTCGAGTTTCTCAGGCAGCTCGCTTTTCCATTGCCGCGTAGTACTCCCGCCGCCGCTGGGCAGGCGAGATATAGCCGTGGCGCTGGATCATCCACCTCTCGTTGTACAGTTCAGCCCATTCCAGCAGTGCATGCCGCAGCTCCTCGACGGTCTCGAACGTCCTCACCCAGAGCAGCTGTTCCTTGAGCGTGCGGATGGCGCGCTCGACGCAGCCATTGCCCTCCGGGGCACGCACGAACGCCGGACTGGACTTGACTCCGAGGAACTGGATTTCCTGCTGAAAGTCCGAGCTCATGTACTGCGAGCCGTGATCGTGTCGCAGCTGCAGGCCAGCCGCCACGTTCTTGCGGATGGCCCCGAAGCAACGACGCACGGCCTGGCGCCCTCCGGCGACAACTAGGGAAGATCTGAAGAACTCGCGAAAATGCTGACGCGAATGGCAGACGTTGCGGAAAGATGCGCCCGCAGGTCCATGGAAGAGCTGCAATCGGGCCGAGCGAGCGCTGCGCTCATGCTTTGTCCC
>Ga0182742_1001631_pt1 | contig 27704 bp, 27 predicted proteins | sample eDN5th37CBELigMG_FD_128880 | JGI IMG/M metagenome (GOLD analysis project Ga0182742, IMG submission 128880) | Enriched Miracle-Growth compost microbial communities from Emeryville, California, USA - eDNA 5th pass 37_C BE-Lig MG (version 2)... ...
GTAGCGCTCGATGGCCTCGACGATCAGCGTCTTGGCGACGTCGACACCCTGCCAGCCGGCGATCTTCACCCACTTGCCGGGTTCCAGGTCCTTGTAGTGCTCGAAGAAGTGCTCGATCTGCTTGAGCGTGATTTCCGGCAGGTCCGTGTAGTTCTCGATCTTGTCGTAGCGGCGCGTCAGCTTCGGCACCGGCACGGCGAGGATCTTCTCGTCCTTGCCGCCGTCGTCCTCCATCACCATGACGCCGATCGGGCGGACATTGATGACGCAGCCCGGGATCAGCGGGCGGGTATTGGCAATCAGCACGTCGATCGGGTCGCCGTCTTCCGAAAGCGTGTGCGGCACGAAGCCGTAATTGCCCGGATAGGTCATCGGCGTGTAGAGGAAACGGTCGACGACCAGCGCGCCGGCATCCTTGTCCATCTCGTACTTGATCGGGTGGCCGCCGACCGGCACCTCGACAATGACGTTGACGTCTTCCGGCGGGTTCTTGCCAACGGAAATCGCATCGATACGCATGGGGGGCTCCCTCAGGTGGAATGGGTATGGTTCGCCGGTTTCCTAATGCCAATTCCATTGCAGCGCAACATGACTTTCGCCCGAGGTGAATAGACCGTTCGCCTGCCCCGTCCCTTCAAGAGCGGAGGATGATCATGCACCCGATATTCCTTTTCCTTGCGGCCGCCCTTGCGGCGACAGCCGCGAAGGCCAACGAGAGCGTCTATACCGAACGGGACCTCGACGCCTGCAAGACGCTTTCCGAGCAGGCGGAGGGCGCGAGCGTCAGCCTCGAATGCGCCGGCTACCGCGACCTTTCGGTCTATTTCAAGGAGAGCGACCTGCGGCAGAGCCAGGCCTACGGCCCGATAGGCAAGCCCTGGCTCGACGAGGCCTTCGAAAGCTTCGGCCCGTTCAACCACAGCAATGCCAGGATCGAATGGCGGCTTGCCGCAGGCGGCACGCCCTTCGCTACCATCGTGCGCTGGTTCGTCTCCGACCCGGACACGGCCGGCGAGACGGATGTGCGCTACGGTCAGGTTCTCGTCATCTCGACGATCGCGACGAGAAAAACGCCGGCAAGCTGCGTCGTGGGTTATGTGGACGCCCTGGAAAACGGGAATGGCAATGCGCTTGCCCGCCAGGTGGCGGACACGGAAGCGACCGGCTTCACCTGCGGCCGCGACGAGCCGCGATGGCATGGCAAACGCGGAAAGCTGGCCGGCGAGCCGATGCGCCACCTGCCGGAAACGGTAGAGTAGCCTACGGCCAGACGAAGCCGACCTTCTTCAGTTCCTTCTCGCCGAAATTCTCCATGCCCTCGGCAATGTCGCGCCCGCCGAGCGAACGGAAGAAGCGGTCGGCGTTCTCGCTGTCCTCCAGGCACCAGACGATGAGCCCGTTGCAGCCGAGCGACTTCAGCAGGCGTCGCGCCTCGCCGAATAGCAGCCGGCCAAGGCCGATGCCCTGATATTCGGGGCGGAGGTAGATCTCGTAGACCTCGCCTTCCTGCGGCAGGGCACGGGCACGGTTGAGGCCGAGCGTGGCATAGCCTGCCACCGTGCCGGCGACATCGAGCACCAGGAGCGTGGCGGGGCCGCGCGTGGCCTTGCGCCACCAGGCCTCGCCCCGGCGGTCGACCATCTGGATGAGCGGCCTGTGCGGAATAAGGCCGCCATAGGCCTGCAGCCACGCGACCCGGTGGGTTTCGGATATCGCACGCGCATCCTGCGGCTCGGCGCGCCGCACATCGATCGACAGTGTTTTCATAACACGACTCATATTCCGACGCCGGCTTCACCGGAATCCCGCAAGACGGAGGCTTTGCCTTTGCTCACAGGCGAATTCCGCACGGCAGTTCGGAAAGTTAACGCTTTTTTAACAAACGTCACAAGTCGTAAAAATGTGGCACACACATGAAAAAGCCCCGGCCCATCATAAGGGGCCGGGGCCGGAACTGTCCCGTTTTAGAAAAGGGCCGCTTACGCGGCGCCTGCGGAACGCTGCTTTTCGAAGCGCTTGCGGTCATTCGGATCGAGATAGAGCTTGCGCAGGCGGATGGACTTCGGCGTCACCTCGACGAGCTCGTCGTCCTGGATCCACGAGAGCGCGCGCTCCAGCGTGAACTTGGTCGGCGGGGTGAGCTTGACCGCTTCGTCCTTGCCGGCGGCGCGGATGTTGGTCAGCTTCTTGCCCTTCAGCACGTTGACGTCGAGGTCGTTGTCGCGCGAGTGGATGCCGATGATCATGCCTTCATAGACCTTCTCGCCCGGATCGATGATCATCGGGCCGCGGTCTTCCAGGTTGAACAGCGCATAGGCGACGGCCTCGCCCGATTCGTTGGAGAGCAGCACGCCGTTGACGCGGCCGCCGATCTCGCCCTTGTAGGGCTGGTAGTCGTGGAACAGGCGGTTCATGATCGCCGTGCCGCGCGTGTCCGTCAGGAGTTCCGACTGGTAGCCGATGAGGCCGCGGGTCGGCGCGAAGAAGACGAGACGGACGCGGTTGCCGCCGGAGGGGCGAAGCTCGACCATCTCGGCCTTGCGCTCCGACATCTTCTGCACGACGACGCCGGAATGCTCCTCGTCGACGTCGATGACGACTTCCTCGACCGGCTCCAGGAGCTGGCCGCTCTCGTCCTTGTGCATGACGACGCGCGGACGCGAGACGGCGAGCTCGAAGCCTTCGCGGCGCATGGTCTCGATCAGGACGGCAAGCTGGAGTTCGCCGCGGCCGGAAACGTAGAAACTGTCCTTGTCTTCGGCTTCCTCAATCTTCAGTGCGACATTGCCCTCGGCTTCCTTGAACAGGCGGTCGCGGATGACGCGGCTCGTGACCTTGTCGCCCTCGGTGCCGGCGAGCGGCGAATCGTTGACGATGAAGGACATGGTGACGGTCGGCGGGTCGATCGGCTGCGCTTTCAGCGCCTCGGTGACCGAGGGGTCACAGAACGTGTCGGCGACCGTGCCCTTGGTGAGGCCCGCGATGGCGACGATGTCGCCCGCATGGGCTTCTTCGATCGCCGTGCGCTCGATACCGCGGAAGGCGAGGATCTTGGAGATGCGCCCCGTCTCGATCAGCTTGCCGTCCTGGCCGAGAACCTTGACGGCCTGGTTCGGCTTGACGGAGCCGGAATGGATGCGGCCGGTGATGATGCGGCCGAGGAAGGGATTGGCTTCAAGAATCGTGCCGATCATGCGGAACGGACCTTCGGCGACCTTCGGCTCCGGCACATGCCGCAGCACGAGGTCGAGCAGCGGTGCCATGCCTTCGTCCTGCGGGCCTTCCGGGTTGACGTTCATCCAGCCGTTGCGGCCCGAACCGTAGAGGATCGGGAAGTCGAGCTGCTCGTCGGTGGCGTCGAGATTGGCGAAGAGGTCGAAAACCTCGTTCAGCACTTCCTCGTGGCGGCCGTCCGGGCGGTCGATCTTGTTGATGGCGACGATCGGCTTCAGGCCCACTTTTAGCGCCTTGCCGACGACGAATTTCGTCTGCGGCATCGGGCCTTCAGACGAGTCGACGAGAACGATGGCGCCGTCCACCATCGACAGGATGCGCTCCACCTCGCCGCCGAAATCGGCGTGACCGGGCGTGTCGACGATGTTGATGCGGGTGCCTTTCCATTCGACCGAGGTGGCCTTGGCGAGAATGGTGATGCCGCGTTCTTTTTCGATGTCGTTCGAATCCATGACGCGTTCGGCGACGCGCTGGTTTTCACGGAAAGAACCGGACTGTTTCAGGAGCTCGTCGACAAGCGTGGTCTTGCCATGGTCGACGTGCGCGATGATCGCGATATTGCGAATGGACATAGGTTGGGTCTCTGAGGTTCAGGGCGCGCGCAAAGCGAGGGCGCCGTCTTCAATGGCCGCGCTCTTACATGTTTTTCCGCAATTGCGAAAGAGGCGCGCCGCAACTCTGTTGCCCGCCCGGCGCGCGGCTTGCCCTCAGGGCACGTGTCCTTCTTCCGGCGGCTCGACGGAATGGCGCATGATCAGCGGCATCTGCGAGAGCGTGAAGAGAATGGTGATGGGCATGGTGCCCCAGACCTTGAAGGCCACCCAGAAATCCGTCGAGAACGAGCGCCAGACCACCTCGTTCAGCACCGCGAGGAAGAGGAAGAACAGGCCCCAGCGCAACGTCAGCTTGCGCCAGCCCTCGTCGGTGAGCTTGAAGGCGGCGTGGAAGACGTAGCCGAGCAGGGATTTCCCGAAGAGCAGCCCGCCGAGCAGGATCGCCCCGAACAGCGAATTGACGATGGTCGGCTTCATCTTGATGAAGGTGTCGTTCTGCAGCCAGAGCGTCAGCGCGCCGAAGACGAAGACGACGATGCCGGAGATCAGCGGCATCATCGGCAGGGTGCGCGTCAGGACCCAGGAGACGACGAGCGCGATGGCGGTCGCCGCCATGAAGAGGCCGGTCGCGATGAAGATCGGCCCGCCCATCTCGGCAAGCACCGGAAAGTGCGAGGCCAGCCACTCGCCGCGCGAATTGGCGAAGAAGAAGACGACGAGCGGGCCGAGTTCCAGCACCATCTTGAGGAGCGGGCTGACCTTCTCCTCGGCCTTGGCCGGGGCGTCCAGCGTTACCTTGCTCATGCCTCAACTCCTGCGATCGCTTCCGCGAAATCCTTGGCCTCGAAGGGTTCGAGATCGTCGATCCCTTCTCCGACGCCGATGAAATAGACCGGCAGCTTGTGCTTGGCGGCAATCGCCACAAGGATGCCGCCGCGGGCCGTACCGTCCAATTTTGTCATGATCAGGCCCGAGACACCCGCGACATTGCGGAAAATCTCCACCTGGTTCATCGCGTTCTGCCCGGTCGTGGCGTCGAGCGTCTGAAGAACGGTGTGCGGCGCATCCGGGTCGAGCTTACCCAGCACGCGCACGATCTTCTCCAGCTCCGCCATCAGCTCCGTCTTATTCTGCAGACGGCCGGCCGTGTCGACGATGAGAACGTCGCTCTTGTTCAGCTTGGCCTGCTCATAGGCCTCGTAGGCAAGCCCCGCCGCATCAGCCCCGAGCTTGGAGGAGACGATCTCCGAGCCGGTCCGCTCCGCCCAGATCTTCAACTGCTCGATGGCCGCCGCGCGGAACGTATCGCCCGCCGCCAGCATCACTTTCAGGCCCGCGCCCGAAAGCTTTGCGGCCAGCTTGCCGATCGTCGTCGTCTTGCCGGTGCCGTTGACGCCGACGACGAGGATGACATGCGGCTTGTGGCTGAGGTCGAGCGCCAGCGGCTTGGCGACGGGATCGAGGACCTTGGTGATCTCGCTCGCCATGATGCGGGAGACATCCGCGCCCGTGACGTCCTTTCCGTAGCGCTCGGAGGCGAGCGTATCGGTGATGCGCAGCGCCGTCTCCACGCCGAGATCGGCCTGGATCAGCAGGTCTTCGAGGTCCTGCAGCGTGTCGTCGTCGAGCTTGCGCTTGGTGAAGAGGCTGGTGATCTGGCCGGTGAGCTGCGAGGAGGTGCGGGCAAGCCCTTCGCGCAGGCGCTGGAACCAGGTGCGCCTGGTCTGCATCGCCGGGGTTTCCGCCACCGCTTCGCGCGGCGCCGCCGCAAAGCCTTTCGGCAGGACGGGCGCTTCCGCCTCCGGCTCGCCGCGCATCGCCTCTTCGAGAACCGGATCCTCCGCCTCGGCTGGCGCCGTTTCTTCGACCGGTTCTGCCTCGTCTTCCGACGCGGCCAGCTCTTCCGCTACAACCGGCTCCGCCTGCAAAACCTCTTCCGCAGACGCGGCGGGCTCTTCCTCTTCCAACTCTACGGCATCGTCTGCCGGTTCAGCAGCTTCGGCATCGTCCGCCGGCCCCCCGGCCGTCTCCATTTCGATCGGCGCGACAGGGTCTTCGGCAACCGGCAGGTCGGGGGCATGCGGCAGCGGATAGATATCCGGCTCGGTTTCCACCGGCACATGATGGGCAGCCTCAGGATTGGCGGCCTCCGCCTCGTCGAGCAGCGGGTCGCGCGCTTCGACGACGGCAGGCTCCGCGATCTCCACAGCCTGTTCGGGGGCCGTTTCAGCAACCTTAGGCTCGGCGGCCGGCGCGTCCGCCTCCGGCTTCTGCTCGGGAGCGGTGTCTTTTCCGAAGGTGAAAATCTTCTTGATGAAGCCGAGGGCCATAAGGGTATCCGCTAGTTATGCGAGAAGGCGGTTTCGGGCCGCATCGTCAGGTGCCTGCCATTGTGGCCGGTGATCGTCACCGGCACAAGGTCGCGAGGCTTGAGGCCCGCGGCATCGACGAGCGTGAAATTTTCCGTGTGGGCAAGGCCGTTGTTCTCGACGAGGATCATTTCCCGTTTTCCGATCATGGAATCGAGATGGGCCTCGGAAAGCCGTTTTCCAGTCTCGCGCAGGCGGCCGGCACGCTCCTTGACGAGCGCCCGGTCGAGCTGCGGCATGCGCGCGGCCGGCGTGCCGGGGCGCGGACTATAGGGAAAGACGTGCAGATGGGCGATGGCGCAGTCTTCCGCAAGCCGCGCCGCATTGGCGAACATCTCTTCCGTTTCCGTCGGAAAGCCGGCGATCATGTCCGCACCGAAACTGGCGTCAGGGCGCAGGTCGCGCACGCGTCCACAGAAAGCGCGCGCGTCGGCGCTGGAATGGCGGCGCTTCATGCGCTTGAGGATCAGGTCGTCGCCGTGCTGCAGCGACAAATGCAGATGCGGCATGAAGCGCGGCTCGTCGGCGATCAGGTCCCACAGGTGATCGTCCGCCTCGATGCTGTCGATCGAGGAGAGGCGGAGGCGCCGGATTTCCGGCACCTGCGTCAAAAGTGTCTTCGCGAGATAGCCGAGGCTCGGCCTGCCCGGAAGGTCCGCGCCGTAGCTGGTGGCGTCGACGCCGGTCAGCACGATCTCGCAGTAGCCGCTTTCGGTGAGTTTTCGTGCCTGATCGACCACCGCGCCCATCGGCACCGAACGGGAATTGCCGCGGCCATAGGGAATGATGCAGAAGGTGCAGCGATGGTCGCAGCCGTTCTGCACCTGCACGAAGGCCCGCACATGGCCATCGATCAGTTTCACCATCTGCGGCGCGGTCTCGCGCACGCTCATGATGTCGTTGACGCGCAGCTTTTCTTCCGCCGAGACGCCGAAATCCGGCAGCCGGCGATAGGAGGTGCTTTTCAGCTTCTCCTCGTTGCCGAGCACGGCATCGACTTCCGGCATGTCGGCAAAGGTGGCGCTTTCCGTCTGCGCCGCGCAGCCGGTGACGATGATGCGCGCATGGGGATTGTCGCGCCGCGCGCGGCGGATCGCCTGCCGGGCCTGGCGCACCGCCTCGCCCGTCACGGCGCAGGTGTTCACCAGCACGGCATTGTTGAGCCCCGCCTTTTCGGCTTCCGCGCGCATCACTTCCGATTCGTAGGTGTTGAGCCGACAGCCGAAGGTTATGACCGCAACGCCGCTCAAAGGGCCGCCGCCTCGCCGTCATCCCGGCGGAAGGCGCCGGTGACGGGATCCAGCCTGCCCGACCATTCCCATTCGGCCGGCCCCGTCATGATGACGTGGTCGTCCCCGCGCCATTCGATCTCCAGCACGCCACGGCTAGGGCTGCTGGCGACGGTGATCGCCACCTTGCGGCCCGTGCGGCCCGTGCGCGCGCCGGAAACCCCGGCAGCGCAGGCGGCGGAGCCGCAGGCAAGCGTCAGGCCGGCACCGCGCTCCCAGGTGCGGGTCGTCATGGAGGAATTCGAGGTGACCTGGGCCAGCGTGACATTGGCCTTTTCGGGGAACATCGGATGGTTCTCGAGCAGCGGCCCGAAACGGTCGAGATCGAAGCTCATCGGATCGCGGTCGACCCAGAAGACGGCGTGCGGATTGCCCATCGACAGGACGGCGGGCGAATGCAGCACCGGCGCATCGATCGGGCCGATCTGCAGCTCGATGCGGCTCGTATCGAAGAACTCTTCGGCGAGCGGAATGCGGTCCCAGTCGAAGACCGGCCTGCCCATGTCGACGGAGATCGTACCATCCTCGTGCTCCACGGCATTGAGGATGCCGGCGACCGTCTGGAAGGTGAAAGCCTTCTTGCCCGTCTCGGCGGCGAGCGCCTGCACCACGCAGCGCGTGCCGTTGCCGCAGGCCTGTGCCCGCGTGCCGTCGCAATTGAGGATGTTGATGAAGGCATCCGTGCCGTCCACCTTCGGATCATGGATCGCCATGATCTGGTCGAAGCGGGTGGCAGGATCGGCATTGAGCGCGATCGCCGCTTGCGGCGTCACCACATCGTCCCGGCCGCGCATGTCCACGACGAGGATCATGTTTCCCAGCCCGTTCATGCGGGCGAATTCTACGTCAGCGGCCATGGCGGATATCCTTACAAGGAACGAGCAACGAGTCCTTGGATTTTCTCGCGCGTATATGGCGCAAGCGGGCTGAAAATACCAGATGCAAGCCTCCGGAGTCTTCGAATCCTCGCCGTTTGCGACTCCAATCCTTGACTTTCCGGGTTCGATGGGGTTTAAGCCGCGCCATCTGCGACAAGTAACGATGCTTGAAGCCACCGACCGGGACCCGTGCGGTATAAACAGATCCCGGAGGTCAACACCCGACAGCGCGATGCGCCCTCGGGTGCTTTTCGGCTTTGCGTCTTGTTTTTGGCGCGGATGGCACCGATGTTTCCGCCTGAAGTGGAAACAAGAAGGAAGACGTGATGTTTGAAACACTCCAGGACCGCCTTGGCTCCATTCTCAATGGACTGACCGGCCGTGGCGCGCTTTCCGAGGCCGATGTCTCGGCGGCGCTGCGCGAGGTCCGCCGTGCGCTGCTCGAAGCGGACGTGGCGCTGGAAGTGGTGCGCTCCTTCACCGATGCCGTGCGTGAGAAGGCCGTCGGCGCGGAAATCCTGAAATCGATCAAGCCCGGCCAGATGGTCGTGAAGATCGTGCATGACGAGCTGATCTCCATGCTCGGCTCCGAGGGCGTCTCGATCGACCTCAATGCCGCCGCCCCGGTCGTCATCATGATGGTGGGCCTGCAGGGCTCGGGCAAGACGACCACCACCGGCAAGATCGCCAGCCGCCTTTCGACGCGCGACAAGAAGAAGGTCCTGATGGCCTCGCTCGACACGCGCCGTCCGGCGGCGCAGGAGCAGCTTCGCCAGCTCGGGGTCCAGACGGGCGTCGATACCCTGCCGATCATCGCCGGCCAGTCGCCGACCGATATCGCCGCGCGCGCCGTGCAGGCCGCAAAGCTCGGCGGCCACGACGTCGTCATCCTCGACACCGCCGGCCGCACCCATATCGACGAGCCGCTGATGATCGAGATGGCGGAGATCAAGCGGAAGTCCAGTCCGCACGAGATCCTGCTCGTCGCCGACGCGCTGACCGGCCAGGACGCCGTCAACCTCGCCCGCAACTTCGACGACCGCGTCGGCATTACCGGCCTCGTGCTCACCCGCATGGACGGCGACGGCCGTGGCGGTGCGGCCCTTTCCATGCGCGCCGTCACCGGCAAGCCGATCAAGCTGATCGGCGTCGGCGAGAAGATGGGCGAGCTGGAGGAATTCCACCCCCGCCGCGTCGCCGACCGTATCCTCGGCATGGGCGACATCGTCTCGCTCGTCGAGAAGGCGGCGGAAAATATCGACGCCGAGAAGGCGGCCGCCATGGCCGCCAAGATGGCCAAGGGCAAGTTCGACCTCAACGACCTCGCCGACCAGCTTCGCCAGATGCAGAAGATGGGCGGCATGGGCGGCATCATGGGGCTGATGCCCGGCATGGCCGGCATGAAGGACAAGATGTCCGCCGCCGGCCTCGACGACAAGCTGTTCGGCCGCCAGATCGCCATCATCAACTCGATGACCAAGGCCGAGCGCGCCAATCCCGATATCCTCAAGCACTCCCGCAAGAAGCGCATCGCCGCCGGCTCCGGCACCGACGCCTCCGACATCAACAAGCTTCTGAAGATGCACCGTCAGATGGCGGACATGATGAAGATGATGGGCGGCAAGAAGGGCGGCGGCATGATGAAGCAGATGATGGGCGGCCTTGCCGGCAAGATGGGCCTCGGCGGCCTTGGCGGCGGCATGCCCGATCTTTCGAAGATGGATCCGAAGCAGCTCGAAGCGCTCGCCAAGCAGGCGGAAGCCGCCGGCATCAAGCCGGGCAACCTGCCGGGCCTTGGCGGCGGCGGGGGTCTTCCGGGCCTCGGCGGCGGGCGCCTGCCCGGTCTCGGCGGCCTTCCGGGCCTTCCGAAGAAGAAGTGAGGGGGACGGCCATGACGATCGATCCGAAGATCAAGGAACAATTGGGGGAGTACCGGCAGTCGATCGACAATATCGATGCCGCCCTCGTGCATATGCTCGCCGAACGCTTCCGCTGCACCAAGGCGGTGGGCGTTCTCAAGGCGGCGCATGAACTGCCGCCGGCCGACCCGGCGCGCGAGGAATACCAGATCGAGCGCCTTCGCCACCTGGCGAAGGATGCCAATCTGGATCCGGATTTCGCGGAGAAGTTCCTGAACTTCATCATCCGCGAGGTGATCCGGCATCATGAAGCCATCGCCGCTGAACGCAGCGGTGCAAACCACACGCCCGCCTGACCAAAGCGGGTTGTTCACCACATCGAAGGAGAAATGATATGTCCCTGAAAATTCGTCTCGCCCGCGGCGGTTCCAAGAAGCGCCCGTACTACCAGATCGTCGTTGCCGACGCCCGTTCGCCGCGTGACGGCCGCTTCCTGGAGCGTCTCGGCTCCTGGAACCCGATGCTCGGCAAGGACGACGCGAACCGCGTGCAGATCGACGCCGACCGCGCCAAGGAATGGCTCGCCAAGGGCGCTCAGCCGACCGACCGCGTCGCACGTTTCCTCGACGAAGCCGGCCTTGCCAAGCGCGATGCCCGCAACAACCCGGAAAAGGGCAAGCCCGGCAAGAAGGCCGTGGAACGCGCTGCCGAGAAGAAGCAGAAGGAAGAAGAAGCCGCTGCTGCTGCCGCCGGCGAATAATCGTCCGCGGAATTCTTTCGAAAACGGGCGGCGTGCTTCATGCCGCCCGTTTTCATTTGGAGCCTCGGGCGGAACGTCGTAAGAGGCTTTCCCAAAACGCTGGAACCCAACCATGGCGAAACTGGAAAACCCCGTCCTCATGGGCACCGTCGGCGCGGCGCAGGGCCTGCGCGGCGAAGTCCGCGTGAAATCCTACACGATCGACCCGGCCGCCATCGGCGACTACGGACACCTGCACAGCGAGGACGGCCGTTCCTTCGAGGTGCTGGAGGTGCGCGAGGTCAAGAACATGGTGGTGGTGCGCTTTCGCGGCATCAACGATCGCAACGCCGCCGAAGCGCTCACCGGCCTCGACCTCTATATCGAGCGCGACAACCTGCCGGACGAGGAGCTCGACGAGGACGAGTTCTTCTATGCCGATCTCGAAGGTCTCGAAGCCGTCGACACGACGGGACGCAGCCACGGCAAGGTGACCGGCATCTTCGATTTCGGCGCCGGCGATCTCCTGGAGCTCAAGGGTCCAGGCAAGCGGCCCGTTCTCATCCCCTTTTCCGAAGCCGCCGTGCTGGAAATCGACCTTGAAGGCGGACGCCTGCTGATCGATGCGATCGCCGCCGGTCTGGAGGACGAAGACAAGGACGGCCCGGGCAGCCGCCGTCGCCGCCCCCCGCAAGACGACGGAGAATGACGTGGCTTTTCGCGCCACCATCCTGACGCTCTATCCGGAGATGTTTCCGGGCCTTCTCGGCCAGTCGCTCTCCGGCAAGGCGCTGGCGCGCGGCGACTGGTCGCTCGATTGCGTGCAGATCCGCGATTTCACCACCGATCGCCACCGCACCGTCGACGATACGCCGGCCGGCGGTGGAGCCGGCATGGTGCTGAAGCCGGATGTGCTGGCCCGCGCCATCGACCACGCCTCGGAGGGCGACGACCGCCCGCGCCTGCTGATGAGCCCGCGCGGCCGGCCGCTGACGCAAAAGCGCGTGCGGGAACTGGCCGGCGGCGACGGCGCGATCATCGTCTGCGGCCGCTTCGAGGGCGTCGATCAGCGCGTCATCGACGCGCGGCAGCTCGAAGAGGTGTCCATCGGCGACTACATCCTTTCCGGCGGCGAGCCGGCGGCGATGATCCTGCTCGACGCCGTCGTCCGCATCCTGCCGGGCGTCATGGGCAATGCGCTTTCCGGCGAGCATGAAAGCTTCGAAGGCGGGCTCCTGGAGCATCCGCACTATACCCGCCCGCAGGTCTGGGAAGGGCTGGAAATCCCCGGCGTCCTCACCTCCGGCCATCATGCGGCGATCGAGAAATGGCGCCGGGAAGAAGCGGAGAAGCTGACGCGCGAGCGGCGGCCGGACCTGCTTTCCGATCAGCCCGTCATGAAGTAGTAGGCCGTCAGCGCCAGCCCCACCACGATCACCAGACCGCGGATGACCGGTTGCGGCACGCGCCGCGCCGCCCAGACCCCGGCATAGCCGCCGACCGCGGCGGCCGGCACCATGACAGCCGCCTGCGGCCAGCCGACGACCTCGCCGCTGGTGAAGACGATTATGGCCATGGCCGCGATCACCACGGCAAGGAAATTCTTCAGCGCGTTCAGCCGGTGGTAGTCGCCCCCCTTGGTGAGCCCCAGCACGGCAAGCGTCATGATGCCCATCCCGGCGCCGAAGAAGCCGCCATAGATCGAGGTGACGAACTGGCCGGCAAGGCCGAGCGGCGAGATCGGCTTTTCCGGGCTCAGCGTTTTCGGCTTCAGATAGGGTCCCACGGCGAAGATGGCGGTGGCCGCCAGCAGCAGCCAGGGCACCAGCGCCCGGAAGGAGGGATTGGACAGCGACAGCAGCAGCATGGCCCCGCCAAGCCCGCCGACGAGCGAAAGCCCGCCTAGCAGCAGCGCTTCCTTCCAATCGGCCCGAAGCTCGCGGCCATAGGCAAGCGTCGAGGTGACATAACCGGGAAACTGGGTGATCGCCGAAGTGGCATTGGCGACGATCGGCGGCAGGCCGATCAGCGTCATCGCGCCGAAGGTGAGAAACGTGCCGCCGCCGGCAATGGCGTTCACCACGCCCGAAAGGAAGCCGGCGACGAAGAGAAAGATGGCATCGGCAACGGTCATGATGTCCCCCGGGGCACGACCGGACGCCGCCCCTTCCCAAAGCGCATGGGCCGACGCATCCCGCCCCTCCCCCAAAGGACGCGGCCCTTTCCGCAAAAATGCCGGCGAAAGGGAGTATCGATGCGGTGCCTTGCTGCAAAGCGTGATATCGTGGCGCCGGCAAGCCAGCAAGACCCGACCCGCGAAGCCCCGCAGGCCGCGCCGCATTCTTTTGGCTCGGGGGGATGACAAACCGGTTCGATTGGTGTATTGGCCCGCTCGGATTTGGGATTATTCCCGCCGACCTGCAATCAAAGAATGGCGAATCCGCTCTGTCCGGCAACGGACACTCCTTCGAGGCCAAGGCCTACAGGAATATGTCGAGCGCTCTGGCTGTTTCAGAAGAACCGAAGGTTAGACCGATGAACATCATCCAGCAGCTCGAAGCCGAACAGGCCGCAAAGATCGAAGCCAAGCGCACCCTCCCGGAATTCTCCCCGGGCGACACCCTTCGCGTCAACGTACGCGTCACGGAAGGTTCGCGTACCCGCGTTCAGGCCTATGAAGGCGTCTGCATCGCCCGTTCGGGTGGCGGCCTCAACGAGAGCTTCACCGTTCGCAAGATTTCCTACGGCGAAGGCGTCGAGCGCGTCTTCCCGATCTACTCGCCGCTCGTCGAAAGCGTCGAAGTCGTCCGCCGCGGTAAGGTCCGTCGCGCCAAGCTCTACTACCTGCGCGATCGTCGCGGCAAGTCGGCCCGTATCGTCGAGAACACCGGCACGCGCGCCCGCAAGCTGAACGACGCCGAGCGCCAGGCCGTTGCCGAGGAAAAGGCACGCCTGGAAGCCGAGAAGGTCGCAGCCGCTCAGGCGCTCGCCGCCGAAAAGGCCGCGGCAGAAGCCGCCGAAGCGGCAAAGGCCGCGGAAGCCGCCGCCGAATAAACCGGCAGCAGCCTTAATCCATCGAAGCCGCCGGCGCTTGCCGGCGGCTTTTTGTTTTACGGAAAGGCCGCTGCGCGCAAGCGCCGTGCTTGCCTCCCCGCCTGAACCTGTGAGAGTGTTCCGCCGCCACAATTTCAGGAGCACGTTTCGATGTTTTCCCGCCGCGCCGTCCTTGCAGGCCTTGCCGCCGCCCTCATGCCCGCCGTCGCCCTTGCCGCGGACCTGCCCGACCTCGGCGGAAAGACCGTCGTGGTCGTGACGGAGAACGCTTACCCGCCGCTGCAGTTCGTCGATCCCAAGTCGGGCGAGCAGATCGGCTGGGAATATGACGCGATGAACGAGATCGCCAAGCGCCTCAACTTCAAGGTCGAGTACCAGAACGTGAGCTGGGATGCGATGATCCAGGCCGTCTCCGACAACCAGTACAATATCGGCATGACCGGTATCACCATCAAGGACGACCGCAAGGAGAAGGTCGACTTCTCCGATCCCTATATGCGCTCGCAGCAGTTCATGCTGGTGCGCGCCGACGAGGCGCGCTTCACCGACGCCAAGAGCTTCGGCGCCTTCAAGGACGGCCTGATCGCCGCCCAGCCGGGCACCTCGCCCTTCTACACCGCCGTCTACGAGATCCTCGACGGCGACGAGCAGAACCCGCGCGTCAAGCTGTTCGAGACCTTCGGCGCCACCGTACAGGCGCTGCAGGCCGGCGATGTCGATCTGGTCCTCACCGACAGCGTCGCGGCCAAGGGCTATGTCGACGCCTCGAACGGCAAGCTCAAGGTCATCGGCGAGCCGCTCGGCACGGAGGATTTCGGCTTCATCTTCCCGAAGGGTTCCGATCTCGTCGCGCCGGTCAATGCCGCGATCGCCGCGCTGAAGGCCGACGGCACGCTCGACGCCCTCAACAAGAAGTGGTTCCTCGACTACAAGATGGGGGAGTGAGCGGGCGGCCATGGCTCCCGTTTCTCCCGATGCGGCGAAGGGCGACTATCCCTGGTGGCTCGTCGCGCTCGCCGTGATCGCGCTGACGCTTGCCGGCATCATCGTCACGAACGATCTCTACGCCCAGGTCTTCGGCGTCGTCCTGAAGGGACTGTGGATCACGATCTTCGTGACCCTCGTCGCCTTCCTGTTCGCCACGCTTCTCGGCCTCGGCATCGCGCTGATGGCGCTTTCGCAGAGCAAGGCGCTGCGCCAGATCGCCCGCTTCTACACGGAGGTCATCCGTGGGGTGCCGATCCTCGTGCTTCTGTTCTACATCGCCTTCGTCGGCGCGCCGGCACTGGTGGCGGTCGTCAACGTCGTCATCGGCCCGCTGGTTGCCGCCGGCTATGTCGAGCCGATGCAGGTGCGCGACCTCTCCTTGATGTGGCGGGCGATCATTGCGCTGATGATCGGCTATTCCGCCTTCATCGGCGAGGTCTTTCGCGCCGGCATCCAGTCCGTCGACAAGGGGCAGGTCGAGGCGGCGAAGGCCCTCGGCCTCTCGCGCTTCCAGCGCTTCCGCCTCGTCGTCTTTCCGCAGGCCGTGCGCGTCATCCTGCCGCCGCTCGGCAATGATTTCGTCGCCATGGTCAAGGACTCCTCGCTCGTCTCCGTGCTCGGCGTCGCCGACATCACCCAGATGGGCAAGGTCTATGCCTCCGGCTCCTTTCGCTTCTTCGAGACCTATTCCATCGTCGCCTATGTCTATCTCGTCCTGACCATCGGCCTTTCCCTGGCGTTGCGGGCGCTGGAGCGGCGACTGCGGCGAAGCTGACCCGTCAAGCCGCAACGCATTGCGCCGTGCCGGCAGCTTGCCCAAGCGCTGAAAAATCGTTATATGCGGGGCATGGAATCCAAGTTCGGATGCACGGAAAAGCATGTCGTCGTGCTGCAGGATCACAAGCGCCTGCCGGCACGCTTCTTTGCGCGTGTCTTCGGGGCGCTCACCAGCCGCCTATCCTGATCGTTCTCGATCCTGCGGGCCATCCCCGCCGGAATCCTGTACCCCTCAACATGCCAGATAGATGAAGAGCCATGAGCGCACCCCGTACCCTTTATGACAAGATTTTCGACGACCACATCGTCAGCCGCCAGGAAGACGGTACCTGTCTTCTCTACATCGACCGTCACCTCGTTCACGAAGTGACGTCGCCGCAGGCCTTCGAAGGTCTGCGCATGGCCGGCCGCAAGGTGCGCGCGCCGGAAAAGACGCTCGCCGTCGTCGACCACAACGTCCCCACCTCGCCGGATCGCCACCAGGGCATCAAGAACGAGGAAAGCCGCATCCAGGTCGAGGCGCTCGCCAGGAACGCCGCCGATTTCGGCGTGGAATATTACTCCGAAAAGGATATTCGTCAGGGCATCGTGCACATTGTCGGCCCCGAGCAGGGCTTCACGCTGCCGGGCATGACCATTGTCTGCGGCGACAGCCACACCTCCACGCACGGCGCCTTCGGCGCGCTGGCGCACGGCATCGGCACGTCTGAAGTGGAACACGTCCTCGCCACCCAGACGCTGATCCAGAAGAAGGCCAAGAACATGCTGGTGCGCGTCGACGGGCAGCTCCCGGAAGGCGTCACGGCCAAGGACATCATCCTCGCCATCATCGGCGAGATCGGCACGGCGGGCGGCACCGGCCACGTCATCGAATTCGCCGGCGAAGCGATCCGCTCGCTGTCGATGGAAGGCCGCATGACGATCTGCAACATGACGATCGAAGGCGGTGCTCGCGCCGGCCTCATCGCACCGGACGAAAAGACCTTCGAATATATCAAGGACAAGCCGCGCGCCCCGAAGGGCAAGGCGCTGGAAATGGCGCTCGACTACTGGAAGACGCTCTACACGGAAGAAGGCGCGCATTTCGACCGCGTCGTCGTGCTCGACGCCGCCAATCTGCCGCCGATCGTCTCCTGGGGCTCCTCGCCGGAAGACGTCGTCTCCGTCGAAGGCGTCGTGCCGAACCCGGACGATATCGAGGACGAGACCAAGCGCTCCTCCAAGTGGCGCGCGCTCGACTATATGGGCCTGAAGCCGGGCACGAAGATCACCGACATCGCCATCGACCGCGTCTTCATCGGCTCGTGCACCAACGGCCGCATCGAGGACCTGCGCGCCGTCGCCAAGGTCGTCGAGGGCAAGTCGGTTGCGTCCACCGTCAATGCCATGATCGTTCCGGGCTCCGGCCTCGTGAAGGAGCAGGCGGAAGCCGAAGGCCTCGACAGGATCTTCAAGGCAGCCGGCTTCGACTGGCGTGAGCCGGGCTGCTCCATGTGCCTTGCCATGAACGACGACCGCCTGAAGCCGGGCGAACGCTGCGCCTCCACCTCGAACCGCAACTTCGAGGGCCGCCAGGGCTTCAAGGGCCGCACGCATCTCGTGTCGCCCGCCATGGCCGCCGCCGCCGCCATCGCCGGCCACTTCGTCGATATCCGCGAGTGGCAGTAGTCGCGACACCGTCGCCTCGATGAAAAGGCCGGGAGCATGCTCCCGGCCTTTTTCGTCAGAACGTCGCCGTCATCGGATCGGGGCCGATACGCTTGCCGTCCTTTTCGAGGCTTGCGAAGGTCGCCATGTCCTCGGCATCGAGCTTGAAGTCGAACACCTTGAAATTCTCCTCGATGCGCGAGGGCGTCACCGATTTCGGGATCACCACCAGGCCGTTGTCGATATGCCAGCGGGTGATGACCTGAGCCGGCGTGCGGCCGTGCTTTGCCGCGACCTTCCCGACAATGGGATTTTCCAGCAGCGTGCCCTGGCCGAGCGGGCTCCAGGACTGGGTGACGATCCGGTGCTTGTCGTGATAGGCGCGCGCCTCTTTCTGCGGAAAGTCCGGATGCAGTTCGATCTGGTTGATGACGGGGGTAATGCCGGTCTCGTCGATCAGCCGCTGCAGATGCTCGGGATAGAAGTTGGAAACCCCGATCGACCGCGCCCGGCCTTCTTTCTGGATCTGCACGAAAGCCTTCCAGGTGGCGACATACTGGTCGCGCTTCGGCGCCGGCCAGTGAATGAGGTAGAGGTCGACATAGTCCGTGCCGAGCCGCTTCAGGCTGGCATCGAAAGCCTTCAGCGTGGAATCGTAGCCCTGGTCGCTGTTCCACAGTTTCGTCGTGAGGAAGATCTGCGAGCGATCGACGCCGGAGGCGCGGATGCCCTCGCCGACGCCCTGCTCGTTCTCGTAGATCGCGGCGGTATCGACGTGACGATAGCCGGCGGCGAGCGCCGCCTTGACGGCTGTCACGGCGGTGTCGTTCGGGGTCTGCCAAACCCCGAGGCCGACCTGGGGAATGCTGTTGCCGTCATGAAACAGGACTGTCGGTTGATCGTTCATCAGAAATGTCTCCCTGAAAAGAATGGAATGCTGGGATCAAGGGCTTTGCGCGTCGCCTCGAAGGCCGGCGTCGTCGAGTTGATATAGGTCTTGCGCTGCAGCATTTCAGCCCGCTCGATCGGCAAAATCCTCAAAGGACACGCACCGTCGTTCCCCGCCGCAGATGCGGCAGGATGCGCAGCATGTCGCGCCTCGCGACGGCGATGCAGCCGGCCGTCGGCTCGTAGCCCGGGCGGATCAGATGGAAGAAGATAGCCGAGCCGGCATGACGCCGGCGCGACGTCACGTTCCAGTCGAGCACGAGGCAGATATCATAGAGCTCGTCAGCCCGGCGCATCTCCTCGTGGCTCGGCTTGAACGGCGCACGGACAAGGCGGTTGTAGGACGCATTCCCCGGCGCGTCGCACCACAGCATGGCAGGCCGGATATGCTGGAGCGGCAGAAGGCTTTGCGGCCGGGACAGCCGGTCGCCGCGCAGGAAGCCGGAGAGAAGCGGCATGGCGGCGATCGGCGTCGCGCCGTCGCCCTCGCGCTTGCGGCTCGTCCGCCCGGAGCGGCCAATGGCGGCGGGAAGACGCAGGGGCCCGACCTGCACGATAGCGCGGGTCTTCCGGCCCGGCGCCGGACGCACGAGAATGGTCTTCACGCAATGTTCAGCAGATGTGATCCGTTTCATGTGCCTCCGCCCTATTCGCGCCACGCGGCGACTTGATCGGCTAAACCATGGGCGGGCCTTGCCAAAAGCCCCAATTCCCTTACTTTCCAGAGGAATGCCGAGAGGTAAAGCATGACATCCCGCACGATCCTACTTGTCGACGACGACAATGACCTTCGCGAGACGCTCGTCGAGCAGCTTTCGCTTTACGAGGAATTCTCCACGCTCGAGGAAACCACCGCCGGCAAGGGCATCCAGACGGCCCGTTCCAACCAGATCGACCTTCTCATCATGGATGTCGGCCTGCCGGACATGGACGGGCGCGAAGCGGTCAAGCTGCTGCGCAAGGGCGGCTTCAAGGCGCCGATCATCATGCTGACCGGCCACGACACCGATTCGGACACGATCCTCGGTCTTGAAGCCGGCGCGAACGACTATGTCACGAAGCCCTTCCGCTTCGCCGTGCTGCTCGCGCGCATCCGCGCCCAGCTTCGCCAGCATGAAAGCAGCGAGGACGCCACCTTCACCGTCGGCCCCTATACGTTCAAGCCGGGCCAGAAGCTGCTGACGCTGGAGAACGGCCAGAAGATCCGCCTGACGGAGAAGGAGGCGGCGATCATCCGCTATCTCTACCGCGCCGACCAGAAGGTGGTGACGCGCGACGTGCTTCTGGAAGAGGTGTGGGGCTACAATTCCGGCGTCACGACGCATACGCTGGAGACCCATGTCTACCGTCTTCGACAGAAGATCGAGCGGGACCCTTCCAATGCGGAGATTCTCGTGACAGAGAACGGCGGTTACAAGATCGTACCGTAAATTCCTTGGGGGACGCCGACCGTGGGCCTCAGCGACGATATCGCCCTTCTATCCCGCGTGCCGCTTTTCGCGGGCCTTGCCGACGACAAGCTGCGGCTGATGGCCTTCGGCGCGGAGCGGCGACGACTGGTCGAAGGCCAGACGCTGTTTCGCGAGGGCACCTCGGCCGATTGCGGCTTTGTCGTCGCCTATGGCGCATTCCAGCTCACCGCCACGCTGCGCGACGGCACGCGCCGCGAGGAGGGCACCGCAGGCGCCGGCACGCTCCTGTCCGAGCTTGCGATGATTTCCGCCGTCGAGCGCAAATATACGGCCGTGGCGATCGAGGACAGCGAGGTCATCCGGATCAACCGCCCGCTCTTCCGGCGCATGCTGGAGGAATATCCGGACGTCGCCCTGCTCGTCGACGCCCGCATCCGCGAGAATCTCGCAGCGATGATCGGCAAGATGCGCGGCCTTGCCGGCCGCTTCGCCTGAAATCCTCAGAAATCGAACTCGGCGATGACCGGCACATGGTCGGACGGCCGCTCCCAGCCGCGCGCTTCCCGGATCACGGAAATCTTCGCAAGATACGGCTCCAGGTCCGCGGATGACCAGATATGGTCGAGGCGCCGGCCCTTGTTGGCGGCCTGCCAGTCGGCGGAGCGGTAGCTCCACCACGTATAGAGCTTCTCGTCCACCGGCACCTTGCGGCGCATCAGGTCGATCCAGGCGCCCCGGGTCATCACGTCGATCAGCCCCTCGGTCTCGATGGGCGTGTGGCTGACGATCTTGAGCAGCTGCTTGTGCGACCAGACGTCGTGTTCCAGCGGCGCGATGTTGAGGTCACCGACAAGCACGGAGGAGATGCCGGCCTCGGCTTCCGCATGCAGGAGCTTCATCTCTTCGAGGAAGTCGAGCTTGTGGCCGAATTTCGGGTTGATCGTGCGGTCAGGCTCGTCGCCGCCGGCCGGCACATAGAAATTGTGCAGCCGGATCGACTTGCCCCGATGATGGAAGAGGACGGAGACGTGGCGCGCATCGCCGACGCCGCAATAGTCACGCCGCTCGACGATCTCGGTCAGCGGCAGGCGCGAGACGGTAGCGACGCCGTGATAGCCCTTCTGCCCATGTATGACGATATGCTCGTAGCCGAGCGCCTTCAGAGGCTTTGAGGGGAATTGGTCGTTCGGGCACTTCGTCTCCTGCAGGCACAGGATATCCGGCGCAAAGGTCTCCAGGAAATGCTCGACCAGCGGCATGCGCAGCCGCACGGAGTTGATGTTCCACGTCGCAATCGAAACTGCCATGCCTGTCCCCACGTCTCGCCCGGCCCGCCTTCGCGGACCGGTGGGGGCGTCTTAGCGCATGGAAGACGAAACGGAAACGGCTTCGGCCCGATTTAACCGCCCTTGTTGCGGACCTCGTCATAGGGAATGGAGAAGACCCTGTCGTCGAGCTGGACGCCCGTCTTGACGTTGAAGATCATCACGGACGTGTCCTTGCCCTGCGCATCGGTGATCGTCCATTGGCGCAGGTCGTAGGTCTTCGGGTCGAACATCATGGTGATGGTGGAATCACCGAACATGTTCTTGTCGCCAAGCACGATGGTGGTCAGGTCCGCCTCTTCCTTCACGTTGCGCACCATCTTGGTGGACAGGTCGATCTTCTCGCCGAGCAGCAGGTTGAGCGGCGTCTTGGAAAGCGGATAGAGATCCCAGGTCTTGAGCTTGCGGTTGCCGATGACCACCGCCTTGCCGTCGGCGATCACGCGCATCGGCGAGGGCTCCTCATAGTTGAAGCGGATCTTGCCGGGGCGATGGATGTAGAACTTGCCGCCGGTCTGCTCGCCGCGCGGGCCGAACTGCACGAACTCGCCCATCATCGTCTTCACGGAGGCGAAGTGATCGGCGATTTTCTGCGCCGCGCCGCCGGCCTGCGCCGAGGCATCGACGGGAGAGAGAGCGGAAAGGCCGGCAGCAAGCGTAAAGGCCATCAGGCAGGTGAAGCCACGGCGGGTCAGCGTTCCGGTCACGCGGCCGTTCTCGGATCGGATCATGTCGGTCTCCTTCATGCGTTTTTCATGCGGGCCAAACGCGGCGCCATGATGGCATCGGCCCGGATGGAAATGGGACGCGAGACGTGCCGGTCGAAACGCCGCAGGCGGCGCTCCCGTTCCCCGTCAGCGCCCCGAAATTTCATCCTCTGTCGGCACGAGGATTTCACGTTTTCCTGCATGGTTGGCGGGGCCGATCAGCCCCTCCTGCTCCATGCGCTCGATCAGCGAGGCGGCGCGGTTGTAGCCGATGCCGAGACGACGCTGGATATAGGAGGTGGACGCCTTGCCGTCGCGCAGCACCACGGCGACCGCCTGATCATAGGGATCGTCGGAATCCTCGAAGTTCGCCGTGCCGGCGGGGCCGCTGCCGCCCTCGCCCTCGTCATCGTCGTCTTCTGTGATCGCATCGAGATATTGCGGCGCACCCTGCGTCTTCAGATGGGCGACGACAGCCTCCACCTCGTTGTCCGAGACGAAGGGGCCGTGTACGCGCTGGATGCGTCCGCCGCCGGCCATGTAGAGCATGTCGCCCATGCCGAGCAGCTGTTCGGCGCCCTGCTCGCCGAGGATGGTACGGCTGTCGATCTTCGACGTCACCTGGAAGGAGATGCGCGTCGGGAAGTTCGCCTTGATCGTGCCGGTGATGACGTCGACGGAGGGACGCTGCGTCGCCATGATGACATGGATGCCGGCGGCGCGCGCCATCTGGGCAAGCCGCTGCACCGCGCCCTCGATATCCTTGCCGGCGACCATCATCAGGTCGGCCATCTCGTCGATGATGACGACGATATAGGGCATCGGCTCGAGATCGAATTCCTCCGTCTCGTACATCGCCTCGCCCGTCTGGCGATCGAAGCCGGTCTGCACGGTGCGGGTGATCGTTTCGCCCTTGGCAAGCGCCTGCTCGACACGGCTGTTGAAGCCGTCGATGTTGCGCACGCCGATCTTCGACATCTTCTTGTAGCGCTCCTCCATCTCGCGCACGGTCCATTTGAGCGCGACGACGGCCTTCTTCGGATCGGTGACGACGGGGGAAAGGAGATGGGGGATACCGTCGTAGACGGAGAGTTCCAGCATCTTCGGGTCGATCATGATCAATCGGCACTGCTCCGGCTTCAGCCGGTAGAGCAGCGAGAGGATCATCGTGTTGATGGCGACGGACTTTCCCGAACCGGTGGTGCCGGCGACGAGCAGGTGCGGCATCTTGGCGATATCGGAAATGACCGGCTCGCCGCCGATCGTCTTGCCGAGCGCCATGGCGAGCTTGGCCTTGGAGGTCTCGAAATCACGGGATGCGATGAGCTCGCGCAGATAGACGGTCTCGCGACCCTGGTTCGGCAACTCGATGCCGATGGCGTTGCGGCCGGGCACGACGGCGACGCGGGCGGCGATCGCGCTCATCGAGCGGGCGATGTCGTCGGCAAGGCCGATGACGCGGGAGGACTTGATGCCAGGCGCCGGCTCCAGTTCGTAGAGCGTGACGACCGGGCCGGGACGGACATGGATGATCTCGCCCTTGACGCCGAAATCCTCCAGCACGCCTTCCAGCATGCGGGCGTTCTGCTCCAGCGCGTCGGCGGAAAGCGTGGCGTCGCGCACCTGCCCGCGGGGCTCCGCGAGCAGATGGATCGGCGGAAGCTGGAAACCGTCCGGGCCGGCGAAGGAGGCCTGCGCCTCCCGTTCGATGCGCTGGCCGGACCTCGGCCGGGCGGCAGGGGCGACGACACGGGCATTCGCGGCCGGCACGGGCGGGCGGGCGGGCGCCCGGCGCGGCGCCCAGTCGTCGGCAGCGTCCATATCGTCGTCGGGAAGGATGCCGTTCGGCCGGGCGATCGGTTCTTCCATGTCGAAGGGCATATCGTCATCGTCCACGGCGATAGAGGGAGCCGACACGGCGCGGCGGCCGTCCATGGACGGCTCGACGCGCCCGCTGGAGCGGGCCCGTACCGGCTCGTTCAGCGTGCCGAACTCGTCCTCGTTGAAATCGTAGGGCTGCTCGATGCCGCGCGCCTTGCGGCGGTGGGCGGCAAGGCCGAAAAGGCGGCGGAACCGCGCCTGGCCCGTGTACCAGGCATGGGTCATCGCGCCGGCGAGAAGGGTGAGCGGACCTTCCCGCTCGTCGTCGTCCTCTTCCTCGGCAATGGTGCGCGCGCGGCTCGGCGTCGGAACGGGTGCGAAATCCTCCTCGTCGTCGATCGCGGCCGCACCGACGAGGCCGGCGCTGAACACCATCAGCCAGGCGGCCGGAAGGGCGACTATGCCGCCGAGAATGCTCGCCAGCATGCCCGTCGGATAGGTGCCGGTAAAGAGCGCGGGAAAGCGCAGGATCATATCGCCGAATACCCCGCCGAGGCCCGTCGGCAGCGGCCAGGTCGGCGGTGCCGGCACGCAGGAAAGCGCCGCCGAGGCGAGGATCGCGCCGCCGAGCCAGGCTCCGGCCCGCTGCGGCACACGGTTGAACCGGCGGCCGCCGACCAGCGCCAGCCCCCAGGCGACCACCGGCAGAAGCGCGATGACGCTGGCAAGCCCGAAGAACTGCATGAAGATGTCGGCGAAGACGGCGCCCGGATAGCCAAGGATATTGGCCGGCGTGCCGCTGGAGGCATAGGAGAGGCTGGGATCGGAAACGTTCCAGGTGGAGAGCGCGGCAATGGCGAAGGCAAGGCCGAGGAAGACGCAAAGCCCGAGGAGGATTTGCACCTGTCGCCAGACGAATGCGGACAGAACGAAGCGGTCGTGACGGTTTTCCAGTCCTGCCGAAATGCTTCTGCTCATGGGTACAGCCTATGGTCCACGCAAGGAAATTTCGCACGCTTCCCGCCTGATTCGCAGGATGTGTCTGATTGCGAACCCTACGAAGGAAGGCTTAATGGCGTGTTAACCATGCCGCATCGGCCGGCGGTTTCTGTCCGCGCATGCAAAAGGCCCGCCGCCGTTTCCGGCAGCGGGCCTTCAAGAGGTACGATCCTGCGTTCAGCTGCGACGATTGCGGGCGGCGAGCGTGCGCAGGCGCAGCGCGTTCAACTTGATGAAGCCGGCGGCGTCCTTCTGGTCATAGGCGCCCTGGTCATCCTCGAAGGTGACGAGCTTGTCGGAATAGAGCGACTTTGCCGATTCCCGGCCGGTGACCATGACATTGCCCTTGTAGAGCTTCAACGTCACCTCGCCCTCGACATGCTCCTGGCTCTTGTCGATCAGCGCCTGCAGCATTTCGCGCTCCGGCGAGAACCAGAAGCCGTAATAGATCAGCTCGGCGTAGCGCGGCATCAGCTCGTCTTTCAGATGCGCGGCGCCGCGGTCGAGCGTGATCGATTCGATGGCGCGGTGCGCGGCCAGCAGGATCGTGCCGCCGGGCGTCTCGTAGACGCCGCGCGACTTCATGCCGACGAAACGGTTCTCCACGAGGTCGAGGCGGCCGATGCCGTTGTCGCGGCCGTAGGTGTTGAGAGTCGCGAGAAGGGTGGCCGGCGACATGCGCACGCCGTTGATGGAAACGGCATCGCCACGCTCGAAGCCGACCTTGATGACGGTCGCCTTGTCCGGCGCGGTCTCCGGCGAGATGGTGCGCATATGGACGTATTCCGGCGCCTCGACGGCCGGATCTTCCAGCACCTTGCCTTCGGAGGAAGAGTGCAGAAGGTTCGCATCGACCGAGAACGGCGCCTCGCCCTTCTTGTCTTTCGCGACCGGGATCTGGTGCTGCTCGGCGAATTCGAGAAGCTGCGTGCGGCTCTTGAACGCCCAGTCGCGCCACGGCGCGATGATCTTAATGTCGGGGTTCAGCGCATAGGCCGAAAGCTCGAAGCGGACCTGGTCGTTGCCCTTGCCGGTCGCGCCGTGCGCGATGGCGTCGGCGCCGGTCTTGGCGGCGATCTCGATCAGGTGCTTGGAAATCAGCGGACGGGCGATGGACGTGCCGAGCAGGTAGACGCCCTCATAGACCGCGTTGGCGCGGAACATCGGGAAGACGAAATCGCGCACGAATTCCTCGCGCACGTCCTCGATGAAGATCTCCTTGATGCCGAGCATCTCGGCCTTCCTGCGCGCCGGCTCCAGCTCTTCGCCCTGGCCTAGATCGGCGGTGAAGGTGACGACCTCCGCGTTGAGTTCGGTCTGGAGCCATTTCAGGATGATCGAGGTGTCGAGGCCGCCCGAATAGGCCAGCACGACTTTCTTCACGTCTTTATGTGATGCCATGATGATGAGGTCCGTTGCATGAAGGGCGCGGCAAACCCGCGAAGGCCCGGTGTCGCGGCACTTTTAGCGAGATTGGCGCGTGACGCAAGGGCAAGGGCCGCCACGCCATGCCGCAAGCGGGGTTTGACGGCGCCGGAGGATACACCATATTCGGCTCAGCGACCGTTTTTGAAGGAGGCCGACCCATGATGAACATGCAAGACATCCTCAAGCCGTCCAATGTCGCCGTCGTGACCGGCGGGGCCTCCGGCATCGGTCTTGCCGCCGCGATACGCTTCGCCGAGGCCGGCATGTGCATCGCCGTCGCCGATCGCGATGCGGACCGACTGGGCGAGGCCCGCGCCGCGCTGGAGCCGATCGTTGGCGAGGCGAATGTCATGGCGGTGGAAACCGACGTCGCCCACCGGACCGAGCTGGAGGCGCTCGAACGCGCCGTGCTGCAACGCTTCGGCCGCGTTCATGTCCTGATGAACAATGCCGGCATCCAGCCGGACACCACCGTCTTCAGCGCCGAGGCGAACTGGGATCATATTCTTACGGTGAACCTGATGGGCGTCATTCACGGCACGCAGGTCTTCGGGCCCAACATGCTGGCCCATGGCGAGTCTGGCCTCATCATCAATACCGGCTCCAAGCAGGGCATCACCACGCCGCCCGGCAATCCCGCCTACAATGTTTCCAAGGCCGGCGTGAAGGTCTTCACCGAGGCGCTGCAGCACGAATTGCGCAACACGTCGGGCGCCCGGCTCTCCGCCCATCTGCTCATTCCCGGCTTCGTCTTCACCGCCCTGACGCAGGGAGACCGCACCGAAAAACCCGATGCCGCCTGGACGCCGGCCCAGACGGTGGAGTTCATGATGGAGAGCCTGGAGCGCGGCGATTTCTACATCCTTTGTCCCGACAACGACGTGCCGCGCGCCCTCGACGAGCGCCGCATGGCCTGGGCGATGGGCGACATCATCGAGAACCGCCCGCCGCTGTCACGCTGGCACGCGGACTATGCGGAGAAGTTCAAGGCTTTCGTCGAAAACGCGTAACGGTCCATCATAAGCTTTGATTGGTGTTTTGCGGCCGGCCGCACTAAGAGACGTGCATCGCCTCCGGCCTTTAGAGCATTGTCATGGACTTTCTGCCCACGCTTCCGACGCTTCTGGCCTTCGCGGCCGCAACCCTTCTGCTCGCCCTCACGCCCGGTCCCGACATGACGCTCTCGATCAGCCGGGCGCTCTCGCAGGGGCGCGGCCCGGCACTCTTCGTCGTCCTCGGCACGAGCGCGGGCATCGTGGTGCACACATTGCTCGTCGCCTTCGGCATTTCGGCGCTGATCACCGCCTCGCCGACCGCCTTCCTGCTCTTGAAGACAGGGGGCGCGGCCTATCTGCTGTGGCTTGCCGTCCAGGCGATACGCTACGGCTCGAACCTCGACATCAAGGCGGCGGCCGGCCCGCGCGGCACGGCGCTCGCCAATATCTCCAGCGGGTTCTGGGTCAACCTGCTGAACCCGAAGGTCATCATCTTCTTCATGACCTTCCTGCCGCAATTCATCACCGCGGGCGATCCGAACGTCACGTCCAAGCTGATCTTCCTCGGCACGCTCTTCATCCTGATCGGCATGCCGGTCAACACGCTCGTGATCCTCGCCGCCGACCGGCTCGCCACCTGGCTGCAGGAAAACCCGAAGGTCCTGCGCGGCATCGACTACAC
>Ga0182742_1001633_pt1 | contig 27691 bp, 28 predicted proteins | sample eDN5th37CBELigMG_FD_128880 | JGI IMG/M metagenome (GOLD analysis project Ga0182742, IMG submission 128880) | Enriched Miracle-Growth compost microbial communities from Emeryville, California, USA - eDNA 5th pass 37_C BE-Lig MG (version 2)... ...
ATGTTCTCGGCGGCACCGAGGCGTTCGACGACGAACTGACGATGGGGATGAACGCGACTCTCGCTCGTCTCAAGAACGAGATCGAGGCGGGCGCGCGGGTCTGACCTTCCCTCCTCCGCTCACGTACGCTGGAGTGCCTGTGGACCGACAGGACCCGCCCGCGCGACGGGCGGGTCCACTGCGGTCCCGGATCACCGATCGCCAGCGATAAGAGGAGCCCGTGGCACGTAAGCCGACGCCCGCCGGAACACCCCCCACCAGCGGGGTAGCCCACATGGTCGACCTGGTCAGGCACGTCGTACCGCCCATGCATCCGGGCGGCATCCCCTTCGTCGCAGCTCCGCTCGCCGTGGCGACCCTCGGCCGCCGCAAGCCCTGGCTGCGCCGCGCCGGTCTCGCATCGGCACTGGCGTGCGCCACCTTCTTCCGGCACCCGCACCGCGTGCCGCCGAACCGCACCGGGGTGGTCGTCGCTCCCGCCGACGGCGAGATCGCTCTCGTCGACCACGCCGTGCCGCCCGCCGAACTCGGGCTCGGCAGCGAGGAGCGCCCCCGGGTCAGCATCTTCCTGTCCGTCCTCGACGTGCACGTACAGCGCAGCCCCGTCGGCGGCACGGTCCGCTCGGTGGTCCACACCCCCGGCAAGTTCCTCTCCGCCGATCTCGCCGACGCGAGCGAGGTCAACGAGCGCACCAGCATGCTGATCGAGACGCGCGACGGCGCCGAGGTCGCCGTCGTCCAGATCGCCGGGCTGCTGGCGCGGCGCATCGTCAACGACGCGCAGATCGGCGATACTCTGCCGATCGGCGACACCTACGGTCTGATCCGCTTCGGATCCCGGGTCGACACCTACCTGCCGGTCGGGAGCACCCTGCTGGTCGAACGCGGTCAGCGCACCATCGGTGCCGAGACCGTCCTCGCTCAGCTGCCCACGGTGTCGTGAGTCCGCACACACAGGGCGCACGCGCGGTCGCGACCGGGCGGTCCCGCAATCGGCCGAACGTCGTCCGCCTGCTGCCGAGCGTCATCACGATCCTGGCGTTCTCCGCCGGACTGTCGGCGGTGAAGTTCGCGCTCGACGGACAGCTCGGCACCGCCCTCGGCATGATCGGCGCCGCGGCCGTCCTCGACTCACTCGACGGCCGCATCGCCCGCATGCTCGATGCGACCAGCAAGATCGGCGCCGAACTCGACTCGCTGTCGGATGCCGTCGCCTTCGGTGTCGCCCCGGCGCTCGTGCTGTACGTGACGATGCTCGACGGCAGCCCCTTCGGCTGGATCGTCGCCCTGCTCTACGCGGTGAGCCTCGTGCTGCGGCTCGCACGGTTCAACACCCTTCTCGAGGACGACAGTGTCCCCGCCTACGCACGCGAGTACTTCGTCGGCGTGCCCGCGCCGGCGGCCGCCCTCGTCGCACTGTCACCCGTCGCCGCCTACATCCAGTGGGGCGACGGCTGGTGGACCTCCTACGGGCTGGTCGCGCTGTGGATCCTCGGGACGGCCGGGCTCGCGGTCAGCCGCATCCCGACCTTCGCGATGAAGTCGGCGTCCGTCCCCGCGCGACTCGCCGTGGTGCTGCTCGTGCTGGTCGCGGTGGCCGCGGCCGCGCTGGTCACCTATCCGTTCATCCTCATGCTCGTGCTGGTCGCGGTGTATCTCGCGCACATCCCCTTCGCGGTGCGTTCGAGGCGATGGGTCGCGGCCCGGCCCGAGACCTGGGACATCAAGCCCTCGGAGCGCCGTGCACTGCGTGCCCGCAACCGCGCGCAGCGTCCGCGTCGAGTCGCGGCCCGGCGTGTCGCCACGTCGGCGAGATCTCAGGCGCGACTCGGACTCCGCCGTCCGCGAGGGCGATGACATGCACGGCCCGCGAGGACGCTAGTCACGTTCTAGGCTCGGCGGGGTGACGACCCCACAACTCTCACTCACCATCCGGCTCAACACCTCCGCCGCCGACTCGCGGCGGGGTGTCGTGCGTCTGCACCCCGAGGCGCTGGCCGCCCTGGGCCTGCGGGAATGGGACGCGATCGCGTTGGTGGGAGCGCGTCGCACGGCGGTCGTGGCGGGTCTCGCGCCGACCGGCACCCCGACCGGCACGATCCTGCTCGACGACGTGGTGCTGTCGAACACGGGCCTGAAGGAGGACGCGACGGTCGTCGTCGCACCCGTGACGGTCTACGGCGCGCGCACGGTGACGGTGACCGGATCCACCCTCGCGCGGCAGTCGATCCCGGAGACGACCCTGCGTCAGGCACTGCTCGGGAAGGTCCTCACCGTCGGCGACGCGGTGTCGTTGCTCCCGCGCGATCTCGGACCGGGCACGAGCAACGCCGAGACGACGCGGGCGTTGTCGCGGACGTTCGCGATCGCGTGGACCACCGAACTGCTCACCGTCTCGTCGGTGGATCCGGCCGGACCGGTGAGCGTGCAGCCGAACACCGCGGTCGTATGGGGTGGTGGTCAGGACGCTCTGTCGTCGTCCGTGCCGTCCGCCTCCGGATTCGTCTCGTCGGGCTTCGTCGCCTCCTCCCCCGCGACCGACCGGTCCGAACCGGTCCCCATCCCGGCTGTGCCTCCGGCACCCCCGGTCGAGGACCTCGTGGGTGTGCAGGCCCAGGTCGCGAAGCTCTCCGAATGGCTCACCCTCTCGCTCGACGAACCGGAACTGCTGCGCACCCTCGGCGCGTCGCCGCACCTCGGCGTGCTCGTCACCGGCCCCGCCGGGGTCGGTAAGGCGACCTTCGTGCGCTCGGTCGTCGCGGACCGGCGTCTGGTGGAGGTCGACGGGCCGGGCGTGGGTGCGCTCGCCGCCGACGATCGGCTGCGCCGGATCTCCGCGGCCGCCGAAGCGGTGCGCGGCGGTGGCGTCCTGCTGCTCACCGACGTCGACGCCGTGCTGCCCGCCGACACCGAACCCGTCGCGACGTTGATCCTCGACGAGCTGCGGCGGGTCGTCGACACCGAGGGCGCGGTGCTGATCGCGACCACCGCGCATCCCGACGACGTCGACTCCCGGCTGCGCGCCCCGGAGATCTGCGACCGCGAACTGTCCCTGCCGCTGCCCGACGGTGCGACCCGCCGGGCCCTGCTCGACGTGCTGCTGCGTTCGGTGCCGGCCACCGGCCTCGATCTCGCTGCCGTCGCCGGTCGCACTCCCGGCTTCGTCGTCGCCGACCTCGCGGCACTGTGTCGCGAGGCGGCACTGCGCGCGGCGTCCCGGGCGAACCGCGACGACGACGAACCGTCGCTCGTCCAGGACGACCTGCTCGGCGCGCTCGAGGTGATCCGTCCGCTGTCGCGGTCGGGCACCGAGGAGCTGGCGATCGGCAGCGTGAGTCTCGACGACGTCGGCGACATGGTCGAGACGAAGCAGGCACTGACCGAAGCCGTCCTGTGGCCGCTGCAGCATCCCGATTCGTTCGAGCGCCTCGGTGTCGACCCGCCGCGCGGTGTGCTGCTGTATGGCCCGCCCGGCTGCGGCAAGACCTATCTCGTCCGCGCCCTCGCCGGCACCGGGCGCCTGAGCGTCCACGCCGTCAAGGGCGCCGAACTGATGGACAAGTGGGTCGGCGCCTCGGAGAAGGCGGTACGCGAACTGTTCGAGCGTGCCCGCAACTCGGCGCCGGCACTGGTGTTCCTCGACGAGATCGACGCGCTCGCGCCGCGCCGCGGGCAGAGCTCCGATTCCGGGGTGTCCGACCGGGTCGTCGCGTCGCTGCTCACCGAACTCGACGGTGTCGAACCCCTGCGCGACGTCGTGGTGGTCGGGGCCACGAACCGACCCGACCTCATCGATCCGGCGCTGCTGCGTCCCGGCCGCCTCGAACGTCTCGTGTTCGTGCCGCCGCCGGACGCCGACGCCCGGGCCGCGATCCTGAAGACCGCGGGACGGTCGGTGCCGCTCGCCGACGACGTCGACCTCGACGAGCTGGCCGCCGGACTCGACGGCTACTCGGCCGCGGACTGCTCGGCGATGCTGCGCGAGGCCGCGCTCGCTGCGATGCGGCGCAACGTCGACGCCGCCGTGGTGACAGCGGAGGACGTCGCGGTGGCCCGGGAGAAGGTGCGGCCCTCGCTCGATCCCGCGCAGGTCGCGCATCTGCAGGCCTACGCGGAGGGCCGTTGAGATGGCCGTGACCACCGCGGTCCGCGTGGCCGGACCGGCAGCCGTCCTCGCGGCCTTCCTCGCCGCCGCGGTCGCGATCCTCGTCCCGGCCGCGGGTGAATCCGTCCTCCCGGCGGGTGCGCGCAGCGAATGGGCGCCCGTGGTCACCGCCGCGCTCGCCGTTCTCTCGGCGGCGGGGCTGCAGCGGACCGGCTCCCGGCGTACCGCGTGGATGCTGGCCGCCGCGTCGATCGTGGTCCTCGGTTCGATCCGCTATCTCGTTCCCGCCGGCATCTCGGCCGACAGTCTGACGGTCGTCGGATGGGTGATCGCCGCGATCACCGGTGTGTTGCTCGGAGCGGCGACCGCGGGTTCGTGGGGTTCGGCGACCGGCCAGTGGGCGCTGATCGCCGGTGGCTGGGCGGCCTTCCTCACCGCCGCGGCCGTCGGCTCCGAGGTCCCCGTCGACGCGATGCGCTGGACGGTTCCGCAGTGGGCGTTGGTCTTCGCACTCGTGGCAACCGTCGCCGCTGCGCTGACGGTTCCTACCGGGATGCGCGTGCAGCGGGCCGATCCGCGGTTGCTCGCGATCATGGTGACCGCCGCGGTGGTGCTCTCGGTGGGCTACCGGTTGCTGGGTGAATTCGTGGGTTCCCGCGCGGGCGACACGGGTGTGCTCCTGTGGCTGGTCGCCGGCGGAGCGCTCGCGGTGGCGGTCGTCGGCGCCGAGATCGTCGCGCGCCTCGTCCCGCCCGGCGACGACCGGTTCGTCCTCGCAGTCACCGGAGCCGTGGCCGCGGCGTACCCCGTCCTCGTCGAACTGTGGTCGGGTATGCAGTCGGCGACCGTGCCGTGGTGGGTGCTGCTCGTCGCGGTGGCCGCCGTGGTCGCCGGGGTGCGGCTCTCCCCGTACATGCCGTACGCGCTTCCCGGGCTGGTGCTCGCCGCATCGATCTCGGCGGCGACGGTGTGGTGGCCGGCGGAGATCGGCGAGGGCATCCCCCTCGCGGTGCGGGTCGCGCTCGTCGCGCTGGGCACCGGTCTCGCGCTCGGCGCATCCTTGCCGGGTTCGGCGTCCGTGGCGGCTCTCGGCCTGGCGCTGCCGGTGCCGGCAACGGCCGTCGTGGGGGCCGTGTGGATGCTGCCGGCGGATGCGCAATGGTCGGCGCTCGCATTGTTCGCCGCCGCCGTGATCTGTGCGTGGCAGGTGCGTTAGCGCTCTCACCTCCCCGATTCGCAAGCGTGCGAAGACAACCGTTAGGATGGGCACAATCCGTTTTGCCCGATGACGGCGAGCGGCGTGCATGTCGGGGCGATCCCCGTTTCGGCGGTGTGCCGTCCGCTGTGACGACAGCGAGTCCCACGGCCCGCAGTCAGTTTCACCCCGCCGACAGGCCCGACCCCGACGGAGTGCCTTTTGATCGCCATACTCGTTGCCCATGCGGTCGCTGCTCTTCTGGCGCCGCTTCTGGTCAGAGTCATGGGGAGAAATGCATTCCTGCCGCTCGCGCTGGTGCCTCTCGCAAGTCTCGGCTGGGTGGTCACCAATTGGGGAACCGATCAGACCCTGCAGATCGCGTGGGCCCCGACGCTGTCGATGAATATCGATCTGCGCTTCGACACGCTCGCGGCGATCATGTGCGTGCTCGTCCTCGGCATCGGTTCGTTGATCCTGCTCTATTGTTCGCGTTATTTCGAGGACGACGAGCCCCGCCTGGGCCTGTTCGCCGCCGAGATGGTCGCCTTCGCCGGCGCCATGTTCGGCCTGGTGGTCAGCGACAACATGTTGCTGCTCTACGTCTTCTGGGAACTGACGACCGTCCTGTCGTTCCTGCTCGTCGGGCACTACGCCGAACGCGCCTCGAGTCGTCGTGCCGCCACCCAGGCCCTGCTCGTCACCACGGCCGGTGGTCTGGCGATGCTGGTCGGCATCATCGTCCTCGGCGAGATGGTCGGCAGCTACAACCTCTCCGACGTCGTCGCGGCGGCACCCCACGGCTGGCTCGCCGGTGTGGCCGTGGTGCTCGTGCTCGTCGGCGCACTGTCGAAGTCCGCCGTGGTCCCGCTGCACTTCTGGCTGCCCGGCGCGATGGCCGCCCCCACCCCGGTGTCCGGATACCTCCACGCCGCGGCGATGGTCAAGGCCGGTATCTACCTCGTGGCCCGGCTCGCGCCCGGCTTCGCCGACAGCGCCGCGTGGCGGCCGATCGTCATCGGTCTCGGTCTCGCGTCGATGATCCTCGCCGGCTGGCGAGCGTTCCGCGCTTTCGACCTCAAGCTCATCCTGGCCTTCGGCACCGTCAGTCAGCTCGGTTTCCTCACGGCCCTGGTGGGCACGGGCAGCCGGGAAGCGGCCCTGGCGGGCCTGGCGATGGTGATCGCCCACGCCCTGTTCAAAGCATGCCTGTTCATGGTGGTCGGCATCATCGACCACTCCACGGGCACCCGCGACATCCGCAAACTCGCACATCTCGGCTCCGTAGCCCCCTACCTGGCGTTGATCGCGATACTCGCGGCGGCGAGCATGGCCGGTCTGCCACCGTTCATCGGGTTCGTCGCGAAGGAAGCCGCCCTCGAGTCGGCGCTGGTGGCCGAGGTACTGCCCGAATGGGCGCGGATCGCCATGACCGCGGGCATCGTGGTGGGCTCGATCCTCACCCTCGCCTACAGCATCCGGTTCATCTGGGGTGCCTTCGGCCGCAAGCAGCTCAAGCGCCCGAGCCCCGCGGTGCAGAACCTTCACGCGCCCGGGGCGCTGCTGCTCACCGCCCCGAGCATCCTTGCGTTCGCCGGTCTCGCCGCGGGCTTCGCGAGCTCGTGGGTCGATCACCTGATCACCCCCTACGCCGACGAGCTGCCCACCGAACTGAGCAAGCCCTACCACCTGGCGCTGTGGCACGGGTTCTCCTTGCCCCTGGGCCTGACCGCCGTGGTGATCGTGGGCGGCACGGTTCTGTTCCTCGCGCACCGCACCATCGCGCGCCTGCGCTTCGAGCACCCGCCGCTCGGCAACGCCGACCGGATGTACGACGCGACCCTCCAGGGCATGGACACCCTGTCCCTGCGCCTGACCGCCTTCCTGCAGCGCGGTTCGCTCCCCCTGACCCAGGCGACGATCCTCGTCACCCTGGTGGCGCTCCCGACGGTGCTGATGTTCTTCTTCGGGCTGAGCACGATGCCGTCGACGCGCGCGTGGGACTCGATCTGGCAGCTCGGGGTCGGGCTGATCATGATGGCCGCCGCGATCACCGCGACGGTGCTGCGCAACCGTCTCGGCGGTGTGCTGGTCGTGGGCGTGACCGGCTACGGGCTCGGTGTGCTGTTCGCCCTGCAGGGCGCCCCCGATCTCGCGCTCACCCAGTTCCTCGTCGAGACCGTCACCCTCGTGATGTTCGTGCTGGTCCTGCGCAAGCTGCCCGCCGAGACCGACCCGGCCGCGGTGATGGGCAGCAAGTTCGCCCGCGCGATGCTCGGCATCGCCGTGGGTGCAGTGGTCGTCGGGATCGGCGCCTACGCCGTCGCGGCACGCACCACCGATCCGATCTCGCTGCTGCTGCCCGACGCCGCCTACTACGGCGGCGACGGCAAGAACGTCGTCAACGTCCTGCTCGTCGACATCCGCGCCTGGGACACGATGGGCGAGATCTCGGTGCTGCTGGTCGCCGCGACCGGCGTGGCCAGCCTGGTCTTCCGCACCCGCCGCTTCGGCACCGCCCCGCGTGTGGCTGACGCACCTGCGGCGCAGCTCGACGCGGTATCCGCCAGCAACGAGACGACCTGGCTGCTCGGCGGCGATCTCATCGATCCGCGCTACCGCTCGCTGGTCCTCGAGGTCACCACCCGGCTGGTCTTCCCCACCATGATGATCCTGTCGGTGTACTTCTTCTTCTCCGGCCACAACGCCCCCGGTGGCGGCTTCGCGGGCGGTCTCATCGCCGGTCTCGCGCTGGTGTTGAGGTACCTGGCCGGAGGACGCTACGAGCTCGGAGAGGCGGTTCCCATCGACGCCGGCAAGATCCTCGGCCTCGGACTCACCTTCGCTGCGGGCACCGCGCTGGTGTCGATGTTCCTCGGTGCTCCGGCCCTGTCGTCGGCGACCCTCGAGCTCACGCTGCCGCTGCTCGGCGACATCAAGATCGTGACCGCGCTGTTCTTCGACCTCGGTGTGTACCTCATCGTGGTCGGCCTGATCCTGGACGTGCTGCGCAGCCTCGGTGCTCGCCTCGACGCCGAGACCGTGGGTGAGCGCCGATGACCGCGAACATCACGCTCCTCGCCATCGTCGGCGTGCTCGTCGCGTCCGGTGTGTATCTGCTGCTCGAACGCAGCATCATCAAGATGTTGCTGGGTCTGCTGCTGGCGGGCAACGGCATCAACCTGCTGCTGCTCACGCTCGGCGGTCCCGCGGGTCACGCCCCCATCGTCGGTGTGGAGAGCGACGTCGAGCCGGACATGGCCGACCCCCTCGCCCAGGCGATGATCCTCACCGCGATCGTCATCACGATGGGTATAGCGGCGTTCGTGCTGGCATTGACCTACCGCTCCTACACCTATCGCGCACGGGACGAGATCGAGAACGACCCCGAGGACACCCTCGTGTCGCAGCGGCGCAGTCTCGCGGATCTTCCGTCGCGAGACCGCTCCGACGACCCGCTCACCGGTATCCCGAGCAAGAGCGGCGACGCCTTCGACGCCGCGGGCAACCCGATCCCGCTCGACCAGCTCAAGAACATCGAGGACCTCGAGGCGTACGAGGACCTGCACGACGGCGACTTCGACGACCCGACCGACTCTGCCTACACGCAGAACCAGGACGGGACGGACGAGTCCGGCGCTGCCGGAGATGCCCCTGCCGGAGATGCGGCCGGAGCCGGCTCTGCCGAGGACGCCGACGAGGCCGACTCCGCCGAGGACGACACCGCAGCCGTGCGTGCGGACGACCCCGACCCCGAGGCCCCCGATCCCGCCGAGGACGAGCCGACCGGAGACGACGAGAAGAACGGGAAGGAGGATCGCCGATGAACCTGAGCGTCGCGAACCTGGTTCCCCTCCCCGTCCTCATCCCGCTGCTCGCTGCCGCTGCGACCCTGATCGTCGGCCGCCGTCCCCGCGCACAGCGGTGGATCACCGTCTTCGCGCTCGTCGCCTCGCTCGCCGTGGGCGTGGCGCTGCTGTACTACGCCGATGCCGACGGCATCGCCGTACTGCAGATCGGCGGGTGGGAGGCGCCGATCGGCATCTCGCTGGTCGTCGACCGTTTGTCGGCGTTGATGCTGGTCGTCTCGGGGATCGTGCTGCTGTCGGTGATGCTGTACGCGGTCGGTCAGGGTATCCACGACGGCAACGAGCAACAGCCCGTCTCGATCTTCCTACCGACCTATCTCGCGCTCACGGCGGGTGTCAACATCGCCTTCCTCGCGGGCGACCTGTTCAACCTCTTCGTCGGCTTCGAGGTTCTCCTCGCCGCATCGTTCGTCCTGCTGACCCTGGGTGCGAGCGCCGACCGCGTCCGCGCGGGCGTCTCGTACGTCATGGTCTCGATGGTGTCCTCGCTGGTCTTCCTCGTGGGCATCGCCTTCGCCTACGCCGCCACGGGCACCCTGAACCTCGCCCAGATGGCACTGCGGATGGACGAGATCTCACCGGGCACCCGGGCCGCGATCTTCGGTGTGCTGCTCGTCGCCTTCGGCATCAAGGCCGCGGTCTTCCCGCTGTCGTCGTGGCTGCCCGACTCCTACCCCACCGCACCCGCACCGGTCACCGCCGTCTTCGCCGGCCTGCTGACCAAGGTCGGCGTCTACGCGATCATCCGGGCGCACACCCTGCTGTTCCCGGGTGGCGAACTCGACGACGTCCTGCTCGTCGCCGGTCTGCTCACGATGGTCGTCGGCATCCTCGGCGCGATCGCGCAGAACGACATCAAGCGTCTGCTGTCGTTCACGCTCGTCAGCCACATCGGATACATGATCTTCGGCGTCGCCCTGTCGTCGCAGACGGGTCTCGCGGGCGCCGTCTACTACGTCGGCCACCACATCCTCGTGCAGACCACCCTCTTCCTCGTGGTGGGTCTCATCGAACGCCAGGCCGGGTCGGCGTCGCTGCGACGCCTCGGCAGCCTTGCACTCATGTCCCCGCTGCTGGCGGTCCTGTTCCTCATCCCGGCGCTCAACCTGGGCGGTATCCCGCCGTTCTCCGGGTTCATCGGGAAGGTCGCCCTGCTGCAGGCCGGTGCGGAGGACGGTTCGGTCCTCGCCTGGATCCTCGTCGCCGGTGGTGTCGTGACCAGCCTGCTGACGCTGTACGTCGTCGCGCGTATCTGGACGAAGGCGTTCTGGCGGGCACGCGCCGACGCGCCCGAGGGCGATCTCGCCGACATCGGCCCGTCGGCGCTGATCGACGAATCCGCCACCGACATCTCGTTCGAGGAACGCCCGGACGTCGGCCGGATGCCGGCCGCGATGCTCGTCCCCACGGTCTGGCTCGTGGCGATCGGTGTGTCGTTGACGGTCTTCGCCGGTCCACTGCTCGACATCAGCAACCGTGCCGCGGAGAACCTGCGCGACCGCACGGTGTACATCGAGGCCGTGCTGGGGGGTGAGCAGGAATGATGAAACGCGCCAACGTCCTGCGCATGTTCGTCGTGGGATGGACGACGCTGGTCTGGGTCCTGCTGTGGGGCACCTTCAGCGTCGCCAACATCCTCGCCGGCGTGGTCGTCTCGCTCGTCATCATGTTCGTGCTGCCACTGCCGCGCGTGCCCGTCGAGGGTCGCGTGCACGTGTGGTCCGCGATGCGACTCGGCGCGGTGATCTTCAGCGAAACCATCCGCTCGACGATCAACGTGGCGTGGCTGGCGATCCGACCGTCCCCGCCGCCGGTCACCGGTGTGCTGCGCTGCCGGCTCACCATCAAGTCCGACCTGGTGCTGACACTGTGGACGGACATCATGAACAACATCCCGGGCACCATGGTGCTCGAGATCGACCAGGTGCGGCGGATCATGTACGTGCACGTTCTCGACGTGAGTACCGACAAGGCCGTGGCCGACTTCTACCGTTCCGCCCGCCTCATCGAGCGTCTTCTCATCCAGACGTTCGAACGCGAGTCGGAATGGCAGGCCAGCCCCTGGCGCAGCGGAACGGAGGAACTGACGTGACCGTGACACTGGTGATCGCGGGGACACTGCTGTTCGTCTCCGCGGTCCTGATCACCTACCGCGTGATCGCGGGCCCCAACTCCCTCGACCGGCTCGTCGGCGTCGACGCCCTGCTGGCGCTCGGCATCTGCGGCATCGCGATCTGGGCGGTGTACACGCGCGACACGTCGGTGCTGCCCGCCACCGTAGCCCTGGCCCTGGTCGGCTTCATCGGGTCGGTGTCCGTGGCTCGATTCCGGGTGCGTGACGAAGGATGACGACGATCATCGACACCTTCGCCCACATCCTGATCCTCATCGGTTCGGTCATCTCGCTGACCGCCGCGATCGGCGTGGTCCGTTTCCGCGACACCCTGTCGCGCATGCACCCCGCTACCAAGCCCCAAGTGGTGGGCCTGTTGTTCGTACTGGGCGGCGCCATGATCATCCTGCGCAGCTCGATCGACATCTGGATGATGGCCCTGGCGGGCATGTTCATGGTCCTCACCGCCCCCGTGATCGCCCACCGGGTCGGCCGCGTCGCCTACCGGGAGCAGCTCGGTCGCGACGGTCTGCTCGACGAGGACGCTCCCGGCGGTGCCTGACAACCGATGAGGGCCCGACGGGCGATGAGGGCCAGACTCTCGACGGGAGCGTGACGGCCGGGATGTCCTCGGCCGATCACTCCTTCAGTTCCTGCACGAGCGAGTCCACCACCGCGACGAGATCGCCGTCGGTCCGCTCCGCGATCCGGCGCTGACGCTGGTAGGACGCTCCCCGCACCGGGATGTCCGCGACCCGCGCGAGTTCGTCGGCGCAACCGAGCCGCATCGCGGTGGGCATGATCTGCTCGAGCAGGTCGTTCAGGTCGTCGGTGACCAGCCGCTCGGTGCACACCGGGTCGAGGATGACCTCCGCCTCGAGTCCGTAGCGCGCGGCACGCCACTTGTTCTCCTTGACGTGCCACGGCTGCAGCACGGGCAGTTCCTCACCGCGTTCGAGACATTCGTCGAAGTAGACGACGAGCGAATGCACGAAGGCGACGAGGGCGGCCAGTTCGGCACGGTTGGTGATGCCGTCGAACACCCGGACCTCGAGGGTGCCCCATTTCGGCGCCGGCCGGATGTCCCAGTGCATCCCCCCGGGGTGGCTGATGACGCCGGACTTGAGCTGATCGCCGATGAACTCCGCGTACTGCGGCCAGTCGGCGAAATGGTAGGGCAGGCCGGCGGTCGGCAGCTGCTGGAACATCAGCGCGCGGTTGCTCGCGTAGCCCGTGTCGTAGCCCGCCCAGATCGGCGACGAGGCCGACAGCGCGAGCATGTGGGGATACTTCACGAGCATGGCGTTGAGGATCGGGATGATCTTCTCCGCGGAGGAGACCCCCACGTGGACGTGTACTCCCCAGATGAGCATCTGCCGTCCCCACCAGCGGGTGCGGTTGATCATCTCGTCGTAGTCCGGGGACGGGGTGACGGTCTGGTCGGTCCACTGCGCGAACGGGTGGGTGCCGGCGCACATCAGGTCCACGCCGTTCGGGTCGGCGGCACGTCGCAGCAGCGACAGCGACTCGGACAGGTCGTCGACCGCCTCGGCGACGGTGTCGTGCACGCCGGTGACGAGTTCGACGGTGTTGCGCAGGAACTCCTTGGTCAACCGCGGGGTCTCCCCCGCGATCTCCTTCACCCTGTCGAAGACGACCGTCGCGCTGTTCGAGAGATCACGGGTGGTCTTGTCCACCAGAGCGATCTCCCATTCCACGCCGATCGTGGGACGAGGTGATCCCGGAAACTCGACTGCCACGTATCGATCCAACCACAGGGCCCCGCCGACGGATGTCCGTCTGCGGGGCCCTGTGTCGGGAATTACCTGCGAGATCGAGTCTCAGGAGATGCGGTCTCCGGTCACTCGATGACGCCGCACGCGAGGCGCGCGCCGAGGTTGTCCTGGTGCACGACCACCGAGGCGCCGTCCTCACCCTCGAGGTCCTCGAGGCCGAAGGCCGAGGTGGTGACGGTGGCGGTGGCGGTGCCGTCCTCACGGACGACGAGCGAGACCAGGTCGCCGCTCTCCGGAACGGAGGTGTTACCGCCGGCCTGCAGGTGGGCACCGGCGGACAGGAACGCGCCGGGCTCGCCGCCGTCCGGAGCGGTGGACTCGGCCTCGCAACGGCCGAACTCGTGGATGTGGACACCGTGGTAGCCGGGCTCGAGACCCTCGACCTCGACGGTCACCTCGACGTCGCCGCCGTTCTCGGCGAACGACACGGTGCCGGCCGACTCGCCGTCGACCGTGGTGAGCTCCGCGGTGAGCGCAGCAGCAGAGGCGGAGCCACCGGCGTGCGACTCGCTCCCACCCTCGGTGCCGTGGTCGTCGCCGTGGGCCTCGGAAGCGGGCGCGGCGGATCCCGTCCACACCGGCGGAGTCGTCCCCGGCTCGGTGCTCGCCTCCTCGCTGTTCGAGCACGCAGTCAGGCCCACCGCGGCGATCGCGACGATCGGGGCCAGAGCACGCCAGGACATGCGACGGGTGGAACTGGAGACCATCAAACCGCTCCTTCGAAGTGCCGAAAAGTCACCCGATCATAACCGGGCGTCTCCGGCGACCACCCGGTGGCGGACCGACACGGTTCCGGCGCTAACGCGAAGTGACGATGACGATCACTCCGGGGGCGGCGTCGCGGATGCCCTCGAAGCGCGGTTGCGCGGTGACACCGAGCGACTCGGCGACGGCTGTCGCGGTCTGCTGCTCTCCGGGAGACGACCCGTAGAACACCGAGGTCTGCGGGAGCAAGCCCTCGCTGTAGTTGCCCGTTTCACTGATGGTGTACCCCTCGTCCTCGAGGTAGGCCGCGGTCTGCGCGGCGAGGCCCGCGACCTCCGAGTTGTTGAACACGCGCACCGGTGCCGTCGCGGAGGCCGAGGTGTCGGACGCGAACGCGGTTCCGCTCCCCACGGGCATGGAAGGAGCCGAAGACACGGCCGTGGTGGTGGTCGCACCGTCCCCGGCGGCGGACGTGCCACCGTTCGCGGCAGCGGGCGCGGGCGCGGTGGGCACCGCGGCCGAGCGCGTGGACGGTGCGGCCGGCGCGGCAGCGGTCGTCGTCGTGGGTGCCGCCGCGGGAGCGGGTTCGTCGTCGGAATCACCGAGCGAGGCGAAACCGAGACCGGCGAACAGGATGCCCAAGGAGATCAGGACCATCGCGAACGCACGCAGAGGCGGTCCCGAGGGTGCGGGCGCGCGGCTGGGGATCTCGGGGGTTCTGCTCACGACCTCGACCATAGTTGCCCGAGCACACGCAGCGCTGCCGACCGGCCGCGCGTGTCGATATCGCATTATCCGGCCCGACGGCCGCCCGTCTAACGGGTGTCGAAACCGAGCCGGCGGGCCGCGCGGGCCTTCTGACGGCTCGCACGCAACCGCCGCAGCCGCTTGACCAGCATCGGATCGGCGGCGAGCGCCTCGGGACGATCCACCAGAGCATTGAGCACCTGGTAGTAGCGAGTGGCGGAGAGACCGAAGAGTTCCTTGATGGCGTCCTCCTTGGCACCGGCGTACTTCCACCACTGCCGTTCGAACGCCAGGATGTCGAGATCGCGACGGCTCAGGCCGTTCGCCTCGTCGCCGGTGGGTTCCTGCGCGGATGCGCCGTCGCCCTGCTGGGACACGAGATCGGACCGGTCGTTGCCGTGCGCTGCTGCGCCGTCCATTTCCCTCCTCGACTGACTGGATCACACCGTGACGAAGAGTCCTTGCGTCTCGGCGGAAGTCATTCAATCACGGGGTGGGGACACATACCGGTTCGAGAACGCCGCGAGTCGATCCCATTATCCTGTGTCACCATGGCCATTCTTCCGATCGTCATCGTCGGCGACCCCGTCCTGCACAACCCGACCCGGCCGGTGACCGAGTCACCCGCCGAACTCGCTCAGCTGATCGCCGACATGTTCGAGACGATGGACGCGGCCAACGGCGTCGGTCTCGCCGCCAACCAGGTCGGCGTGGACAAGCGACTGTTCGTCTACGACTGCCCCGACCGCGACGAGTCCGGCAAGGTCGTGCGCCGGCGCGGTGTCGTCGTCAATCCGATCCTCGAGACCTCGGAGATCCCCGAGACGATGCCCGACCCGGAGGACGATCTCGAGGGCTGCCTGTCCGTGCCCGGCGAGAACTTCCCCACCGGCCGCGCCGACTGGGCGAAGGTCACCGGTACCGACGAGAACGGTGATCCCGTCGAGATCGAGGGCCACGGATTCTTCGCTCGCATGCTGCAGCACGAGGTCGGGCACCTCGACGGCTTCCTGTACGTCGACGTCCTGATCGGACGCAACGCCCGCGCCGCGAAGAAGACCATCAAGCGCGCCGGATGGGGTGTCCCCGGGCTGACCTGGCTCCCGGGTTCGGTGGAGGACCCGTTCGGCCACGACGACGAGGACGAGTGACGAGGCGACCGACGAACCGTCGATGACGACCGACCGTCCGGCCCCGTCCGTACCCCTCGGCACCCGGGTGGTGCTGCGGTACCGCCTGCCCGCCGGCTACAGCCATCCGATGACCGACGTCATCGGTGAACTCGTCTCCGTCGAACCGGTGGTCGCGGTGCGCACCGCCGACGGTCGCGTCGTCCAGGTGTCCCCCACCTCGGTCGTCGCGCTCAAGCCGATCGCGGCGCGGCCGATCCGCGTCTCGGAGATCCGCGCGCTCGAGCACGCTGCCGCCGCGGGGTGGCCCGGTCTCGAATCTGCCTGGGTGGACGGCTGGCTCGTGCGCGCCGGGCACGGTTTCACCCGGCGCGCCAATTCGGCGACGCCGCTCGGTGAACGTGGCACCGTGGCCGACCCCGCCGATCCGGCCGTGCGCGCCCGGCTCCGTGAATGGTTCGCGGCGCGCGGACTGCCGTTGCGACTGCTGGTGCCCGATCGGCTCGCCCGGATACCGGAGGGATGGCCGACCTCGGAGCCGGTGCTCGTTATGGGCGCCGACCTCGCGAACGTGCCGTTGCCGCCGGAACCCACCCCGGTCACGATCACCGACCGACCGGACGCCGACTGGCTGTCGCTCCACCGCGCCGACGCCGACCCGCGGCTCGCGCAGGACGTGCTCGGCTCGGTGGCCGCGGGTGTCCTCGGGTTCGGCCGCATCGGCGCGCCCGGGCAGGCGCCCCTGGCGATCTGCCGCGCGGCGATCACCGACGCACCGGACGGACGCCGCTGGGTGGGTCTGTCGACCGTGGAGGTCGCGCCCGAGCACCGGCGGCGCGGACTCGGCACACTCGTGTGCGGCGCTCTGCTGCGCTGGGCCCGCGAGCAGGCTGCGACCCACGCATACCTGCAGGTCGAGGAGTCGAATACGGCGGCCCGCGCCCTGTACCGAGAACTCGGCTTCGTCGACCACCACCGCTACCGGTACGCCTCCGAACCCGTCGGATAGGTCGCCTACAGTGGGCGTGTGCGCCTTGCTACCTGGAATGTGAACTCCGTCCGTGCCCGTACCGACCGCATCCTCGACTGGTTGCAGCGAACCGACACGGATGTGCTCGCGATGCAGGAAACCAAGTGCAAGGACGAGCAGTTCCCGTACGAACGCTTCGAGGAACTCGGCTACCGCGTCGCGCACGTCGGGCTGAGTCAGTGGAACGGCGTGGCAATCGCGTCGCGTGTGGGCCTCGACGACGTGCAAATCGGCTTCGAGGACCAGCCCGGTTTCTCGAAGGACCCGGAGGTCGATCCGGCGCTCGAGGCGCGGGCCATCGGCGCGACGTGCGCGGGTGTGCGCGTGTGGAGCCTGTACGTCCCCAACGGCCGCGACCTGAACGACCCGCACTACACCTACAAGCTCGACTGGCTCGCCAAGCTGCGCGCCGACGCGCACGCCTGGGCCACCGCAGCGCCCGAGCAGCCCATCGCGCTGGTCGGCGACTGGAACGTCGCCCCCACCGACGACGACGTGTGGGATCCGGCCTTCTTCGAGGGCAAGACGCACACCTCGCAGCCCGAGCGCGACGCCTTCCACGCGTTCACCGAGGTCGGCTACACCGACGTCGTCCGTCCGCACGCACCCGGCCCCGGGGTGTACACCTACTGGGACTACACCCAGCTGCGCTTCCCGAAGAAGCAGGGCATGCGGATCGACTTCGTCCTCGGGTCCCCTGCCTTCGCGGCGCGGGTGACGGGCGCCGAGATCGACCGCAACGAGCGCAAGGGCAAGGGCGCGAGCGACCACGCACCGGTCATCGTCGACCTCGACCTCTGAGCGGATTCCGGGCCGGGTGAACCGCCCGCGCAGGCATCAGGCCTTGCGGGCGGGCACCTTGCGTCGCGGCTGCCTGCGCCGGTTCTCCTTGCGCTGGGGGTCGGTGCGCGGAGGTTCGAGAGGCACGACGACGTCGCGGTAGTTCTCGTGCGACGACAGGAACCGCTGCACATAGGTGCACACCGGCCGCACGCGCCAACCTCGTCTGCGCGCGAGATCGAGCGAGCCACCGACGAGAACGGCTGCGAGACCCCGATGGCCGAAATCCTCCACGATCACGGTGTGCATGAAGTCGACGACCGGCGGGTTCGGTGCCGGAACGCGTTCGAAGTCGTAGTACCCCAGGATGCCGACGAGATCGCCGTTGAGGCGCAGTTCGAACCGGTTCTGGTCGGCGTTGTCCGACACGGCGAGGTCCGGCGAACTCGTGTTCATGAGCGCCTCCAATAGGGGTGTTGCGTGATCGAACTGTGACCTATGCCACTATAGAGTACTGCGGTGACCACCGGCAGCAGCGCTGTCGCGTTTCGGAAAGTGCACCCGTCCCAGCGCCGCCCGGCCGTGATCGAACACACCCTCGGTAGGGTGTCCGCGTGGACCTTCTGCCCTTGTCGCCTCGAGGCGAGACCCCGGTTCGAGCCCTCACCATCGCCGGTACCGACTCCGGAGGTGGGGCCGGCATCCAGGCCGATTCCCGCACGATGGCGATGTGCGGTGTGCACGCCTGCGTCGCGGTGGCCGCCGTGACCGTCCAGAACTCCGTCGGCGTCCGCGGGTTCCACGAGATCCCCGCCGAGACCGTGGCCGACCAGGTGCGATGCGTGGTCGAGGACATCGGGGTGTCCGCAGCGAAGACCGGCATGCTCGCCTCCACGCAGATCATCGAGGCCGTCGCGCAGGTGTGCTGCGAGGTGGGCATCGGCCGCGACAAGGAGGTGCCCCTCGTCGTCGATCCGGTCTGCGCCTCGATGCACGGCGATCCGCTGCTGCACTCCGACGCGCTCGACGCGATCCGCGGGGTGCTCATCCCCCTCGCCACCGTCGTCACCCCGAACCTCGACGAGGTACGGCTGATCACGAGCATCGACGTCGTCGACGACGCGTCGGCCCGGCGCGCAGCCGAAGCGCTCCATGCGCTCGGCGCCCGGTGGGTGATCGTCAAGGGCGGTCACCTGCGCAGCTCGGAGAAGAGCACCGACCTGCTGTTCGACGGCGACCGCTTCCTCGAGTTCAGCACGCCGCGGATCGAGACCGGCAACGACCACGGCGGCGGCGACACGCTGGCGGCCGCGATCGCGTCGGCCCTCGCCCACGGCCGGTCGGTGCCCGAGGCCGTCGAGTTCGCGAAGGAATGGATCACGAAGTGCCTCGAGTGGTCCTACGACCTCGGTCACGGCCACGGGCCGGTCAACCCGTTGTGGCGCCTGCACGAGCGCTGACCGCGCCCGTCCTCACTCGGTGAACTCGGCACGCACCTCGGCCCGCTGGTCGCCGGTGGGTACCCCGTCGGGTCCGTCGATCGAATTCGCGTAGACGGCCGTGCCGTAGGCGACGGCGGCGGCCGCCGCGCCGAACGCCTCGCGGTCGATGCCGGCCAGGGTGTCCTCGGGGGTGTGGTAGTTCGGGTCGAAGGGCTGGTCGGCGGTGCCACCCCACAGGTCGGCCTGCTCGGGGGTCTTGACGTCGTCGGCGCCGGTGAACACCCCGCCCGCGGGGATGCCGAAGGCGACGAACGGACCGTAATCGGAGCGACCGTCGAAATCGGTTCCGCCGACTTCGATTCCGCGTTCGTCGAAGAACTGCGCGAAGGTCCGCTCGATACCCGCCGAGCCCTCCGGACCGGGTCCTTCACCGACGGAGTCGGAGTCGTCGCCGTCGAACACGAGATATCCGGCGTTGGGCGAGCCGAGCATGTCGAAGTTCAGGTACAGGGCGATGTCGAGTCGTTCCTCGTCGGACAGCGACTCGACGTATTTCGTCGAGCCGACCAGTCCGACCTCCTCGGCGCCCCAGAACGCGAACCGTACGGCGTTGGTCACGTCCGGTTCGCTGCCGAGTTGCAGCGCGGTCTCGAGGACGGCGGCGACACCGGTTCCGTTGTCGTTGATCCCAGGTCCTTCGGGGACGCTGTCGAGGTGCGCGCCGACGACGACCACGTCATCGGTCGAGCCGGTGCGGGTCTGCGCGATCACGTTGCGCGACTTCCGGTCCTCGGTGCGGGTCTGGAGCGTCACCGTCACGCTGGTCGCAGCGGACAGGCGCTCGGCGTCGGCCCCGGCCACACCCCCGACCGGGATGCGGGGATTCGATTCCGCCCCGAGACCGGCGGCGTCGAGCGGACCGTCCTCGTTGTTGGCGACGAGGAGTGCGGCCGCTCCTCGTTCGGCGGCGACCTGCTCCTTGACGGCGAAGGTGCACACGCCGCGATCGACGATCACCACCGCACCGGCCGCGTCGACACCGTCGTAGTCGGTGGCCTCGCAACCGGGGGTGTCGTCGGGGGCGATACGTACGACACGCGCGGTGAGCCCCTCCGGTCCCGTCGACGGTGACATGCCGAGTGCGCTCACACCCATCGGCTCCCCGTCGACGGTGAGCTGCTCGTTCTCGACGGCGAACAGGGTCGTGTCGAACTCCGGTGTCTGCACGTCGAATCCGGCGTCGCGCAGAGCTCCGGCGACGTAGTCGACGCTCGCGTCGTAACCGGGGGTCCCGAGCGAACGGTTGCCGTCGTTCTCGCCGGCGATCCGTTCGAGTTCCGTCAGGTGCGCCATGACGGCATCGAGTTCCACGGCGTCGGCGAGCACCGCCGGGTCGACCGGCGGCGTCTCCACCTCCGCCTCCGAGCATCCCGCCGTCAGGAGTACACCGGCGGCGATCAGAGCCGCTCCCCGCATGCCGTATCTCGTCTGCGCCCGCGCCATCGACCGAGCGTACAAAAAAGCACTGCGCCGCACGGGGAAACCGTGCGGCGCAGTGTGACGGCGCAGAACCTGCGGCGTGTCGGCGCAGAACGTCAGGCGTCGCGGCGGTTGACCACCACGAGCGAGGCGGCGAACACCACGAACGAGAAGGCCGCGAAGTACACGAGCGATCCCCATGGACCCCAGTGGAATTCGATTCCCTGCCCGATGCCCAGGAAGTTGTTCGCGTTCGCGAACGGCAGGAACGGCTGGATCTCACGGCCCACCGAACCGAACAACGCGAACAACGACTCGAGCAGCAGCGGCCACAGCATCAACAGCGCGATCGTGCCGGCCGACTGCCGCAGCAGCGTGCCCACACCGACCGCGAGGAAGACGCACAGGAACGCGTAGATCGCGGTGCCGTAGACCGCGCGCCACGCCGTCCCACCGCTCAGGACGAGTTCGCGACCTGCGTCCGGCCCCGCCAACGCCTTCGCGAGGTAGAAGGCACCGAACGAGACCGCGAGTGTCAGCACCGCACCCAGCACGCCGATGAGCAGCGCCTTCATCGTCAGGAGCAGGGTGCGGTTCGGGGTGGCCTGGAAGGTCGTGCGGATGACCCCGAAGCGGTACTCGCTGGTGACCGACAGCGCCGCGAGAATCATGAGCACCAGCACGCCGAAACCGGTGACGCCGCTGACCGCGACGTCCACGGTCGGATAGAACCGTCCCAGCTCGTCGTCCATCCCTGCCGACGCACGGGAGACCGACCCGAGGATCGCGGCCAGACCGAGGCCGAGGGCGACGATGACGACGGTGCACCACAGCGGTGACTGCACCGACGTGAGCTTGATCCGTTCGGCCCGCAGTGTGTCGAGCGCCGTACTCATCACAGTCCACCCTTCATGACGTCGTCGACTCCGGATCCGTGGTATTCGACCTCGCCACCGGTGAGTTTCATGAACGCTTCCTCGAGCGACGCGTTGCGTCCCGCGAGTTCGTGCAACACGATCGACCGGGTCGCGGCGAGTTCGCCGATCTCCGCCGCCGGAGCGCCCGAGACATGCAGGGCACCGTCGTCCTCCCGCACGGTGTGCCCGCGCTCGGTGAGCGCGGTGCGCAGCTCGTCGAGCTGCGGACTGCGCACGACGACGAACGACTCGGACGCGCGATCGACGAACTCCTTCACCGAGGTGTCGGCGATGAGCCGTCCACGCCCGATGACGATCAGATGTTCGGCGGTCTGCGCCATCTCCGAGAGCAGGTGGCTGGACACGAGCACCGTGCGGCCTTCCGCGGCGAGCGCCTGCATGAACCGCCGGATCCACACGATGCCCTCGGGGTCGAGGCCGTTGACCGGTTCGTCGAACAGCAGCACGCGCGGGTTGCCGAGCAGCGCGGCGGCGAGACCGAGTCGCTGCGACATGCCGAGAGAGAATCCGCCGGCGCGCTTGCCGGCGACCTCCGTCAGCCCCACCTGGCGCAGCACCTCGTCGACGCGTGAGGCGGGCAGACCGTTCGACGCAGCCAGCCAGGCGAGATGCGACCGCGCCGACCGGTTGGGATGCACCCACTTCGCGTCGAGCAGTGCGCCGACGGTGGTGAGCGGCCGTGTCAGCTCGGTGTACGGCTTCCCTTCGATCAGTGCAGTTCCCGAGGTCGGCCGGTCCAGTCCCAGGATCATGCGCATCGTGGTGGACTTCCCCGCCCCGTTGGGGCCGAGGAAGCCGGTGACGATACCGGGACGGACCGTGAACGTCAGGTCGTCGACCGCGGTCGTGGACCCGAAGGTCTTGGTCAAGCCGGTCACTTCGATCATGCGCACCACCCTACGTGCGGCTCCGGCCCGCGCATCCGATCACGCGCCCGGAGCCGCACGCGGTGTGTCAGGGGACGAACACCTCGACGGTGACCGGGATGCTCGGTCGCTCGGTACGCATCGTCAGGGCGACACGGCCCTGCCCGGGGAACACGTGCATGAACAACGGCCGGGTGCTGGTGTGGAAGGCCGGCACGAAGCGGGTCTCCGTGCCGCGGGCGCCGGTGTCGAGATTGTGCCAGTCGAACGCCACGGTGACGTCGCAGTTCAGAACACTCGGTGTCCACTCGCCGAGAAGCGAATAGCCCTGCGTGATCCGCAGTTCGATCCCGTGGGTGGCGCCCGCCACCGAGTAGATCGAGTAGGACTCGTCGAGCGGGCCGTCGAAGGCGGTTCCACCCGCGCGCACGATGCCGGCGCAGATGCCGTCGCCCAGTGTCAGCACGGGAGGCGTGGCCAGCTGCGTCATCTCGCACGTTCTCGGTCCGGTGTTCGACCGGCTCAGCTGGCACGGCTCCTGGGCGCCTGCGACGCCCGGTGCCGTGACAGCGACGGCAACACCCATGAGCCCGGCAGCGGCGGCGGAAAGGATTCGGTGTGCAATTGTCATGCCCGGGGATCGTACCGACCGCACGGTATCCCGTCACGCGATAATCGGAAAACCCCTGAACACGAGGATTCTCAAGGGTTTTCCGTACCGGTCACGGCTCCATCGGCGAAGATGCCTGAGCCCAGAAGCGTTTCGGGATCCGACCGGCGTGCCGGGCACGGAATCCCGCCTCGACGGCGTGGCGCATCGCCGACGCCATCAGCGCCGGATCCTTCGCGCGGGTGACGGCGGTCGCGAGCAGCACGGCGTCGCAACCGAGTTCCATCGCGAGCGCCGCGTCGGAGGCGGTTCCGATTCCCGCGTCGAGGATCACCGGCACGCCCGCCGCCTCGACGATCATCTCGATGTGGTGCGGGTTCGAGATACCGAGGCCGGTGCCGATCGGCGAACCGAGCGGCATCACCGCAGCACAACCGACATCCTCGAGACGGCGCGCAAGGACGGGATCGTCGGTCGTGTACGGCAGGACGACGAAGCCGTCGTCGACGAGTTGTTCGGCCGCCGAGACGAGTTCGATGGCGTCGGGCAGCAGCGTCCGTTCGTCGGCGATGACCTCGAGTTTCACCCAGTCGGTCTCCAGCGCTTCCCGCCCGAGCTGCGCGGTCAGCACGGCCTCCTTCGCGCCGCGGCACCCGGCGGTGTTCGGCAGCGGTTCGATACCGAGACGGCGCAGCAGATCGAGGACACCGGTTCCGGAGGCCGCATCGACGCGGCGCATCGCGACGGTGGTCAGTTCGGTGCCCGACGCGACGAGCGCCTCCTCGAGCACGGCCAGGTTCGCCGCGCCACCGGTGCCGGTGATCAGCCGCGACCCGAAGGTGCGGCCGGCGATGGTCAGCTGCGGCAGATCGGCGCCGGGATCGTGTGTCTCAGCCACCCTGGACCGCCGTGAGGATCTCGATGCTCGCGCCGCGTGCCACCGGTTCCGACCAGCGACCGCGCGGGCACACGACACCGTCGACGGCGACGGCGATTCCCTTCTCGGGCAGACCGAGCTCGTTCAGCAGCTGCGACACGGTCGGGGCCGCGTCGTAGTACTTGTCCTCACCGTTGACGGTGATGCCCACGGACACGTTCGTCATCCCACACTCGCTTCCGTAATTCGTCCAGGACAGGCGTATTTCGCGTCGGCCAGCGACCGCCCGCCGAGTTCGGCGAGCACCGCGTCGACGGTGAGCGGCGTGAGCAGCACACCGTTGCGGCCGTGGCCGGTCGCGGCGACGACACGATCGGAGAGCCGGCCGATCAGCGGCAGGTTGTCGGGGGTCATCGGGCGCAGGCCCGCGCTCGCCTCGAACAGTTCGTACTCGCCGAGCGCCGGGAAGATCGTCTCGGCGTCGGCGATCAGATCGCGCACACCCGCCACCGTGACCTGCGTGTCGGACGCCTCGTACTGCGTCGCGCCCACGACGAGCCCGTCGTGGCGGGGCACCAGATAGGCGGGCCGTCCGTGGACACTCGCACGGATGGTGCGCTGCGGCGGCGGGGTCGCGCCCGGCCGCACCCGCAGCCGCAGGATCTCGCCCTTGACCGGTCGGACCGGAAGACCCGGCCACAGCCGCGCCGACGCCGAGCCGGCGGCGAGCACCACCTGGTCGTCGGGCAGGTCGGCGAGGTCGTGCACGGCGCCGTCGGAGAAACGCACCCCGGCCCCGGTGGCCGCAGTGCGCAGGGCGTCGACGAGCGCGCGGTTGTCGACCGACGACTCGGTGGGTGCGAGCAGTCCGAGCCGGACCTTCGGGCCGAGCGACGGCTCGAACTCCCGGATCTCCGCGCGGGAGAGCAGCCGCATCTCGTGCCCTCGCTCCCCGACCCATTCGGCGACGGTCCGCAGGTCGGCCGCATCCGCCGCGTCGAGCGCAACGGTCAGCGACGCCTCGGCGGTGAACACGTCGACGTCGGTCTCCGTGCGCAGTGCGTCCGCGAAGCCGGGCCAGCGGTCGAGCGACGCCGCACCCAGGGACAGCACATGGTCCTCGCCGGGCCAGCCCTCGGACAGCGGGGCCAGCATTCCCCCGGCCACCCACGAGGCGCCGCTACCGGGATTCGGGTCGTGCACGGTCACGACGTGCCCCGAGCGGGCCGCGCGCCATGCGATCGACAGCCCGATCACTCCGCCACCCACGACGGCCACAGTTGCCATTGGTCCACCTCACTCCCTGCGCCGGCATGATCCGGGTCAGGTCATAACGGTCGGGGCCGGCAGGCCCCCTCTCAGCCCCGCGAACCTCGGGACTCCCGTGTCGTCACACTTTCTGCCTAGAGGCTACCGTCTTGGTCGTGACCACCTATCGCGGCAACCATCCCGACCCGCGCGGCCGCCTCGCGACCGCCCGGTTGTACCTGTGCACCGATGCTCGCCGGGACACCGGTGACCTCGCACGGTTCGTCGAGGAGGCCCTCGCCGGTGGGGTCGACATCGTCCAGTTGCGCGACAAGGACTCGGCCGGCGAGAAGAAGTTCGGACGCCTCGAGGCACGCGAGGAACTCGCCGCCCTCGAGATCATCGGTGAGGCGTGTGCACGCCACGGTGCACTCCTCGCCGTCAACGACCGCGCCGACATCGCTCTCGCGGCGGGCGCCGACATTTTGCACCTCGGTCAGGGCGACCTGCCGGTGCGGCACGCGCGGCAGATCCTCGGCGACGAGATCGTCATCGGCCGTTCGACGTCGAGTCGGGCGCAGGCCGCGCTCGCCGACATCGAGGAGGGCGTCGACTACTTCGCGTCCGGGCCGGTGTGGGACACCCCGACCAAGCCGGGACGGACCGCCGCGGGGCTGGAGGTGACGCGCGAGGTCGCGCAGTCGCAACCGGCACGACCGTGGTTCGCGATCGGCGGCATCGATCTCGAGCGGCTCCCCGAGGTGCTCGACGCCGGGGCCACGCGGGTCGCGGTGGTCCGGGCGATCACCAAGGCCTCCGATCCGCGGGCAGCCGCCGCGGCGCTCAAGACCCCACTGCCCGCCTGAGGCCGCTGAAGGCCGCTGCCGGCCCGAGGGGCTACAGCCAGCCCAGCACGGCCGAGGGCGACATCGCGATCGTGCCCTCGGGCAACCGCGCGCGCAGGCCGCGATCCGCGGTGACCACGACCGTCACGCCGGGGTCGACCACGGCCGTCGCGGTGGAGGCGAGCCGGGCCAGTTCGTCATCGCCGCTGCCGTCCGCGCTGTGTACCGGGATCCGGACGTCGTCGATCGTCGCGTCGCGGGCGTGCCCTTCGAGGACCGCTTCGACGCGGGGGACCCAGCCGAACGTCCCGTCGGGAAACTCGACGGTGCGGGGCAGGACCGCGGCGAGGTCGGCGAGCAGGGCGCTCGTCGCGCCGGGGCGGTCGCGCCACCATCCGGTGGGGCCGCTCGCTCCGAGCACGTTCGCGGTGTCGAGGAGCATGCGCACCGGTGAGGTGCGCAGCGACGGCCACGCCTCGGCGAAGCCGCTGTGCAGCGGCATCGTCTCCACCTCCGGTTCGGGCACCCAGCGCAGTTCGGTGCTCTCCTGGTTGATGCTGGTCACGAGCGTTTCGGTGGCGTCGGCAACGACAGTGGTGTAGGTCCATCCACCCGCGAGACCGGAGGTGACGCGTTCGGCGCGCACCGTCACGGCCGCGACATCGATCCCGGCCTCCTCGTGGGCCTCCCGCACGGCGGCGTCGACGGTGCTCTCGTGCGAGTCGCGCGCTCCACCGGGAAGGGCCCAGGTCCCACCCTGGTGCGACCACGCCGCCCGGTGCTGCAGGAGAACCGCGGGACGGCCGTCCGCGAGCGGAGCGCGCAGCAGCAGACCTGCGGCGCCGTGCCGTCCCCAGCGCTTCTCACCGTCCGGTCCGACCGCCCAGCCGTCACCGTCTCCACGCATTGCGTCCGCCTCTCCGATCCGCCCTCGCCCGGGCGTGTGCCCGGTACCGGATCCCGCCGTCCGTGGACGGCAACAATACCGCCGGGCTGCTTATATGCTCCCCTCAGAGCGCTCGACACGAGGAAGGGAGTGCCCGGTGGACGTACGGATCACCCCTCCCTTCGCGCCTGTCGAGAGCCATATTCGCGACGACGCCGGCACCGACGCTCCGGACGCCCGGTTCGACGACGCCCGCGCGCTGTTGCGATCCACGCCGGTGCGGTTGGTGGTCCTCGGCGTGGTGCTCACCGTTCTGCTCGTCGCGTCGGCGGCGGTCTCCGCGACGACGGTCTCCGGCAGGCAGGCCACCCACGACCGTCTCCTCTCGTCCATAGAGCCGCTCGCCAGCGCGGCCCAGAATCTCTACAGCGCGCTGTCGGTGGCCGACGCCGCCGCCGTGACGGGCTTCATCTCGGGCGGACTCGAACCGGAGGCGGTGCGCAGTCGCTACATCCGGGCCACCAACGAGGCCGCGGAGTATCTCGTCATCGCGGCGACCGGCCTGACCGACGCCGACCGCGAGACCGCGCACAACCTGACGGAGATCGGGCGGCTGCTGCCCGTCTACACGGGCCTCATCGAAACGGCCCGCACCAACAACCGCACCGGGCATCCGGTCGGCGCCGCATATCTCGGCGAGGCCTCGCACCTGATGCAGACCGAACTGCTCCCCGCCGCGCAGGAACTGCACACGCGGGGCGTCGCCGCCGTCGAGGACACCCAGCGCGACGCGGTACGACCACCCTGGCTCGCAATCGGTCTGCTCCTCGTCACGGTCGCCGCACTGTGCGTGGCGCACGTCGTCGTGAGCCGCCGCTGTCGTCGCACCCTCAATCCCGGACTCCTCGTCGCGATCGGCGCGACCGGGGTGCTGCTGTGCTGGTTGCTCGTCGCCGGCCTGGCCTCGTCGAGTGCCACCGAACACGCCATCGAACGCGGTGCGGCACCGCTCGCCGATCTCACCGAGGGA
>Ga0182742_1001634_pt1 | contig 27676 bp, 27 predicted proteins | sample eDN5th37CBELigMG_FD_128880 | JGI IMG/M metagenome (GOLD analysis project Ga0182742, IMG submission 128880) | Enriched Miracle-Growth compost microbial communities from Emeryville, California, USA - eDNA 5th pass 37_C BE-Lig MG (version 2)... ...
CAAGGTCGCAGGCTCGGTCTCCAAGAAGACCGACATCGTGGTGGCCGGGCCGGGGGCCGGCTCGAAGCTCGCCAAGGCGGCCGAGCTTGGGGTCCAGGTCATGGACGAGGACGGCTGGTTCGCGCTCGTCGGCCGGTCGTCGTGAGACTTCCGTCCAAGACAGGCGCCATCCCCTGTGGCATGCTCTTGACCCATGACGGTGCTCACACCCGGAGTTTCGCTCGATCCTGATCTGAAGGCTGCGGGCGACAGGACGCATTTCTGGCGGGTGCCGCGCTATCGCGGCCTCGATTGCCTGCGCGCGACCTTCCGCCGTTACTCCTATGACCGCCATACCCATGAAACCTATGCCCTCGCGGCGATCGTGGACGGCTGCGAGACCTTCTTCTATCGCGGCGAGCAGCGCTACGCGGGTCCCGGCACCGTGGCGATCGTGTGCCCCGACGAGATCCATGACGGCGCGCCCTATGGCGGCGGCTTCGAGTACCGGACCTTCTATCCCTCGGCCGAGCTGATGCGGGAGATCGCCGAGGACATGGCCGGGCGACCGCTCGCCCGTCCGCCCTGGTTCCCGCGCCCGGTCGTCGAGGATCCCGAGCTGGCTCTCGCCCATGCGGAGCTTCACGCCTGCCTGTCCGGGGAGGGCGGCTGGACCTCGCAGATGGAGCAGGACAGCCGGCTGATCGATTACCTGAGCCGTCTCATCGCCCGCTGGGCGGATCTCGAGGCGGTCCCGTCCATGCGCTACGGAACGCAAGGCATCGCACGGGCGCGCGACTACCTGGATGCGCATCTGGGGCAGGAGACCGATCTGGCCGATCTCGCCCGCCTCGCCGGCCTCTCGCGCAGCCATTTCATCCGGGCCTTCGCCCGGGAGACCGGGTTCACGCCCCATGCCTATCTGATGGACCGGCGCTTCAGGGCCGCCACGCGATTGCTGGGCCAGGGGACAGCGCCCGGCGACGTGGCGGCCGCCTGCGGCTTCTGCGACCAGAGCCACCTCAACCGGGTGTTCAAGGCGCGCATGGGCGTGACGCCGGGGGTTTACCGTGCGGCCTGAACGGCGCTTTTGTCCAAGACGTCTCCTCGTCTCTGCCTCATAAGGAAGGGAACGAGGATGACCATGGACCAGTCCAACCCCTTCTTTCGCCCGTACAAGCGCGAGATCCGCGCGGGCCTGCGCGACATCGCGCCGGTGGCGGTGGCGGCCGTGCCCATCGGCCTTCTCTTCGGGGCGGTCGCCGCGGCCAAGGGCCTGTCGACGATGGAGGTCGCGCTCATGTCGGCCTTCGTCTATGCGGGCGGCGCGCAATTCGCCGTCATCGAGGCCTGGGCCCATCCGGCGCCGATCGCGGCGCTCACCTTCGCGACCCTGCTCATCAATGCGCGCCATGTGCTGATGGGGGCGTCCCTTGGGCCGAAGATGAACGTCACCGGCCTTCAGCGCTTCGTGGCATTCTTCTTCCTGACGGACGAGGCCTGGGCCCTGTCGGAGCGGCGCGCCCTCGAACGACCCGTCACCGGCGCCTATTGGGCCGCGATGGCGCTCGTCCTCTGGGGCAACTGGGCCCTGTCGACGACGCTCGGGTCCGTGCTCGGCTCCTTCATGGGCGATCCGGCGCGCATCGGCGCGGACTTCGCTTTCACGGCGCTCTTCATCGGCCTCGTCGCGGGATTCGGGCGCAGCCGCGTGACCCTCGTGACGGTCGGCGTCAGCGCCGCCGTCGCGGCGCTCGTGCATCACCTCGTCGGCGCACCCTGGCACGTGGCGTCGGGTGCGCTGGCGGGCATTGCGGCCGCTTATCTTGCGGCTCCCGGGGAGGCGCGCCCATGAGCCTCGACACGACCACCCTTCTCGTCATCATCGCCATGGCGGTGGCGACCTACCTCACGCGCATCGCGGGGCTGTTCGTCGCGGACCGGCTCGTGCTCACGGGGCGCGCCAAGGCGGCGTTCGATGCGATCCCGCCCGCGGTGCTGGTCTCCGTGATCGCCCCGACGGCGCTCACGACGGGGTGGGCGGAAGCGATCGCCGCCGCCATCACGGCCATCGTGGCGTTCCGCTTGCCGCTCCTGGCGACGATCGCCGTCGGCGTCGTGTCGGTCGTGGTCCTGCGCAACCTGATCTAGCCGACCGCGCGGGTGGCGTCCTCGAGCCAGCCGAGCGTCTCGGCATCGAGATGCGGGCCGATCTTCGCGCGCACCGCGGCGTGGTAGTCGTTGAGCCACGCGATCTCGGCCGCCGTCATGATCGCGGGCTCGACGAGCCGCAGGTCGATGGGCGAGAAGGTCAGCGTCTCGAAACCCAGCATGTCGCGGTCGCCGCCGGGAATCGCGCGCGGCTCCACGAGGATCAGGTTCTCGATGCGGATGCCGTAGGCGCCAGGCTTGTAGAAGCCCGGCTCGTTGGAGAGCAGCATGCCGGCTTCGAGGGGCGTCGTTCCGGTCTTCGCAAGGCGTTGCGGGCCCTCGTGCACGGAGAGATAGCTGCCGATGCCGTGGCCGGTGCCGTGGTCGAAGTCGAGCCCGGCTTCCCACAGGGGCCTGCGCGCGAAGGCGTCGATCTGCGCTCCCGTGGTGCCTTTCGGAAAGACCGCCCGGGCGATGGCGATGTGGCCCTGCAGCACGCGGGTGAAGCGGTCCCTCATCTCGGGGCTTGCCTCCCCCACGATGATCGTGCGCGTGATGTCCGTGGTGCCATCCTCGTACTGCGCGCCGGAATCGATCAGGAAGATCTGGTTGTTCTCGATCCTGCGGTTGCTCGAAGCCGTCACCCGGTAATGAGGCAGGGCGGCATTGGGGCCCGCGCCCGAAATGCTGGGGAACGAGATATTCTTCAGCGCACCTGTGTCGATGCGGAAGGCCTCCAGCGACTCGACGGCGTCGATCTCCGTGAGCTGTCCCTTCGGGGCTTCACGGTCGAGCCAGGCGAGGAAGCGGGCCATCGCAACCCCGTCGCGCAGGTGGGCCGCGTGCGAGCCTGCGATCTCGGCCCTGTTCTTCACGGCCTTCATCAGGGCGATCGGGTCTGCGCCTATATCCACCGTGCCGCCGGCGGCTTCGATGCGGCGGATCAGGGCGACGGCACCGGTCGCCGAATCGATGCGCACCCTGCCTCCCTTCCGGCCCAGTTCGTCGAGCGCGCCCTGGAACCCGCTGATGGGGGTAAATTCCGCAAGGTCGCCGACCGCCGCGCCGGCTTCATTGGTGATCTTCGCAGGGTCGAAGAACAGGCTCGCGCGGCCGTGCCGGGGCAGCACCGCGTAGCCGAGGGGCAGGGGCGTGTGGCCGACATCGCCGCCACGCAGGTTGAAGGCCCAGGCGAGATTGTGGGGATCGGAAATGACGAGCGCGTCGAGCTTGGCCTCGGTCATCTTCTGGCGGATGCGCTCCAGCTTCTCCGCCGCACTCTCTCCGGCATATTCGAGCGGATGGGGGCGCACCGGCGCCTGGGGAGGAGCGGGACGGTCGATCCAGATGACGTCGACCAAGTTGATGTCGACGGGAGCCAGGGAGCCTCCGACGCGCTTCACCGCCTGCTCCAGGCGCCTGAGGCTGTCGCTCGTATGGAGCCAAGGATCGTAGGCGAGCGTGCCGCCTTCCGGAAGATTGGCGGCGATCCAGTCCTCCGCGGACATTTCGGCGAGCTGCACGGGGGTGATCACGGAGGTGTCGACCTGCTCGGAGGCCTGGACCGTGTAGCGCCCGTCCACCACCAGGGCTGCCTTGTCCCGCAGGATCACGGCCGTTCCCGCCGAGCCCGTGAAGCCCGTGAGCCAGGCGAGGCGTTCGGCGCTCTTCGGCACGTATTCTCCCTGATGCTCGTCGGCCCGGGGCACGATGAAGCCGTCGAAGCCGCGTCGGTCCAGTTCGGCGCGCAGCTTGGCGATGCGGGCGGGGCCCTGGGCGGGAGAGGTCGTGTCGTCGAAGAATTGGAATTGAGCCATCCGAGCAGCACCGGGAAGGAGAATGAGAAAGGCAGCACGCTATGCCGGAGCGGGAAGCCCCGCAACCGCGATCCTGGACAAAGTCGTGCGATGCATCCGGGCATTATGCCCATCCACCACGCACTCCCGCCGAGGAAGTGCCCTTTCCCTGATCATGCGCTGCGATGGACGCATGGCTCGCATGCGAGGGGTCCATCTACAACTAAAGTCGGATGCAGATTACTTATACTATAACAAGAACAGAGGAACGCTGATCGGAAGGGTCTCAACGCCAATCCGTTGGAGATGAGCCCATGAACACAGCCACTTTGCCACTGGTCTATGCCGGCCAGCTGAAGACCCCGTCCATGCTTTCGCTGATCGCCCGGAGCGTCGTGAACGCTCTCACCGAGAGCCGCGCCCGGAAGGCCGCGCTCGAGCTGCGGCGCTACGAGGCGCTCAGGGCGGACTTGAGCCGCAGGCAGGATCACTCTGCGGACTTCCTGATGCAGAGCAGCGATCTGCCCGCGAAGATCTGAGACAGAATTTTATCCGAGAAGAAAGAGCCAAGCCATGTTGATCGTCGCCGCCATGAAAGCCATCCGCGAGATCGTCGCCGAAGCCATCCAGCTTCGCCGCGACATGGCGAAGCGCTACCCGGGCATGATGGCCGAGTAAGTCCGGGCCATCAGCGGCGGGGTTGCGGACGCGCGCTGCCCCGCTTCAGCACGAGGGCGGCCCAGCCTTCGAGATCGTATCGGCGCTGAAGGTACCAGCCCTGATGCGCATAGGCCGAGAGCACGCCTGGAACATCCCTGGCCAGGAGCCCCGACAGAATCAGTGCCCCGTCGTTGCTGGCCACCCGCGCAAGCGAAGGGGCCAGGATCCGCAGGGGCCTTGCGAGGATGTTGGCGAAGACGAGGTCGAAATGGCCCGGCCTGTCGGCCTCTTCGCTGCGCGTGCCAGGGCCGACATAAAGCTTCATCCAGGACCCGATGCCGTTGAGCCGGGCATTTTCCCGCGCAACCCGGATCGCCACCGGGTCGATATCGCCCGCGACCACGGGGCGCTTCAGAACCTTGGCCGCCGCGAAAGCCAGGACACCAGTGCCGGTGCCTACATCGAGCACATGGCGGGGCGTACGGATCTTCAGTTCGTCCACGAAAGCCTTGAGACATCCCAGCGTAGTGCCGTGATGGCCCGTGCCGAAGGCGAGGCCCGCCTCGATCTCGATGGCGATGTCGTTGCTGCGCCGCTGCTCCCTGTCATGCGAGCCGTGGATCAGGATGCGGCCGGCCCGTACGGGCTTCAGGCCCTCAAGGGAGGACCTCACCCAATCCTTCTGCTCCAGGGGCAGGAACACGCCCCTGTCCGCCTCTGCGCCGACGATGGGGCGCACGAGGTCGCGGATGGCGGCCTCGTCGGGCTGATGCGCGAAATAGGCCTCGAGCAGCCAGGGCCCGTCATCCTCCGTCTCGAAGGCGGCGACTGCCGTCTCGGCTGGATCGAAAATCTCTCCGATCAGATCCGTCATGGCGCGCGCGGAGCGCCCGTCCGTGGTGATCCGGAAGACATGGGTGGGGCGGTTGGGATGCAGACCTTCAAGCATGAGGCTGCTCTAGCACCCCCCGTGGCGGGCCTCAAGGATTCCGATCGCGCCTCCGGCCGGAACCGCCTGGAGTCGCGCCCGTTGTGCAAACGCCAAAGGTCCTCATTGCCCGTTCCATGCGCTTGCCACGGCGGGTGTGCCCGCAGGAGTTTCCCATGTCCGGACGTCTTTTCGACAAGGTTGCCATCATCACCGGTGCCGGCACCGGTATCGGCGAAGCCATCGCTCTCAAATTCGCCCGTGAGGGCGCGCGCCTTCTCCTCGTCGGCCTGCCCGACGATCCGGTCGAGGACGTGGCGCGGCTCATCAACGGAGCGGGGGGCTTCGCGGAGATCTACCTTGGCGATATCGCCGAGGAGCACCACGCTCAAGCTGCGGTCGAGGCCTGCCTGAGCGCCTATGGGCGCATCGATGTGCTCGTCAACAATGCGGGCGTGTTCCTGGCCGTCGCGGAGACGCAGGACTACCCGATCGACAAGTTCGACGAGACCTTCCGCTCCAACGTGCGATCGGTCTTCCTGATGACCAGGTTCGCCCTTCCTCACCTGCAGGAGACGCACGGCAACATCATCGCCACCGGCTCGGAAGCCGGCATGCTCGGCCATCCGAAGAACACGCCCTATGGCGGCACGAAGGCCTTCATCCATTCATTCATCCGCGGCATCGCGGCCGAGCAGGTGCCGTATGGTGTGCGCGCGAACTGCGTCTGCCCCGGCCCGATCGATACGGCCTGGACGCACAAATCCACGGGGCCGATGGATGCGGAACTGGCCACCATGATCACGCAGGCGACGCCGATGGGCCGGCGCGGGACTCCGGAGGAGGTGGCGAACGTGTTCTGCTTCCTCGCATCCGACGAGGCGAGCTTCGTGACAGGCGCGCTCTATGCGGTGGATGGCGGCATCACGATTTCCAAGGGCCCCGTCGGCGCGAAGGCGTCCTCGCATTTCAAGAAGCAGCCGAAGGGCAAGCTGCCGACGCGCCATTCGCATGACGGATTGAAGAACAAGGATTACGAGACGCTCACCTGACGGGAGACCGGTTCCCTCAGGTCGGGGTCAGCTCCCTTGCGGCTTCGAGGATCTTGAGGCGCTCGGGCTCGATCGATTTGTAGTGGCGCTGGAGATCCGTGACGTAGTCGCGCACGATCGGAGCGGCATCGCGCCTGCGGGCGAGCTGCATGTGGAACACGAGCTGGCTGCCCGTGGTGAACATCGTCTCCGCGCTGATGAGGTAGAACTCGAACATCCGGCAGAAGCGCTCGTCGTACATGGCGGCGATCTTCTCCCGGTTGGCTTCGAAGCGCATCTGCCAGTGGCGCAGGGTCTTCGCATAATGAATGCGCAGAAACTCGAGATCGGTCACCCATAGGCTGTTCTGCTCGACGACCGGAAACACTTCCGAGAGGGCAGGGGAATACGCGCCGGGGAAGATGTATTTGCGCAGCCATGGGCTCGCGGTTCCGGGAGGGCTCATCTTGCCGATGGAGTGGAGCACCATCAGCCCGTCGTCATCGAGCAGAGCGTTGACCTTGGCGAAGAACTCGCCGTAATGGTGCACGCCCACGTGCTCGAACATTCCCACCGACACGATGCGGTCGAAGCGCTTGTCGACCTTGCGATAATCGATCAGCTCGAAACGCACGCGGTGCGACAGGCCCGCGCGCCGCGCCTTCTCGTTCGAGAGCACGCATTGTTCCTTCGAGAGCGTGACGCCGGTGACGTCGACATCCTCCATGGCTGCGAGATAAAGCGCGAGATCGCCCCAGCCGCTGCCGATGTCGAGGACCTTGAGCCCGGGCTTCAGCTGCAGCTTCGACGCGATGAGGCGCAGCTTGTTCTGCTGCGCGTCTTCGAGGGTGTCGTCGTCATCGACGAAATAGGCGCAGGAATACTGCATTCCTTTGTCGAGAAAGAGTTTGTAGAAGTCGTTGCCGAGATCGTAGTGATGCGCCACGTTCTGCTGCGCCTTGCCGACCGGATTGGCCTGCTGGAACCGCTTCACGGTGCGTGAAATGCGCTTGAGCACGTTCTGCAGGGGATAATTCGCCAGGGTCGAGCGGTTCTGCGAGAAGAGGTTCAGGAAGTCCCGCAAGGTGGAGCCTTCCTCGAAGCTCATGCGGCCGTCCATGTAGGCCTCGCCCGCATGCAGCTCCGGATTGAGGAAGAGCTTGTGATAGAGCGAGCGGTCCGTGAGCCGCATGGTCACGTTCAGGCCGGGCTTTTCCCCTCCGAAGACATGCACGCCCCCATCCGCGTCGATGACCTTCAGGGTACCCGTGCGCACGAAGGACTTCAGCATGTGGGACAAGGGAAACATAAGTACCTCTCTCGATCGGACCCGCGATGCGATGGTTCCACAGCTGCACGCCAAGTGCTAGAGGCGAAATCCAGATGAGAACCAGTCTAAAGTAAGGGGTCCCATCGTAAAATCGGGAACATCCGCGAAGTGCTCTTGTTGGAAGGCAGACTCCTAAGGGGGCTAGGAGAGCTGTCACACCCACTTCACACAGGAGCAAGCCCATGTTCTTCCGTCAGCGGCAACTGGCCTATCATGCCAAGCCTGAGCGGCCCGATCCTCTCTTCGCGAAAATGCTCCAGGAGCCCCTCGGCGGCCAATGGGGCGAGATCAGCGTGATGATGACATACCTCTTCCAAGGCTGGAACTGCCGCGGTCCGCAGAAATACAAGGACATGCTCATGGATATCGGGACGGAGGAGATCGGCCATGTCGAGATGCTGGCCACCATGATCGCGCGCCTGCTCGAGACCTCTCCGGTCGAGCAGCAGGAGGACATGGCCAAGAACTCCATCGTGGGCGCCGTGATGGGTGGCGCGCGCGTGGAGGATGCCATCGTGGCCGGCATGAACCCCCAGCAATACATCGTGGCCGGCCTCGGCTCGCGGCCGTCGGACAGCGTCGGAAATCCCTGGAACGCGGCTTACACCATCGCGAGCGGCAACCTGCTCGCCGATTTCCGCTTCAACGTGACGGCGGAAAGCCAGGGCAGGCTGCAGGTTGCCCGCCTCTACAACATGACGAACGACACGGGCGTGCGCGACATGCTCTCGTTCATGCTCGCCCGTGACACCATGCACCAGAACCAGTGGCTCGCGGCCATCAAGGAGCTGGAGGAGGACGGGCTCGAGACGACCCCCGTGCCCTCGAACTTCCCGCAGAACCTGGAGAAGACCGAGGTTTCCTATCAGTTCCTCAACCACTCGGAGGGCATGGAAAGCCAGGAAGGCCGCTGGGCGAAAGGGCCCTCGCCGGATGGCAAGGGCGAGTTCACCTATGTGGATCGTCCCCCGGCCTATACCGAGGACGAGGGTCAGCTCAATCCGGTCGACCCGCGCACCTACGGCACGCCCCCGATGCCGGTGCCGCCGGCGGCTGCTGAGTGAGCGCTCACGTCAGCATTCCCTTTCGTCATGCCCGGCCTCGTGCCGGGCATGCACGTTCTTGGGGCGCGTCGCTCTCAGGACGTGGATGGTCTGGAACCGGGCGCTAGCCCAAGGCCTCGACGAAGCTGTCGAGCACCATCTTGCGCCCGGCCTTGTCGAACTCGACCGTGAGCTTGTTGCCGTCCACCGCCTCGATGGTGCCGGGGCCGAATTTCGAATGCAGCACGCGCCCGCCCACGGAAAAGCCCGAGCTGCCGGTCGACTTCGCCACCAGCTCACCCTCGATCATCATCGGCCCGCGCCTGTCCCCGGAGCGGCGCGCCGAAGAGCCGCCATTGTCCGTGGTTGCGCGATGGGCCTGCGCGCGCTGCCAGCCGGGCGTCTGGTAGGACGAGCCGCCGAACGGCTGCATGCGGTCGAAGCGCGAGCCGCCGCCATATCCGCCATAGGAGAAATTCGCGGGCGCTTCCTCGATCTCCACGTCCGCTTCCGGGAGGTCGTCGATGAAGCGGCTCGGCACCGTCGAGTTCCACAGGCCGTGGATACGCCGGTTCGACGCGAAGTAGATCTTCGCCTTCCGCCGCGCGCGGGTGAGGCCCACATGGGCGAGGCGGCGTTCTTCCTCCAGTCCCGCGCGGCCGCTCTCGTCGAGGGCGCGCTGATTGGGGAAGAGGCCTTCCTCCCAGCCGGGCAGGAACACGGTGTTGAATTCAAGTCCCTTCGCGGCGTGAAGCGTCATCAGGCTCACGCGCTCGGAGGTGTCGCTCTCGTTCGCCTCCATCACGAGGGAGACGTGCTCCAGGAAGCTCTGAAGATCCGGAAACTCCTCCATGGAGCGGACCAGTTCCTTCAGGTTCTCGAGGCGTCCTGCTGCATCGGCGGATTTCTCCTTCTGCCACATGTCCGTGTAGCCGGATTCCTCCAGCACCGTCTGTGCGACTTCCGACTGCGACAGGGTCTCGGAGAGCTTCGCCCAGCGCGAGAAGGAGATCAGGAGGTCCCGCAAGGTCGCGCGCGGCTTCGGCTTCAGCTCGTCCGTCTCGATGATGAAGCGCGCCGCTTCCATGAGCGGCACGCGCGCGGCGCGGGCATGGTTGTGCAGAACCTGGATCGTCGCGTCGCCCAGGCCGCGCTTGGGCACGTTGACGATGCGCTCGAAGGCGAGGTCGTCGGCCGGCTGGTTCACGACGCGCAGATAGGCCAGCGCGTCCCGGATTTCCGCGCGCTCGTAGAAGCGTGGGCCGCCGATGACCCGATAGGGGACGCCGAGCTGCACGAGGCGATCTTCGATTTCTCGCATCTGCGCCGAAATGCGCACCAGAACGGCGATTTCCGACAGCGGGTGCTTCTTGGCGTGTAGCGCCTCGATCTCCTCGCCGATGAGGCGCGCCTCGTCCTCCGAGTCCCACGCGCCGGTGATCGTCACCTTCTCGCCGGGCTCGTCTTCGGTGCGCAGGGTCTTGCCGAGGCGTCCCTGGTTCTTGGCGATCAGCACGGAGGCTGCGGACAGGATATGGCCCGTCGAGCGGTAGTTACGCTCGAGCCGGATCACGGTCGCGCCGGGGAAGTCGTGCTCGAAGCGCAGGATGTTGTCCACTTCGGCGCCGCGCCAGCCGTAGATCGACTGGTCGTCGTCGCCCACGCAGCACAGGTTCTTGCGCTTCTGCGCGAGCAGGCGCAGCCAGAGATATTGCGCGACGTTGGTGTCCTGGTACTCGTCCACCAGCATGTAGCGGAAGCGTTCCTGGTATTGTTCGAGAATGTCGGGATGCTCGCGCCACAGGCGCAGGCATTCGAGCAGAAGGTCGCCGAAATCCACGGCATTGAGGACCTTCAGCCGCTCCTGGTAGGCGCGGTAGAGCCGTCCTCCCTTGCCGTTCGCAAAGGCGCCGGCTTCACCGGCCGCCACCTGGTCGGGGCCAAGGCCGCGGTTCTTCCAGCTGTCGATGAGGCCGGCGAGCTGGCGCGCGGGCCAGCGTTTCTCGTCGATCCCCTCCGCTTCGATCACCTGCTTCATCAGGCGAAGCTGGTCGTCGGTGCCGAGAATGGTGAAGTCGGAGCGCAGGCCTACGAGTTCCGCATGGCGGCGCAGGATCTTGGTGCCGATGGAGTGGAAGGTGCCGAGCCACTGCATCCCTTCGGCCACCTCGCCGATGGTGCGGCCGATGCGCTCGCGCATCTCCCGGGCGGCCTTGTTGGTGAAGGTCACGGCCAGGATCTGGGACGGCCAGGCCTTGCTGGTGGCGATCAGATGGGCGATGCGGGTGGTCAGCACGCGGGTCTTGCCCGTGCCGGCGCCCGCCAGGACCAGGACAGGCCCCTCGGTCGCCTCCACGGCCGCGCGTTGCTCCGGGTTCAGGCCGTTCAGGTAGGCCAGTTGCGGCGCGACCGCCGCGCGGGCACGGGCGCTCAGGGAGCCGGAGGACGGCTGGTGTGCCAGATCGCCCGAGGCCGGGCCATCGTGGGGATCGGGGCTGTTGTCAGGCTGATTCATCGGCGCGACCATGGATCAAAAGGCGAACGGCGTCGAGCCCGTAAATGCCTTTTGGCGCGCGCTCGATCCAGGATCCGCCGGCGTTGCCGGATCAGGATCCCATCGCCATATGGAGATCAAAGGTTTTCAAAGGAATGGCCCCATGCGTTTCTTCGTCACGGTTGGCATCTGCCTCGGCCTCGTTCTGCCCCTGGCCGCCGAGGCGCAAACGGCGCGATTGCCGCGCAAGAGCGTCAACGAGCGGCAGGTGGAAGAGATCAACCGCAACATCCAGCAGGAACAGCGCCTGAAAAGCCTGGAGGGGCAGATCCAGGTGGAGCAGAACCTGATGCGGCAGAACATCGACCGGCAGAGGACGTTTTCCACCACGCCTCCGCCTTTCCGCAACTGCCCGGCCGGGTCCGCGGGCTGCTGACATCCTGCTGCTCAGGGTGGCAGGCGTAGCGCTTTGGCGCGTGCCAGGGCGCTAGTGCCGGGTGCCTAGGGCGAGCAGGGCTTCCTGCTTGTCGAGCCTTGCCGGAATCCCGATGATGCGCCCCAGGGCCTGAGGCCTGGCCAGGCGCGCGTGGGCCGCCTTCATCACGGCAAGATTGCCCGCGATGTCGTCGGGAAAGGGCGAGACCTTGCGGGTCTTCATGTCCACATGAAGGGACAGCCCCTCCATGGTGGCGGCCACCCAGCCCTCCTCCGCATGGCGGATTTCCACGTAGTAATGGACGCGCTTCTCGTCGTAATCGACCAGCTGAAGGGTCATCCGGACCTGATCGCGGGCCATCAGCTCGCGCTTGTAGAGGGTATGAATCTCGGCGGCGAAGTATGAGGCCCCGCGTTCCTCCGTGTAATCGCGGCCCAGACCAACGAGACCGAAGCCCTCATCGACGGCCCGATCGAACAGCACGTGATAATAGGCCATGTTCATGTGGCCGTTATGGTCGATCCAGGCCGGCTCGACCCGCATCGTGGACGACACGAAGGGGGCGAAGAAGAACACCGGGGTCGTCTTCTCCATCGTCAGTTCTTTCCCTCGATGCCGGCCCCAGGCGCCACCATTCTCGAACGGGGCATGAACGTTAGCATGTATCCCAATGGCATGCATGGCCTTTCTGGCTCATCCGACCTTCAGAGTATTGCGTTAAGGCGGGTTTTGTTAGGTATGGACAACCAAGCATCGCAATCGGAATCTGTAAGTATCATGAACGTTCCCCTTTCGCCCAGCCGCGCCAAACCCTCGGAAGCCGTCGTTTCCTCCCTGGCGGCCGAACTCTCCGGCCGCTTCGGAGACCGTGTGGCGACCTCCGCCGCCGTGCGGGAGCAGCATGGGCACACGCTCACCTGGGTGACGAATCAGCCGCCGGATATCGTGGTCTATGCCCGCACGACGCAGGAAGTATCCGAGATCGTGAAGCTCTGCGCGGCGAAGGACGTGCCGGTCGTTCCCTTCGGCACGGGCACTTCGCTCGAGGGACACGTCAACGCGCCCGAGGGCGGCGTGTGCATCGATCTGAGCCTCATGAACCGCATCATCTCCGTCCACGAGGAGGATCTCGATTGCGTGGTCGAAGCGGGCGTCACCCGCAAGGCACTCAATGAATTCCTGCGTGACAAGGGACTGTTCTTCCCGATCGATCCCGGGGCCGATGCCTCCATCGGCGGCATGGTCGCAACGCGCGCTTCCGGGACCAACGCCGTCCGCTACGGCACGATGAAGGACGTGGTGCTGGCGCTCACCGTCGTGCTGCCGAACGGCGAGATCGTGAAGACCGCAAGCCGCGCCAAGAAAAGCTCGGCGGGGTACGATCTCACCCGCCTCATGATCGGATCGGAGGGAACGCTGGGCGTCATCACCGAGATCACCCTCAGGCTCCAGGGCATTCCGGAGGCCATCTCGGCGGGAATCTGCCCCTTCCCGACGGTGAAGGCGGCCTGCGATGCGGTGATCATGACGATCCAGTCCGGCATCCCGGTGGCGCGCATCGAGTTGCTCGACGAGGTGCAGGTGAGGGCGGTGAACCTGCACTCCAAGCTCACCCTGCCGGAGAGCCCCCTGCTCCTGCTGGAGTTCCACGGAACCGATGCCGGGGTGCAGGAACAGGCCGAGCGCTTCGGCGAGATCGCGGCGGAATTCACGAGCGAGCCCTTCGAATGGGCGACGAAGCCCGAGGAGCGCTCCCGCCTCTGGCAGGCCCGGCACGATGCCTATTGGGCCGCGCGGGGCCTTCGGCCCGGCGCGCAATCAGTGGCGACCGACGTGTGCGTTCCGATTTCACGCCTGGCCGAGTGCGTCGATGAAACCAAGCGCGATATCCTGGAAAGCGGCATGGTCGCCCCCATCGTGGGCCATGTGGGCGACGGCAATTTCCATGTCCAGCCGCTGGTGAACGTGGATGATCCTGCGGAGGTCGCGACCTGCGAGGCTTTCGTGGATCGCCTGGTGAAGCGGGCGGTTGCCATGGAGGGCACCTGCACCGGCGAGCACGGTGTCGGGCAGAAAAAGATGAAATACCTGGAAATTGAGCATGGAGAAGCCGCGCTCGGCCTCATGCGCGTCTTGAAACGGGCCATAGACCCGCACAACATCATGAACCCGGGTAAGATCGTTGCACTTTGAGAGTGGACGGAGCGCTCGGCACGCTCCCGATCCGGCGATCCGTAGGTTATAGAGCTAGAGTGAAACGGAGAACATAATCCTCTTGCGCGATATCCTGACGATCATCGCAGCCATAGTGATCCTGGTCCTGGCGGTTGCCGTGGCTGCTCCTCCTTTCGTGGATTGGAAAGAGTACCGCGAAACCGTCGACGGGATGATCTCGCGCGCGTCGGGCACGGAAGCTCGAACCGATGGGAACATCGCCATTCGCCTTCTGCCGGAGCCGAGAATCATTCTCGACCGGCTGCGGCTTGGTGGGAAGACGCCGGATTCCCCCACCCTGACTGCCGATGAGGTCCTGGCCGAGATCGCCCTCACGCCGCTTCTGCGGGGCGAGGTGCGGTTCACTCAGACGCGGATCGGCCGAGCCGACATCCGCGTGCCCGTATCGGGAAAAGGCGACTGGCGCCTGCCGGCCGATCTCGTCTCCGGCCATGGCCGCAGCCGTGAATGGGCCATCGACAGCCTCATCATCGCTCAGCTCCTGGTCACGACCCAGGCGGCGGACACAGGCCATACGAACCAGGCTTTCGCGGAGAACGTCCAGATCGAGGGCCAGAAGCTCATCGGCCCCTGGCGGGTCGAGGGCACCACGGCCGGCATACCCTTCCGGCTGGTCACAAGCGAGCTCGCCGAGGACAAGACCGTCCAGGTCAAGCTCGCCGGTGGCGGCGACATCTATCCCCGTTTCGATATCGACGCCCGTGTCGCCTTGGAGGATGCGTCGCCCGGAACCACGCTTCCGGAGATTTCCGGCAAGGCCAAGGTGCTGTTCGGGCCTCCTGCGCAGATCGCCGCCGCCGGCATTCCCATTCCCATCACCGTCGAGTCCGATTTCAAGACGGCAGACGGAGCCGTGGCGCTGGAAGCCGTGGCCATGGAAGCTGGAGAGGGCGGCGCGAGCCTGCGCATGACGGGGGTGGGCAGCATCGGCATCACCGATCCCCGCATCGCCTTGAAGCTCGAGGGGCGGCGCCTCGATGCGGACAGCTTCATCCTGTCCTCCAACGGCCAGGATTTCGCGTCGCGCCTCAAGCAATGGTCCCTGCCTCCGATCGCCGTTCCGGTGGATCTCGATCTCAGGATCGACAGCATCGGCCTGGGGCAGGAAGACCTGACGAACGCCAAGCTCCGCCTGTCGCTCGAGCGCGGGAAGGCCCGTGTCGATCGCATCGAATTCGATGCGCCGGGGGAGACGCGCGTCGCGCTCGAAGGCCAACTCGGACTGACGACGCAGGGCGGAATCGAAGGTAAAGTCGCATTGGCCTCGAACGCTTCGGACCGGCTGGCGCGCTATCTCGACCGGATCAAGATCCGCTCTCCGTTCCTCGACATGCTCGACGGGCGGCCCATCGAGGCCTCGTCCGATGTGGTCTTCAGCAACCCCGTGCTGTCGCTCAACCGGATGCGCGTGAAGATCGGCGATGCGGTCACCACCGGCAATCTCCGCTATACCGCGCCCGAAGCGGACGAACGCGGCAAGCTCGAAGCCCAGGTTGCGATCCAGAACCTCAATCTCGATCAGTTGCCGCAGGTCTCGAGCGTGTTCGAGGCGACCCAGAACCTCGATGTCGGCTTCATCCTCGAGGCGCGCAGCGTCAGCGCGGGGAAGAGCCCCGCGACCGGGCGGATCACGGCGCGCATTCTCTCCGACGGTCGGGCGCTGCTCGTGGAGAACCTCGATATCGTGGATCTCGCGGGCGCCAATGCCCGGGTGAGCGGGCGCATCGCGCCCGACGGCTCCGGCAGCATCAACGGCAAGGTCATGGCGCAGCGCGCCGCTCCCCTCATCGACCTGATCGGCAGCGTATGGATCGGCGGCGTTTCCAAGCTGGTGCCGTATTTCCTGCGCGAAGGCGCGCTCAACGTGCAGGTCGGAGCCGAACGGGTGGCTCCGCCTCCGGGCTCCACGGAGCTGCGCCTGCGCACGACCATGAAGGGCATGGCAGCGGGCGGCACGATCGAAGGCAGCGTGGATGCCGTCGACGGGCGCACCGAGAACCTGAACCTGACGCTCGCCACCGAGAACACGGGGCGCTGGGTGAACCGCACCGGCATGGCGGGTCTCAACCGGCCGTCGAGGATCGATCTGCGCGGGACCCGCGTCGGGTCCGGCCAGTTCAACGTCACCGTCGCTGGTGACGTCGCGGGCGCGAAGATCTCGACACTCAGGCCTTTCGCCCTGAGCGACAATGACGATGTCGTGGACAATGGCGAAGCGGAATTCGTGACGGCGGACGTCACGCCCTTCATGCTGCTTCTGGGGGATGGGGCAGGCGTGAAGCCGCCGGTGCCTGTCAACGCGCGAGTGACGCTGGGCCGCGTGCGCGATGCGAGCCATCTCGACGTCACGGGGCAGGTTGCGGGCAACGCCGTGCAGGCCAGCCTCAATGTCCGCTCCCGCTCGGAGATCGACGGCGAAGTCTCGCTCGAGAAACTGTCCCTGCCGTGGCTGACGGCGGCCCTCGCGCTCAACGTGCCGGGCGATCCGAACGCCACCGCGATCTGGTCGAACGCCGCCTTCGGCCAGAGCGGCCGGCTCGTCCGCGGCGGACAGGTGACGTTCCGGGTCGGCACCCTCGAACTGGGACGCGGGATCCAGGGCACACGTGCGAGCTTCATCGTCGAGGCGCAGCCGGACGGCATCTCGATCCGCAATCTCGACGCCAGCATCGGCTCCGGCCGCCTGACAGGCTCCACGGCCATCACGCGCCAGGCCGCGACCGCGACCGTCGTCGGCGAAGGCGCGCTCGACAGCGTGCCCCTCTGGGCCCTGACCGGATCGACGCCCATCGAGGCGGTCCTGTCCGGCAGCCTGAAATTCGGCACGGCAGGCGAGAACATGTCGCAGCTTGTCTCCGCGCTCGGCGGAGCCGGCGACTGGACGATCACGCGGCTGCGCGTGCCATCCGCCGATCCTGCCGTCTTCGAGGGTGCGCTCAAGCGCGCCCTGGCCGAGAACGAGCCCCTCGCCGAAGGCAGGGCCGAAGCCATCATCAATGCGGAGCTGGGACGTGCGGCGCTCACCACACAGACCCTCACTACATCGGCGGCGCTCGTCGGGGGATCGCTGCGGCTATCGCCCTTCGTCATCGAGAGTGGGCCCTCGACCTGGCAGGGTGCGGTGACGTTCGACCTCAATTCGCTTGCCCTCGATGCGCGTGGTTCCCTCGTGTCCAAAACTTCGCCGGCCGGCTGGTCCGGTGCCCCGCCGTCCATTGGGCTGAACTGGCGCGGCCCGCTCGCGGCTCCCGTGCGCGAGGTGGATGCGGGGCCGTTCCGCAATGGGCTTGCGGCCATCGTGCTCAAGCGGGAACTCGAAAAGATCGAGGCGTTCGAGCGTGCCGCCGCCGAACGCCAGCGCCAGCTTGAAGCCCAGCGGGAAGCGGAGCGTCAGCGCGTGAAGGCCGCCGCCGAGGAGGCGGCCCGCCAGGCCAAGGCACAGGCCGAAGCCGAGAAGGCGCGCCGGGACGCGGAGCGATTGCAGTCGGAACAGCAGCAGCCGGCTGGTGAGGAGCCCGCGCCCTCGCAGACGACGCTGCCGTCGCTCAATCCGCCGGTCGAGATCGCGCCCCCGCCACCGGTGCTGGGCGGCCCCCCGCGCTGAATGTCTTCGAAGCGGCCGGTAATGCTCAAGCGATGCGGCTTTGCAGGTCCATCAGCACGAACACGCGAATGGCGGAAGACAGATTCTGCTCTCCGCGCTCGGCATCGATGCGCCCGATCAGGGCCTGGATGGAGAGTTTCTCGCGCTCGGCGATCTCACGCAGAATCTGCCAGAAAGGTTCTTCAAGAGAAATGCTGGTCCGGTGACCGGCGATCGAGACGGAGCGCTTGACGACGCCGGCGCTCATTCAAGGCTTCTCGCTGTCGTCGCGCCTGTGGGATTCGAGGCGGCGTTGCGCCATCTCCCGCTCGGCCTTGCTCAATTCCTTCTCGGCCCTGGTGCGGCCGAAGGAGATGCGGTTCTGTTCGGCGCGGGCCTCCTTCTCGGCCCGCGCCTTTTGCTTGCGCGCCTGGCGCAGATTGACGATCTCTGCCATGGCGCAACCTTATCAGATCAGCCCGGCTGAAGCATCGTCTCTGGACGGACGACGGCTTCGAAGTCCTGCTCGGAGACACCGGCCTTGAGGGCTTCTTCCTTCAGGGTCGTGCCATTCTTGTGCGCGGCCTTGGCGATCGCGGCGGCCTTGTCGTAGCCGATCGTCGGAGCAAGCGCCGTCACGAGCATGAGCGAACGCCCCATCAGCTCCGCGAGACGCTCCTTGTTCGGCTCGATGCCCACGACGCAGTTGTCGGTAAAGCTGATCGCGCCATCGGCGAGCAGGCGGATCGATTGCAGAACGGCGTTCACGATCACCGGCTTGAACACGTTGAGCTCGAAATGGCCCTGGCTGCCGGCGAAGGTCACCGTGGTCTGGTTGCCGGCGACCTGGCAGCACAGCATCGTCATGGCTTCGGCCTGGGTGGGGTTCACCTTGCCGGGCATGATCGACGAACCCGGCTCGTTCTCGGGCAGCGAGATCTCGCCGATGCCCGAACGCGGGCCGGAGCCCATGAGACGGATGTCGTTGGCGATCTTGAACAGCCCGGTGGCGAGGCTCGCCAGCGCGCCGTGCGTGTAGACGAGCGCATCGTTGGAGGCGAGGGCCTCGAACTTGTTGGTCGCCGAGGTGAAGGGCAGGGCGGTCAGCTCCACGACCTTGGCGGCGAAGCGGTCCGCGAATTCCGGATGGGCGTTGAGGCCCGTGCCGACCGCGGTGCCGCCCTGGGCCAGGGCATAGATGCCGGGCAGGGTCTGCTCGATGCGGGCGATGCCGAGGCGCACCTGCGCCGCATAGCCGGAGAATTCCTGGCCGAGCGTGACGGGCGTCGCATCCTGCAGGTGCGTCCGGCCGATCTTCACGAGATCCTTGAAGGCCTCGGACTTGGCCTCGAGAGCCTTGAGCAGGTGCTTGAGGGCGGGGAGCAGGCGGTCGTTGATCTCGCGCGCCACGGCGATGTGCATGGCGGTGGGGAAGGAGTCGTTGGACGACTGGCCCATGTTCACGTGATCGTTCGGGTGAACGGGCTTCTTGCTGCCACGCTCGCCGCCAAGGCGCTCGATGGCGAGGTTCGAGAGCACCTCGTTCATGTTCATGTTGGACTGGGTGCCCGAGCCCGTCTGATAGACGACGAGGGGGAACTCGCCATCGTACTTGCCCTGCACCACATCGGCCGCCGCCGAGGCGATGGCGTCGGCGAGGCTCGGGTCGAGCTTGCCGAGATCCTTGTTTACCATGGCGGCAGCCTGCTTCACGATGGCCAGCGCATGAACGAGGGGGAGGGGCATCCGATCGGTGCCGATACGGAAGTTCTGGAGGGAACGCTGCGTCTGAGCGCCCCAGAGCTTGTCGGCGGGAACTTCGATGGGGCCGAAGGTATCTGTTTCGATGCGGGTTGAGGGCGACATCCTGACCTCTTTCGATGGAGTTGGGTGTTCTTATCTCAAACTCAGCCTCCCGCAACAGCGAACGCCGCATAACGGGCTTGTAATTTCGGATGACCGACACTCTCGACACTCCTCTTTTCCGCCCCCCGGCCCCCAAGCCACTCCAGGAGCCGCCGGGGCTGCTTCCGTTCCTATGGGCCCTGCGCCAGAATCCGCTGACGACCTGGACCGAGCGGCATTTCGAGGAGCCGGTCATCTCAGGGAGCGGTGCCCTGGGCCGGATCACCGTGGTGAACGACCCGGCTGTCATCCGTCATATCCTCGTCGATAACGCGGCCAATTACCGGAAGGACGACCTTCAGCTGCGGGTCCTGGCTCCCGGCCTCGGGCGCGGCCTTCTGACGGCAGAGGGGGAGGAGTGGAAGCTCCAGCGCCGCACCATCGCTCCCCTGTTCCCGCCCCGGGTGGTGGCCGGGTTCTTTCCCGCCATGGTCGAATCGGCCGAGCGCCTCGTGCGCCGCTGGCAGCGGCGGCCGGAGGGGCGCGAGGTCGACGTCTCTCTCGAAATGACCCGCGTGACCCTCGACGTCCTGGAGCGGACGATCTTCTCAAAGGGCGTGGCCCGCGACCCGGATGCCCTGGGGCGCGCGATCACCCGCTATTTCGAGGGCCTGGGCCGCATCGATCCCGTGGACATTTTCGGCCTGCCGGACTGGGTGCCCCGCATCGGGCGCTGGCGGGCGAGGCCCGCGATCCGCTTCTTCGAGGAGCTCGTGAACGAACTCATCCAGGCCCGGAAGGCCCTGCTCGCCCGGGGCGAGCCTGCTCCCCGGGACCTCCTGACCCTGCTTCTCGAAGCCGCCGATCCGGAAACCGGCAAGGGCCTCAGCGACCTGGAGGTCAGCGCCAATATCGTGACCTTCATCGGGGCGGGCCACGAGACCACGGCCAATGCCCTGTCCTGGTCGATCTATCTGATCTCGCAGGACGAGCGCGTCCGCGGCCGGATCGAACGGGAGGTGGATGAGGTGCTGGGGGAGGAGCCTCTCGGGCCAGAGCATGTGGACCGGCTCGTCTATACCCGCGCCGTGCTCGACGAGGCGATGCGCCTTTATCCGCCCGCGCCCTTCCTGAGCCGCGCGGCCATCGAGGACGACCGGATCGGGGATGTGGAGATCCCGGGCGGGACCGTGGTGACCATCGCCCCCTATGTGCTTCATCGCCACCGCACCCTCTGGGAAGAGCCCGATGCGTTCAGGCCGGAGCGCTTCCTGCCCGAGGAGAAGGGCAGGATCGACCGCTTCGCCTACCTGCCGTTCGGGGCGGGGCCCCGGGTCTGCATCGGAGCGGCCTTCGCCCTGCAGGAGGCCGTGGTCGTTCTCGCCACCATCGTGCGGGCGGTGCGGCTCGACCTGAGGGAGGGGCACCGGGTCACGCCGCTGCACCGGATCACGCTCAGGCCCCATGGGGGCCTGCCGATGCGGCTGACCTATCGGTCCGGATTGAGGCGATAAGACTTCAGTTTTTCTTGCGGAAAGCGTCGAGGCTCACGACCTCGGCGCTGCCGGCCGCGCCTCCCTGCGCCTCTTCCGGCGCGGGAGCGGCCTCGCTCGGTTCCTGCTCGGCCTTGGCCGGAGCTTTTTCGGGAGCAGGCTTCTTTTCCCCGTTGGGGATAGGCTTGCGGGTCTGCTTCAGCTCCACGGGGTCCGAGCCGCGGATGGGCTGCGGTGCGGGCGGGGCCTCGGCGACCTCCTCCTCGTCGACCGGGCTGTCGAATTTGAGGCCGAACTGGACCGAGGGATCGAAGAAGCCCGTGAGCGCGTCGAAGGGGATGAGCAGCCGCTCGGGAATGCCGGAGAAGGAGAGGCCCACCTCAAAGGTGTGCTCGGTCACGTTCAGATCCCAGAACTGGTGCTGGAGGACGATGGTCATCTCCTGGGGATACTTCTCGCGCAGCCGGTTCGAGAGCCGGACGCCCGGGTAATCCGTCTGGAAGGAGATGTAGAAATGGTGCTCGCCCGGAAGGCCATCCTTGCCGGCATCGATCAGCACTTTGCGCACGACGCCTTTCAGCGCGTCCTGCACCAGAAGATCGTAGCGGATCAGGTCTTTGCCGGCCATAGACGATTCCTATTGAGAAAAAAGAAGTGGAGGCTTCTGTTGCCAGGTGCCTCCGAACCCCGCCTGACGGTGCTACCCGCCAGGGCTTTGAGTCGGCTTTAGGGACTGCTTACGCAGCCACCGCAACCGGAGCATAGTTGTCGTTGGCAACTATTGAATCGGCCCGATATCGGCGGAACCATGCCGAGCGAAAGTCTATCCTTTACGCCCTCGTCGATCCTATTTCGCCCCCGCCGAAACCCAGGATCTCCTTGGGTTTTGGTGGAGGCGCCGGGTACCGCCCCCGGGTCCGATGGGTTTATTCCGATAGCCGTTTATCGCCATAGCCGGCCTTGCGGCCGACACTCCTAATATAGGAGGCGCGGATCGAATTTGAAAGAGTGGGGATGGGGATGATTTGAGACTCGGAGACCAAGGCCCGCTGCCCTATGATGAGCGCAGGAGCACCCCATGCAAGCCTATCACGACCTTCTTCGCCGCATCATGGATGAGGGCGTCCGCAAGGACGACCGGACCGGGACCGGGACGATTTCCGTCTTCGGCCATCAGATGCGCTTCGATCTGAGCCAGGGGTTCCCGCTCGTCACCACGAAGAAGCTGCACCTGCGCTCGATCATTCACGAACTGCTCTGGTTCCTGAAGGGCGATACCAATATCCGCTATCTTCAGGAGAACGGCGTCACCATCTGGGACGAATGGGCGGACGAGAACGGGGATCTCGGGCCGGTCTACGGCAAGCAATGGCGCTCCTGGGCGAAGCCCGACGGCGGCGCCGTCGACCAGATCAAGTGGGTGCTCGACGAGATCCGCCGCAATCCCGATTCCCGTCGCCTGATCGTGTCCGCTTGGAATCCGGCGGATCTCGACAGGATGGCCCTCGCGCCCTGTCACTGCCTGTTCCAGTTTTACGTTGCAGAAGGAAGACTCTCCTGCCAGCTGTACCAGCGGTCGGCGGACGTGTTCCTCGGCGTGCCCTTCAATATCGCCTCCTACGCGCTGCTCACGCATATGATGGCGCAGGCCACAGGGCTGCAGCCGGGCGATTTCGTGCATTCCTTCGGCGATGCCCACCTTTACCTGAATCATCTGGAGCAGGCGCGCCTGCAGTTGTCGCGCGAGCCGCGCGCCCTGCCGAAGCTGCGGCTCAATCCCGCCGTGCGGTCCCTGTTCGCGTTCACGTTCGATGACATCGCCATCGAGGGATACGATCCGCATCCCGCCATCAAGGCGCCCGTCGCGGTGTGACGTCCATGAGCAGGCGCGAGGCCATCGAAGGCGCCGTCCGGGTTCTGGCACCGCGGATTCCGAAGCATGAATTCGAGTCCGTGACGGATCACGCGCTCGGCAGCCGCGGTCTCCACATGGCCTCGCCGGAAGCGGCCGCCTGGCTGTCCATCACGGCTTACATCCGCCACCGCCTGACCGATTACGACAGCCTGCTCGATGAAGGATACGACGTGGACAGCGCCCGCTTCTTCGTGCTCGAAGAGATGAACGCCATTCTCCAGGAATGGGGCTCGCCGCGCCGGGTGCAGGCCGGCGACGAGGCGGATTGACCCTGATGCAAGCTGCGCATTCCCATAAAGACCCGACTTTTACCGCGACCCATGACCGTTACGATCCGTAGAGCCGAGCAGCACGACGCGGCGCTCATCTTCTCCTTCATCCGCGACCTCGCCGAGTACGAGCGCCTCGCCCATGAGGTCGACGCGACCGAGGCCGATGTCGCGAAGGCGCTGTTCGGGCCGAATCCGCGTGTCTTCGCCGATATCGCCGAATGGGAGGGGAGGCCCGCGGGCTTCGCCCTGTGGTTCTACAATTTTTCCACGTTCAGGGGGCGCCACGGGATCTACCTCGAGGACCTCTTCGTTCGGCCGGAGTTCCGCTCGAAGGGAATCGGCAGGGCTCTGCTCGCGCATCTTGCGCGCCGTTGCGTGGCCGAGGGGCTGACGCGCCTCGAATGGTGGGTGCTCGACTGGAACGAGCCTGCCTTGCGATTCTACCGGACCATCGGAGCCGCGCCGATGGATGAATGGACCGTGCAGCGCGTCACCGGCGAGGCGCTGACCAAACTGGCGGGGGTATGATGGCGGTTCCTCTCATCCTTGTCGTCGCCGTGGCCGAGAACGGCGTGATCGGGCGCGACAATCAGCTCCTCTGGCGGCTCAGGACGGACCTCAAGCGCTTTCGCGAGCGCACCATGGGCAAGCCCATGATCATGGGCCGCAAAACCTATGAATCCATCGGCAAGCCTCTGCCAGGGCGGGAAACCATCGTCCTCACGCGCGATTCCGGCTTCTCCGCGCCGGGTGTCCACGTGGTCCATTCCTGGGATGAGGCCGTCGAGGAGGGCGAGCGCCTCGCCGCATCCATGGGGGCGGATGCCGTGGCCGTGGTCGGCGGAGCCGAGATCTACCGGCTCGCCTTGCCCCAGGTGGAGAGGATTTACCTTACGGAGGTTTCGGTGGCTCCGGAAGGCGATGCATTCTTTCCGCCCGTCGATCGCACACGCTTTCGTGAAGTGGCGCGGAGCGATCACCCAAAAAGCCCCGATGACGAGCATCCGTTTACCTTTATTGATCTCGAAAGGCGTCCCTGAAGGGCGTCAAGGTTGACGAACGGCTCGCGAATCCCCAATTCGCAGGCTTGACAGGCGGAAGAGGCAACACCCAAAAACCGTCTCCAGATTCCCATCGGCTTCCCGGCCGGTCTTTCAGAATGAGGAAAGGCGTCCTATGCCTTGGAGTAACCAAAGCGGCGGCGGCGGCCCATGGGGGCAGCGCGGCGGATCCGGCGGCAAGAGTCCTTGGGGCTCAGGCGGCTCGCAGGGTAACGGCAATCCCCCGGATCTCGAGGACATCCTGCGCCGAGGCCAGGACCGGCTCAGGGATTTCATCCCCGGCGGCTCCATGGGCGGCAAGGGCCTCATCCTCCTCGTTCTGGCCGTCGTCGCCATCTGGCTGCTGACGGGCTTCTATACGGTGCGGCCCAACGAGGTCGGCATCAACATGGTGTTCGGGAGGTACAGCAGCACCAGCGGCGAAGGCCTGCGGTACAATTATCCCTATCCGATCGGTCGGGTGATCAAGCCGACCGTGACGGCGCAACAGCGGGTCGAGGTGGGCTATCGATCCACGGCAACCGGCCAGGGCCGTGCTCGGGACGTGATCGAGGAGAGCCTGATGCTCACCGGCGACGAGAACATCGTCGACATCGATTTCGACGCGGTCTGGCAGATCAATCCCGCGCGTCCGCAGGATTACGTGTTCAACCTCCAGAACCCCGACGGCACCATCAAGTCCGTGGCCGAGAGCGCCATGCGCGAGGTGATCGGCCGCCGCAACATTCAGGCCATTCTCACCACCGAGCAGGCGAGCATCGCCGGGGAAGTGCGCCAGATCATGCAGGAGGCGCTCGATGCCTATGGCGCGGGCGTGCTCATCAACGTGGTTCAGCTTCAGGCGGCCCGCCCGCCGTCGGAGGTCCAGCAGGCCTTCTTCGACGTGAACGCCGCCCAGCAGGACGCCGTGCGCGTGCAGAACGAGGCCCTGGCCTATGCCAGCCGCATCGTGCCCGAGGCGCGAGGCGAAGCGTCCCGCATCGTTCAGCAGGCCGAGGCCTATCGCGAGCAATCCGTGGCCGATGCCACGGGTCAGGCGGCCCGCTTCCGCCAGGTCTACGAGGAATACCGCAAGGCTCCCGACGTGAGCCGCGAGCGCATCTTCCTCGAAACCATGGAGCGCGTCTTCGGCGGCGTGGACAAGATCATCGTGGACCAGAAGGGGCAGGGGGTCGTGCCTTTCCTTCCCCTCAACCAGATGCCGCAACAGCAGAACAACGCCAACAATCAGGGCACCACGCGATGAATAACTCGGTCCTTCGCACAGGCCTCCTGATCCTTCTGGCTCTGGCGGTCATCGTCCTCTACAGTTCGATCTTCATCGTCCAGCAGACGCAATATGCGCTCGTGCTGCGTTTCGGCGCGGTTCAGTCCGCGATCTCCGAGCCGGGCCTGAAGTTCAAGATGCCGCTGGTCGACAACGTCACCTATTTCGAGAAGCGGGTTCTCGACCTCGACCTGCCGGTGCAGACGCTCCTGTCCGCCGACCGGCAGAACCTGGAGGTCGACGCCTTCACCCGCTATCGCATCATCGATCCGCTGCGCTTCTACCAGGCGGTGGGCAACATTGCCCTGGCCAACCAGCGCCTGCAGAGCTTCACGAACTCGGTCATGCGCAACATCCTCGCCAGCGCCTCGCGCGATGCCATCGTGCGCACCGAGCGCCCGCAGCTGATGGATCGCATCCAGGAAGAGGTCAACAAGCAGGCCACCAGCCTCGGCATCGAGATGATCGACGTGCGACTCACCCGCGTCGACCTGCCCAACGCCAACAGCCAGGCGGTTTACCAGCGCATGCGCACGGAGCGTGAGCGCGAAGCCGCCGATCTTCGGGCCAACGGCAATCAGCAGGCACAGACCATCCGCGCTCGCGCCGACCGTGAGGCGACGATCATCCGGGCGGAAGCGAATCAGAAATCGGAAGAGCTGCGCGGTCAGGGCGATGCCGACCGCAACCGCATCCTGGCGGAGGCCTTCGGTCAGGATCCCGAGTTCTTCACCTTCTATCGGTCCATGCAGGCTTATGAGGCGAGCCTGAAGGGAAGCGGCACCCGCCTCGTCCTGAGCCCCGACTCGGAATTCTTCCGCTACTTCAACGGGGCGGTTCTGCCCGGTGGCGGCGCTCCCGCAACCCCGGCTCCCCAGCCGGCTCCTGCCCAGTAAGAACTGATGTTGGACCTGATTGCAGCCCTCGGCCTCGCGCTCGCGGTCGAGGGCATTTTATTTGCCGCATTCCCCGACGGGATGCGCCGCGCCATGTACGAAGCCGCGCACAGTCCGAGCGACCGGATGCGTCTTGTCGGCATCGTGTCGGCCTTCATTGGCCTTGGGATCATCTGGCTGGTGCGATGGGTCGGCTAGGCCTACGGCCAAGCTTCTGCCGCATTCGCCGCTTGAATGGCGGGCAGGAACGACAATCTATATGACATTCTCCAGGAGAGGATTCTCGATGACTCAAGCCACGAATGCGCTGGCGCTCACCGCAGCGGCGCCGTTCCAGCGCCCCCTGCGCCGACTGGCCGCATCCTTCTTCGCGGTCGTGACGTTCGTCGCGGTCGCCATGCCGCTACCCACCTCGGCCCGCTCGGCCCCGGAGTCCTTCGCCGATCTGGCCGAGGAGGTAACTGGCGCCGTGGTGAACATCTCGGCCTCGACCACCGTCGAAGCCCGGAGCCGCACGCTGCCGCAACTGCCGCCGGGAACTCCGTTCGAGGATCTCTTCGAGGAGTTCTTCAACCGCCGCGGCCAGGGCAACGGCGACAGCGCGCCCTCGCGTCCGCGCAGCTCGAACTCGCTGGGTTCGGGCTTCGTGATCGATCCGTCGGGAATCGTGGTCACCAACAACCACGTGATCGGCGACGCCAACGACATCAGCGTGATCTTCTCCGACGGCACGCGGCTCAAGGCCGAGATCGTGGGCAAGGATTCCAAGGTGGATCTCGCCGTGCTGCGCGTGAAGCCGGACAAACCCCTCAAGGCCGTGAAGTTCGGCAATTCGGATGCCCTGCGCCCCGGTGACTGGGTGATGGCCATCGGCAATCCGTTCGGCCTCGGCGGCTCGGTGACGGCCGGTATCGTGTCGGCCCGGGGCCGCAACATCGAGTCCGGACCCTACGACAACTACATCCAGACCGATGCCGCCATCAACAAAGGCAATTCCGGCGGTCCGCTGTTCAATATGGACGGTGAGGTCATCGGCATCAACACGGCCATTCTCTCGCCCACGGGCGGTTCGGTCGGCATCGGCTTCGCGGTTCCCGCCTCGACGGCAGCGCCTGTCATCGAGCAGCTTCGCGAATTCGGCGAGACCCGCCGCGGCTGGCTCGGCGTGCGCATCCAGAACGTGGACGACGCCACGGCCGAAGCCCTGAGCCTTGGGGCCGCCCGCGGCGCGCTGGTCGCCGGCGTCGACGAGAAGGGCCCC
>Ga0182742_1001635_pt1 | contig 27634 bp, 28 predicted proteins | sample eDN5th37CBELigMG_FD_128880 | JGI IMG/M metagenome (GOLD analysis project Ga0182742, IMG submission 128880) | Enriched Miracle-Growth compost microbial communities from Emeryville, California, USA - eDNA 5th pass 37_C BE-Lig MG (version 2)... ...
GGTCGCAGGTTCAAATCCTGCCCCCGCAACCAATAACTCAGAAAATCTGTTCAGGCAAGAGGGAAGGCAACGTACTGATTCCGTCATTCCTAGCTCCATTTTGCGGGTGTAGTTTACTGGTAAAACCTCAGCCTTCCAAGCTGATGTAGTGGGTTCGATTCCCATCACCCGCTCCATATATGATTCAATATCTACATGGCCTATAGCACAGCTGGTTAGAACGCACGCTGGTTAAGCGTGAGGTCGGTGTTTCGAGTCCAATTATGCCCACCATTATTTGCGCAGTTACTCATTGGTAGAGCTACGAATCATACTTCTTTACTTCTTATAGAAAACTTTATTAATGTTCCGCAGTAGCTCAGTGGTAGAGCATTCGGCTGTTAACCGAACGGTCGTAGGTTCGAATCCTACCTGCGGAGCCATATTTTTCAGCTATTTCATTTATACGACATACATAAAAAAGACAACCGATATGGGTTGTCTTTTTTTGTTCTTTTGGCTCTATAATTACTCTATAATTTTTACCCAAATTGGGAGTGTAAATTGAATTTACATGTTTCCCTTAGAGACTATTCATTTTGTATAAGATTGGCAAAAATGGGCAATTTAAAAATTAAAAAGGAAGGTGGAAGATAATGAATAAAAGAATTATAATTTCAATCATCTTCATGCTTTCAATCTCGGTTCTTTCAGTTGCGGCAAAAGAACCCCAACAAACCCCAGAAATCATCTTCACTAAGAAGCTTGATTTGACCGGAGATAAAATAGAGGATGTTGTGAAAATCGTGGGTACCCCTCTTAAAACCAAAAGTCCACTATTAAAAGAAATATTTTTGGCCGTCAAAACATCTGAAGGCACTTCAATCAGATATCCACTAGATGCTGGGTATAACCCAACTGCAACATTTCATGATTTTGATCATGATGGTAAAAAAGATATTTTCATCAACCTAGAAACCTCCGAAAAAGGGGGCGAGATCAAAAGTTATCTTTTTACTATTAAAAACGCACTTTTAGAAGAAGAAAATAGTCCGAACTCATTAACGGTTTTCAGCCATTTTGATGAAGACTACAAAGCCACAATTAAGATTGATGAAACAGGAAAATCCTATCATTTTGATTTATCTGATCGAAGACGGCGTTACAATCGATTAGGATTATACCAAGATGGGAAATTAAACGAACCAATGGAGCTTAAAGTATATTCGTACGGTTCCTTAAAGCCTACTGAAACAACCTCCGGGAAAACCATTCTAAAGGGGCTTCAAAGAATCAGTGGGGTATCTGAAAAGGATACTATTGGCTATATAGAATCGCAATGGGAACTAATTGATGGAGAATGGAAATTAATTCATACAAAGATTAAGGAGAAGAAAGAAGAGAAGAAGAAATAATAGGCATTTGTAACGTAATTCCATTTTGGTACATAGGTTATGGTAAGAAAAGGTATTATTTCCTGAAAGGGGTTTTTCTTCCATGACTAAATTCAATCCAAACCGATTGAATGTTAAATATATCCCACCTGTTAATTCATATGTGCCAATTGAGGGAAGGAAATACACATTAACACATTCTGATGAAACCAGTGAGTTATTTTTAACAATTGGAACGAAATATGATCATTCAGCAATAAATTTAAAGTTACGTGATGAAGTTTTTGCTGAATGGCAAACAAGAAATGGAGAATACCTGTTATATGCAAAAGTATATGTTAGCGGGGGAGAGTTTGACAAAAAATTTTCTCAAGTTCGCTATATGATCTTCAAAAAAGAATTAGAATTAGCTTTGACAGGTATAATATATGGAGATCAACAGTTTTTAATGAATTCTCCATGGCTTTTGGATTGTCCGATTTTTGTTCATTTTGAAAGCATCTATCCAGAGTTTAATGAAGTGCAATTTTACGGAACACCTAGACAATATTTAAAGAAAGCCATAAACCGAGTTGTAAGTAAAACACAGGCTTAGTCTGTGTTTTATTTTATGGGTAAGTATCGACTAAAAAGGTAAGTAAAACATAAATATATTATGGTAACTAATAAAAATAACTTGTAATTCCAACTAAGTAATAAATGGTTCACAAAATGTTAAATACCATTTTAATATTATTTGAGTTCTGGTAAATTTACTAAATCAATGTATTGATGAACCATTTAAATTTTAAATTTTAAATTTTAAATTAGGCTGGGTTCGTGTATTTATATTTTATATATTTGCTTTTATACAAATAACAAGTCCAATTATTTTTTCATTAAAAAAGACAAATTTAGATTTTACTCAGTTTTTTGATTCCGTCTCACTATTTTAAGTATACTTAGGTATTGAGACTAGAACTCTCTGTATTTATCTAACTTCCGAGAATATATATTATGTAAACTAGAAAAAAGATTTGTGAATTTTACTATGATTTAACTTCCCCTTGTGTTCTTACATCCACGGTTTCCCTAAATTATTTAGATTAGTTTGACTAGATATCCCTTTTACTCCGGTACAATAATTGTAATTTGTGTTTCCTGATTTTCCTGAAGAGTTGAATATTGTTCATGCCTGACACCAATCAATATTCAGTTAATGTTTATAACTTTTCATATCGGTTAATTATGCTCATGTTTTCTATGTAGAATATTTGTTCTGTTATAGCAAAAATACCCTGGTGAAATAAATTTAACTAACTTCCTTCCGCACCAATCCTTCTGTTGCGTATATTCTATATTGCAGGAAAAGAAATACACGCAAAGGAGCGCAGAAAGATGTATGTGATCCATTTTGTTGAAGATAAGAAGCGCATTCTGACTCAATTCGTACAAAAGATCCCTTCTGTCGATGACCAGGTTAAAATTAAAGGCAAAAAAGCAAAGGTTATTCGTGTAGAACCCCAAGAACAAAAACAAGTTGACATTCATATTGTCACTGAGAAAATTGTAAAAAAGAATACGAAAGAACCTCCAAAGAAAAGACGATAATCTTGGATCATACAGTAAAATAAAGAGAAAGAAAGCTGCTCAGCCCTCTTTCTCTTTAGTCTCTTTCCCTTTTGAGAATCTTTATTTTTTTCGTATTTGTAAGAGTTACCTATGCTAGTACAATACTGCAACTAATTAAGTAGCTAATCACTATAATTAAAGTGCATTTAAGTGATGAACTAGCCAAATAATAGAGTTTATTAAAAATTAATAGCCTCTCTGAGTATCTACAATATTATTTAGCGGCTCATTTTTTTCAATCTTATTTAAAGTTTCAAGGAAGCAGTCTACTCCTTCTTTCGCTGTTGTAACTGCTGAAATATGAGGAGTAACTATGATATTTTTATGATTCCATAACTCATTTTCTGTTGGAAGTGGTTCTTCCGCAAACACATCAAGCACTGCAAACCTTATACTCTGTTGATTAAGTGCTCCGAGTAGTGCTGTTTCATTTAAAGATGCCCCACGGCCAACATTAATAAACCCAGCACCTGAAAGTCGATCAAAAATGGGCTTTGCAAACAGACCGAACGTTTGTTTCGTCAACGGTAATGTGTTAATTAGATAATTCATATCACTTAAATGATCATAATGATCTTCTAATGTCATAACTTGATGAAAATATTCTTTTTGCTTCCCGCTTAACGATACTCCGTATACCTCTGCCCCGAATTGTGAAAATACTTTTGCAACTCTCTGGCCAATCTCTCCTGTACCATAAACCATCAATTTTTGACTGCTTAATAATCCAGGCGTCATCGGTTTCCATTGTTTCTTCAATTGCAGCGTCTGATACGAATGATGGAGTTGGATATCACGTAAAACATAACTCAAACTATATTCAGCAATCCTCTGACCAAATGAGCATACGGTTCTTGTTAGTAGAACACTTTCAGGCCATGATCTGTCAAACAGAAAACGATCGACGCCAGCACCTAGTGAGTGAACCCACTTTAAATGGTTATAATCGAAGTCTCCTTTCATATTAAATGATACAAAGGCATCTGCCCATATTAAATCATTTTGAGTGACTTCATCATCTGAAAAAAACCGAAAATTTTTATGTATGTTATAGGGCGTAACGAGTTCTTCAATTTCTTTAAACATTGGACTCGCTATAACAATATTGTTAATTTCCACTTCGCTTTCACCTCAGGCCTTTTCTTCTATGATAACAAACTAATATTAAAATTGACCTGTAAAAATTGATGAAACAGCCAAGAAATAAATTCTTGACTGTTTTAAAAGGAATTATTTCGGTTTTAGCGTTTTTTTACATTATCATTTGGAGAATCACCGGTGCCATTTTTACTCTTACTGTTTGGTGTACCAAAAATTTGGTTATCCTTTGTAACTTTTGCTCCCTCGGAGAAGTTATCCTTTGTTTTCATAGCTTTACCCACTCCTTTTGACTTTAGCGAATTCGACCTGTTATTCCGTTATCACCCATTAAACTTTCACCAATTTTCGGTTTACTAGTTGGCTGTTTCTGTTTGTTTTCCTTGGAGAAACCAACTTCTGTATTACCAGTAGACATGAGTGGCTGGTTTACAACCTCATTTTTGTTTTCTTTATGAGCCATACTCAAATCTCCCCCTTTCGTAATCTTTCGTATTATCTGCTTTTCTTTTTGGACATATACGAGATTACACATTAACAAATTTGAACAGAAATTGTTCTGTTGCCTTAACCGTTTTCTTTTTTTTCGTACATTATGTATAATAAAGTTGTAAATCACATATATAAAAAAGACCGCAGGGGCTGGTAACACCGTACGGTCGATACAATAGAGGGTTCCCTTCATGGGGATCAGCTAAAAGTGGCAATAATCCACCCTGCTGGTAGGCTAAAAGGGTGGATTATTTCTTTTGGTTAAACGACAGAATTGCGACGATTAAGCTTGCAAAAGCACAAGCAAACATTAAAGCTTCGAATACTGTCACAGCATCACCCTCTTTCAGAGGGGTTTTGCTGACCACCCTTGAGAAACCGACTCTATTGCCGCTTTATTATATCATTAACACCAGAACGTATGCTCTTTTTGTAAACGAATAGAAATCATGAAAAAGCAATTAATAAAACTTGTTTATAGACTCTTTACCTCTTTCAATAAATGATGCTTTCATCTGATCTGGAACAAGACTCCCACCTGTAGCCCAAACTAAATGAACGGATTGTTCACCCTGTTTTTTCTTCGATTGAAATACGGGCCCTTTCATTCCCGCTAACGCTGAAGGTTCAAGAAAGGCCCCTTCTGCTTCCGATAATACATACAACAGTCCAAGTAGTTCCTCGTCAGGTACAGTATAACTACCGCTTAAGACTTCTTCCATCAGTTTACCAACAAACGAAGACGCTCGACCAACTGCAAGTCCATCTGCCTCTGTTTGATTATCCAAACCAAAATCTTGTACAGAAATTTTATGATGTAATTTAGTAACTAAGCAGATTAGCATGCATGGAGAAGCTGTTGGTTCAGCAAAAATACAATGAACATTTTCTTTAAAGATAGCCTTTAACCCAAAGGCGACTCCACCGGGGCCCCCACCTACACCACATGGTAAATAGACGTATAAAGGGCGCTCCGGTCCAATATCAATGTTTAACTGACATAATTGTTTTTGAACTTCTAATGCTGCAACAGCATATCCAGCAAATAATAATTGAGATTGCTCGTCATCAATAAAATAAGAATAATCATCTCTTTCGCTTTCCTTACGAGCAATCTCCACTGCAGTTGAATAATCGGAAGAGTGCTCAACGACATTAACACCATGCTTTCTTAATAAACTCTTCTTCCATTCCTTTGCATCGATGGACATATGCACTGCGACACGGAAACCTAAAGCAGAACCAATTAGACCAATACTTAACCCTAGATTTCCTGTTGAACCTACACTGATCGTGTATTGTTGAAATAATTTTCTGGCTGTTTCAGATAATAACATCTGATAATCATTTTGTTTTTCAGTTAATAATCCATGTTCATAAGCAAGGGATTCCGCAAACGCAATTACTTCGTGAAATCCTCCTCTAGCTTTAATAGAACCGGCAACAGGTAAAACGTCATCTCGTTTTAATAATAAAGATCCGTTAATTTTGGTTTCATATAGATTTGATAACGCTTGTTTCATCTTTGGGATTTCAACAATTGGTGAGACAATTCCATCACGTACTTCTGGGAATAACTTAAAAAAAACAGGTTTAAAGCGTTCTAACCGCTTATGTGCTTCCTTGATGAATTCTACTTTCATACCTGACATTGATATATCTAATCTTGGTTTATACTCCTTGTTTTCCCAATAAACAGGTTGTTTCTTGCTAACCAACTCTAATATTGGATGGTGTTTTTTTAAATCCTCAATTTTCATATTTCCCCCCTAATCTCTTCCCTGTAAATAACCAGCTCTTTATTTAGTTTATAATGATGGTTTTTTAATCAATAAAGATGTAACCCATTCATCCGATTTTGTTATTGACTCAACACTAAATCCTTTGTCTTGATAAACGGCTAACGTATCTTCATGATTCCATTCCACCATTCCAGATAATATTAACTTCCCGTTTTCTAGTAGGTGATGATCGATAAAGGGTGCTAACGCTTTATCTTCATCTCCGCCAATATTTACAAATACCCAATCGAAGGTATTATGAAGCATAAAAGTGGGAGACATTGGGTCGCCCTCAATTACCGAGATACGCTCCTTCACATCATTTAATGCCGCGTTATAGAGAACCTCGGTTTCAACATTTTCAATATCAATAGCAACAACTTGTTCCGCACCAACTGATGCTGCAGCAATAGCTAACAAACCTGACCCAGTTCCGATATCGAGAACTTTTTTTGCATGTAAATTTTCATTTAAAATAAACCGTAAACAATCTTGAGTAGTACCATGCAAACCTGATCCAAACGCACGTGGTGGTTCAAATAGAATTACTTTACCATCAAGCTCTTCATCAGCAATAGTTGGGTTTATGAACCAGCCATTAGAAAGGTCAATAACTGGGAAAGGTTGTTGCCATCCTTTGTCTTCTTTCAGCCATTGACCATCAATTGCAGTTAACTCAATATTTAAAATGTAGGCTAAATGTTGTCGAGTTGCTTCGATTGTTTTATCTTCTGCATCTTCAAGAACAATTTTCAATTCAACATTCTCGTTTAATCGTTTCTGATAATCATATCCATTCTCATATTGAATAGCATCGAAAGGCTGATCATAATACAAATTATAAAATCCATACATACTTAGAGTTTCCATGATTATATCAATGTTTTGCAATGAAACGATTGTCTTGTATTCGTATAACATCTTCTACCATCCTATTTCAAGTAATTATTTTAACCACATTATACCATTTTAAAGCGATTTTAATTCTTTTAACATTCCAATACAAATAACCTGCTTTCTAAAATACCGAGAGCAGGTTTATCACCCAAATTCCGACCATCTCTGTAATAACAATTGTATTTCCTTATCATGTGTTACCCCTTCATCATCTGGGGTTTCTAGTATTAGCGGAATATCCTTTATGGTCGGAGATAAAATCAATGATTCGAATGCTTGTTCGCTAATATGTCCTGAATTTAGGATGTTTGCATGACGATCTCTTCGTGAACCAGTGGGATGTTTTGAATTATTTAGATGAATCACCTTTAATTGAGACCAGTAATCTAATTCCTTCCCTTTCACAATCAATTCTTTTGTATTTTCCCCATCCCATAATCGACTAGCAAACGCATGACATGTATCGAAACAAAATCCAATTTTTTCAGGATATTGAGATAGGTTACGAATTTGTACCAATTCCTCTAACGTCGTACCTAAACCGCCTTTTGTTCCAGCATTGTTTTCTAATAATATCTTTGCTTTCCCATCCCATTGGTGAAGTACTTCATTTAACACATGTAACATTAAATGATAGCTTGCAAGTGGGTCACTTTTACTAATTTGGTTTCCATAGTGGACGACTACACCGAGTGAACCGCAGCTATTAGCAATTTCTAGATCGTTCAAAAGCGATGAAACCGTTTGTTTTAGGTTGTTATCATCCGGTGTTAGACTTGTAGAATATGGAGTATGAGCAACAGAAATTATTCCATGTTCTCGGCAAAATTTCTTGCAATTTTCTGCATCCTCTTTATCGAATATTTTAATTGAAAGACTTCTAGGGTTCTTAGGAAAATATTGAAAAGCAGTGGCCATGTTTGCCACCGCTCTTTTTGCTGCAGCTAAATACCCATCACGAATACTAACATGGCTTCCTAATATCATCGTTATTCCTTTCTTATCTCTTAATTTATCCACTGCAGATACAAGATAATGATCAATTGATCTTCGTTTAAATTGTGGCAAATTATTCCATGAAATAATAAATAGTGATAACAATATGCTTAAAAGTACGTAAAACTACTTTTTCTACATTTATTGAAACATCTTCATTGTTTTATTGTTTCCAACATTATTATTTCCAAATATTTAGCAAACATTTAGGTTGTGGTATTTTTTTCATACTCTTTATTGTTATTGAATATCAGTAAAAGAAAAACCAACACGCAGTTCATATTTATGGCTGCATGTTGGTTTAAAATAATCACATTTAGTTGTTAGCAAAGAGTTTTCGTTGTTTCCATTTCCCAAATTTAAAATAGCCAAAAGCAAAAAAGCTGCTGATGATAAAACTAACCCCCATCCCAAGGGCAATTCCATTGGAACCAAACATGTCGGAAAAGAGATAGGTTAACGGATAGCGAAGCAACCAGAATGAAATTAAGTTTAAGATCAAGACTTGATACATCGCTCCTGAACCTCTAACGATTCCATTTAAAATAAAATTAAGTCCGATAAACGGATAAAAGAAAGCAATTATTCTTAAATATTCTGATCCGAATGAGGCTGCTTCTCCGTTTTGAATAAATAGCCCTATTAAGAATTCTGCAGAGAAGAAAATCACTACTGCAATCAAGAGCATAATGGCGAAATTATAGACAGCTCCGTAAATCGCTAGCTGGCGTACACGATCCCAACGACCTGCACCAATGTTTTGGCCGGCCATACTATTTACCGCTGTTCCTAAGGCCATTGCCGGTAAGGTAATTAAACTATCAATCCGCTGGGAAGCACCAAATCCGGCCACAACATTTTCCCCAAAACCATTGACCACACTTAAGATTGCTAATACACCAGCATGTATGACCATCATTTGCAGACCTGAAGGAATCCCTAATTTTAAAATGAGCCAGACCTCTTCCATACTAGGGACAGTAGGAATTGAAAAAGGAACTAGTTTGTTTCTAAGTGTATAAATCAAGCCATATAAAAAGGAAATTCCTTGTGAAAAGACAGTTGCATAAGCCGCTCCCTCAATCCCCCAGCCAAAGACTAATATAAAAACAGGGTCCAAAATTGTATTTAAGATAACGGCCACCAAAACGAAGGTTAAAGGCGTTTTGCTATCACCTAATGAACGTAAGACAGAACTGATAAAATTATAACCTAGTAAAAAAAGAATTCCGATAAAGTTAATGCGTAAATATGCATTTGCATCTGCCAACATATCAGGAGGGGTATCAAGCATCAATAGAATATGTTCTGAAAATATAAAACCTATAAAACCTGCGACCAGAGATAAAATAGATAAAACGACTACAAATGCGTTTAAATAGGATTTAAGCCCCTTCTCATTACCTTTGCCTCGTTGTTGTGAAAGGATTGTCAAGGTTGCATGATTAATTCCGATAATAAAAGACAAAACTGTGACGATTACTGTTGAAGCGACTGTTATGGCACCTAATGGATTCGCACCCAATAAATTTCCAACCCATAAACTATCGATAAACTGGTAGGAAACTTGTAGTAAATTGGCAAGCATAATGGGTGTTGAAAACAAGAACAATTGCTTGACGATTGAGCCATTTGTAAAATCATGTTGAGCCAATCAAATCGGCCTCCCTTTCTTCAATGAAACATTCCCATAGTTTAACATATCGTTCGTACTCAAGCACGAGACATGCTCAGGAAACAAAAGGGATTCCGTCAATAATCTTCAGCGAATATCGAAAATGCAATAGCTTAATAAGCGCTAAGACAACAACCATTGCTAAAATACCCCCTTAATATTCCCAAACCATTCTTGTTTATAAAACATTCGCTCCTTTTTTCCTCCAAGGGTAGTAAGTATGAGCCTTCACAGTAATTCACTTGCGGAAAATTTGAACTCAAGTTTATAAATAAAGTGCCATTAAGTGGCACGATTAAACAATGCAAAGAAACAACAGACTTTAGATGTAGGGAGAGAAACTTTGATTGAAACGGAGATAGGAAGGGGTTAGATTAATGGCAGATATTTTCGATCCAATGGAATATGAAATTGGCGTTCCAATAAGGACTTTCAATATTCTCGATACAGCTGTAACAGAAGAAGGGTATGACGTGTTATTAAATATTGATTTAGATAGTGGCTATGAATTAGAAGATGTAAAAATGAAAATTTCGTTTGAGGACTTAGCTGCTTATGAAACAAATGATATACATGAAGGAGTAAAATACGCACTTGGCTTTTTTACGGAGTAAATCAAATAAAAAGTCAGTCCAATTTTGCTAAAAGGACTGACTTTTTTATTCATTTATTTATTTCCATGGGATCAGTTTACGTTCTAACCATTGCAGCGCACGATTAAATGTTAGTCCAAGGAAAGATAGTATGAGAACACCTGCCATAAGTTTTGTTGTAATCATAAGGTTTCCATAGTGTAATACCATTGCCCCAATACCATATTGTGCGGCTATCATCTCTGCTGAAACCAAAAGCAATAGTGCTGTTCCAGCAGCCAATTTTAACCCAGCAAAAATAGTTGGTAGCGCACCAGGCAATATTACCTTGCGAACGACGCTGAAGTGGTTTGAACCAAAAGTCACTGCGGCTTTGATTAAGCTAGGATCTACACCTTTTACTCCAGAAAAAGTATTGATTAATACAGGAAAGAAAACACCTAACGCAATAATCGCAACCTTAGGCATTTCACCGATGCCAAACCATAAAATAATTAATGGTAATAGAGCAATTTTTGGAATTGGATAAATCGAATAAACGATTGGGGTAAAAATGGCATCCGCCCATTTAGAGAACCCCAGGATTAAACCAACGATAATACCAAAAACCGCCCCAATTGTATATCCTCCAGCAATCCGATAGAGACTTGCGAAAAGGTTCTTAAACAGTTCCCCACTGCTAATCATGTCCCAACCATCAGTGACAATTGCTGTTGGTGCCGGGAGGAATAAAGGTGGAACAATATTCATTCGACAGACAAGCTCCCATAAAATCAAAATACCGGTAATGCCGGCAACAGAGACATAAGCTGGTACCTTTTGTTCTAAAAAGGCAACTCGATTTTTTATGATTTTCTTGGTTTTATTTGGACTAGTGTTTGCCATTTTACACCTCCTTCAATGCTTCTTCAGCATCATGTCGGATTAATTGCCAAATATCATCCGCATATTTTTCAAATTGTTGCCGATATTTGTCTTGGTCTCGACCGATTTTAGGGAGGTCAATCTGAATAATTTTCTTAATGTGGCCTGGATGACGTGACAGCACAATTACTCGGTCTGCTAGGTATACAGCCTCCTGAATATTATGTGTCACATACAATGTGCTTAACTTTGTTCGATTCCAAATGGTTAAAAGCTCTTCCTGCAAAATGGTCCGTGTTTGAGCATCCAACGCAGAAAATGGTTCATCCATTAACAGGAGGTCAGGCTCGACTGCAAGTGCGCGAGCAATACCTGCTCTTTGTTTCATGCCCCCAGAAAGCTGTTTCGGGAAGGCATTTTCAAAACCTGTTAATCCTACCATATCAATATAATGTTGACCTTTTTTGGCACGTTCCTTTTTAGGAACTCCTCTCTCTTCTAATCCAAACGTAACGTTTTCTAAGACATTGCGCCAAGGAAAGAGAGCAATATCTTGGAAAACAATCCCTAAGGTAGGTTCTTTATCATCGTTACTACCTTCAAAATAAACTTGTCCTTTTGTTGGTGACAATAAGCCGCCAACAATATTTAATAGAGTCGATTTACCACATCCGCTCGGACCAACTAAGACGACAAATTCTTGTTCATTAATAGTAAAGTTGATATCTTCGAGTGCGAGTGTTTCATTCTTTTTTGAATCGACAAACTTTTTTTCTACATTCTCAATTACGACTTTCATGCTGTCACTTCCCTATTATTTCAACGCTTCTTCTAATAAATCTGTATTAACAATTTTACTTGCATCGATTGCTTTATCAATCAGCTTTTCTTTCGCGTACCAATCAATTTGAGTTTGGATGTCTTCCTCTAATAATTTTCCTTGAGGATCCATATACGGCATACCCAGCTTAATTAATTCAGGGTCTTGGTCCGTATATTTTGCTATGATTTCAACAACCTCATCATAGTTTTCGCCAGGAACCAATTCACCGTTTTCTTGTGTTAATACGGCATCATAATAATACTGAGTTGCTTTTACATACGCTTTTAGGAATGGAACTGCTACCTCCTTGTTTTCGGCAAATGCTGGAGAAAAGAAAATGCCTGATGTTTGATAATCCATTTCCTCACCAACTTGCGTAATCACTTTACCGTAGCCTTCTTGAACAACGGTTGAGATATTCGGTTCATTTAAAATGACTGCATCTACTTGTTTACTATTCAATGCTTCCATCAAGCCTTTGATACTGTTTAAGGGAACTAACTGAACATCATTAATTGTAAGTCCGTGGTTTTCTAGTATCCTTCCAGCCATATAATGGAAGGTAGAGCCTGTTTGCGTGATGCCAATTCGTTTTCCTTTTAGATCCTTGGGTTCTGCTACATCAGAATCGTCTGGAACGAGTACAGCTGAAGATGAGAAGCCTTCTTGTTCTCGCCCTTTATCTGCTACGATCCATAATTGCTGTCCACCAGCGACCATATTAAATAAGCTTGCTGTAATTCCAGTCGCTCCTACGTCAACGCTACCACCAGCTGTCGCAACCGTAATTGGTTGTGCCGCTTCAAACCATTGTGGATTAACTTCAAGATTTTCTTCCTCAAAGTAACCTTTTTCCATCGCAATAAATAAAGGAGCTGTACTTGTTAATTTCAGCATGCCTACATCAACAGTGATTTTTTCAGTAGATTCATTGCTTTTTTCACTATTGTTTTCTTCACTTGCATTATCTTGACTACCACAACCCACAAGCGCAAGCATGACTGTGGGCGTAATAGCTATCAATCTCCATTTAGTTTTGTTCAAAGAAATTCCCCCTATTAATACAATTTTTTTAATTTATAGACTATTATAACGCAAGCTCATAATTATTCTACACAATTTTTAAAATTACTGTAATAAAATGCATCTAACAACATAAAATGAGGAAATTCAGAATTTCCTGTCATTAAAAGAAAGTAGCCATTTGGCTACTTTCCGTTCCTAATCACATACTTGGTTGACGTCGCTTTAATTGCTTTTCAATTGCTTGGTCACGTTCGCCTCCATCTGAAAGTTCTTCTGAGAACTCATGTTCATTCTTTAACCCCTTTTTACCTACTAATGTTGAAGTTCGAATGGTTTCGGATTGCAAATTATTATTGGGTGCACCTTGATGATTCCAATCAGCCACTTTCTAACCTCCTTCATCTAGCTTGGATTAACTTCGTCATAAGAAAGAGTTGTTACCTCTGTGTATTCTCCTTTTTCGATTTCACTATTTGTAGCTTCTTCGTTCATTTCTTCCTGGTCATCCATTCCTGGGGCGACAGTAGGTTCTTGTTTCTTTAAATTTTCTTTTTTCATTTTGCACTCCTCCTTACTGTGGATCTGCTGGAGCAGCATCAACAGCTATTTCATAGGCATCAAGAATGGCTTCTTTTTCAGAATGATTAGATAATCCAATTAGATGTTGCCCATCTTCATCTTCCTCTACTTGCATAAGGACAGTATCATTTTCGGATCTTAATAATGCGTACGTTTCTCCCCGCATATCAAATAAAGCTTCAACTTCATACAAAATTTCGTTGCCAGCTTCATCTTCTACCGTAATTAAGTCACGAATATTTTCACTTTTAATCATCGTTTCACCCCATTCCCATAATAAGAGGTTCACTCTCCTCCGTATTAAAATTTCCACTTCATAAAGAATCATGCTGAGTAGATACTGGAATAAAATTGGTTTTATTAATAGACTCTTTTCTAAAAATTGTAGACCTGTTAAATCTAGATAGTCATTTTTTCCCATGATTAATTTAATTCAGAACTAAAGTTCAAAATATGACTTACACATTGTATAGTTAAAATTCGTTGGTTAAAAATAACCTTAATTACGAAAAGTAAAATAAAAAAACCTTCCTTAAAAAAGGAAGGGAAATCTAACAGTTTTACTTATAAAATTCATCTGGAATTGGACCAAACTTTCGCTTATGGTACAATAATGGTTCTTTTTGTTCACTCTGAATTTCAACAACTTCTCCGATCAAGATCGTATGGTCTCCGGCATCCACAGTCTTATATGTTTTACATTGAAGAACGCCTGCTGCACCAGCAATCACAGGGAGATTATGAGCAGACAATTGCCATTCACAATTACTAAAGCGATCTATTCCCTTCGTAGCGAATAAGGAACAAATATCACTTTGGTCACCTGCTAACACATGAACAGCAAATTTGTCAGTGTTTTTAAATACATCATGAGAAGATACTCGCTTATCAATTGACCATAGAATGAGCAATGGGTCAATAGAAACGGATGCAAAAGAATTGACCGTTAACCCAAGTGGGGTACCATTCTCATCAACAGTTGTAACAACCGTAACACCTGTCGGGTAATTACCCATTACTTCTTTAAATAACGCCTCATTTGTTTGGTTCGTCATCTGGTTCACACCTTCCAATAATCATTAGCTATCTTTTGATATATAACAATATTAACAATTTTAAAACCATGTGTACATTTTTCTGACTAACTAATTAAACTAAAAATAGGTAGCAATACAATCAATAAATTGCTTGTTGGCGAATCCATTTTGTAGCGACCCATTTCTCGCCCTTTTTGATTGGAACACTGCTATGCACGGACATCCGATCTACTTGACCTATGCTGTTTCCGTAATGAAAATAAACAGCGGATCCTTTCTTAGGGACAATACTAATTCCTGCTTTTGGAAAAACAGTTTCTCCGCCGGCTTCAACGTCATTTAAGTAAATGAGAAAAGTCCCCACTCTTTGCCCACCTTTTTCAGGGTCAACTTTACTGGGTGGGAAAAAATCAAAATGCTGTTTATACTCTTCCCCTATGTCATAATTTAAAACTTGAAGACCTTCTCCATTTTCAACTGGAAAGTCAGTCAGTGCAGCTATTCTTCGTTCAATTTTTCCAATTAAGTTGTTTTCATGGACACTAAAAGCCATTCCCTTGCTTGTTCGGCCAGGTGCGGTTACTTCCTGACCTGTTTTAGGGTCTACAATTTTAGAAGGGATCAAGCGTTCTTTGGAGCATAAAATGAGTTCGTCACATTCAGCTTCACTCAATACATTATCTAAGTGAAGGATGAACGGCTTATCAGCTCTAGAGAGTACTTTAATGTCACGGTCGAGGGTGGAAATAACCGTGCCCTTTTTCCCTATTGGTGGTGTCTCGGACTGATATGCCTCTTGTACGGCTTCATTCGTAACGATGGATTCTTTCCCCACGATTCGGAAAAGTGTCTCGTATGCAAAGCGGGGGGCAAATCCTTTTTTGATTAAGGCATCTGCAATGACAACAGGACTAACACCTTTGCTTAACGTATCAATAATCCAATCCCTTAGTTCATTTGAGATTTGTCTTATTTTTTCCATAGAATCGTCTCCTTTAGAGGCCGTTCGTCTTTTTAAGTAAGCATTTACATAAAACAAAATGAGTTCATCAATTAATTGTAAGGCAGGCATTCTATTGCAGTTTCGATATATTAATAGATTAAACAAAATTCCAAAGAATTACAATAGAATAAATAGACCAAAAAGCCTTCTCGAGTATATAGGCGAGAAGGCAAATATTCATATATTCATTCTTCATAAATCATCTTTTTCGTCATACCACCATCTACTTCTAAGTTCACCCCATTTACAAAGTTGTTTTCTGGTGACGTTAAGTAGAGACATGCTCGGCCAATATCGTCCGGTTTACCAACACGCTGGGAAAAATGTTGTCGGTGGTCTCGTTCCGTTAATTTTGAATAATCACCTGTCTCAATCCACCCTGGGGAAATGGCATTAACTGCTATATGATCTTCACTAAAAGAAGCAGCAAGTGCATGAGTTACCGCCACAATTCCACCTTTTGTTGCTGCATAAGCTTCCGAATTGGGTTCGGACATTAAGGCTCTTGTTGAAGCAATATTCACTATTGCACCACCACTTTCGTTCTTCCGCATATATTTTGCTGCTTCACGTGATGCTAAGAATACACTTCTTAAATTGGTGTGCATGACGTCGTCCCATTCTTCTATCGTTAATTCATACGGGCTTTTCCATATTCCTTTACCGGCATTATTAATTAATATATTGAGACTATTGTATGTATCGTATGCTGTTTTCATTAACTTTTTTACTTCACTTTCGTTTCTTACATCGGTCAGAATAAAATGAGCTTGTCCACCATTCTTCTTTATATCGAAAACTGTTTTCTCTCCATTTTGTTTGTCCACGTCAGCCACAAACACTCTTGCTCCATTTTCTGCATAAAGCTTAGCTATAACTCTTCCAATCCCATTTGCTGCCCCGGTTATAACTACTACTTTATTTTGGTAATTCATTGGTATCTCTCCTTCGTTTTCATATCCATGATTATACCCTAAATATATTGTTCTATAGGATAATAAAATTTTTGTCACTAATTCTTATTCATCATGTAAACATTTCTATGAAGATCTTAACAAAAATCGCGTGTACCTTCTTAGGCACACGCGTTTCCTATGAATCTATCTCTATGGTTAAATGCGCTCAATGACGACAGATATACCTTGGCCACCACCGATGCAAAGTGAAGCTAAACCGTATTTTCCTTGTCTTTCTTTCAATTCTATAGCTAAGGAGTGGAGAATTCTTGTTCCACTTGCCCCTACTGGATGACCTAAAGCGATGGCCCCTCCATTTACATTAACCTTTTCCGGATTAAGATTCAGTGCTTTGATCACAGCTAATGATTGCGCAGCAAATGCCTCGTTCAATTCAATTAAATCAATATCACTCATACTTAAACCGGCTTTAGCCAAGGCGATTTTACTTGCTGGAACTGGACCTATTCCCATAATTGTAGGGTCTACACCGGCTACTCCCCATGAAGTAATTTTGGCTAAAGGCTTAACATTTGGATGTTCTTCTAAATATTTTTCTGAAACTAGTACAACCGCTGCTGCACCATCGTTGATTCCACTTGCATTTCCTGCCGTTACAGTTCCATCCTTTTTAAAAGCAGGTCTCAGACCAGAAAGCTTCTCTAATGATGTAGCTGGTTTAATATGTTCATCCTCAGAAACAGTAATGGTGCCTCTACGATTAGAGACTTCAACAGAGACAATTTCTTTCTGGAATCTTCCGGCATTCCTAGCATTTGCTGCACGTTGTTGGGAGATGAGTGCAAACTCATCTTGTTCCTCTCTAGTAATCTCGTATTGTTCTGCTAAGTTTTCAGCTGTAATCCCCATCCCACAACCTGTGTATTGATCTTGCAATGTTAAGGTAAGCATATCATCAATTTCTGGTGTTTTTAGTCCTGTCCCAAATCGTGTATTTCTTAAAACATGTGGGGCTTGACTCATATTTTCAGCTCCACCAGCTAACGCTGTTTCCGCATCTCCCAATAGAATCGCCTGTGCTGCTGAAACGACTGCCTGCAGACCTGATCCACATAAACGGTTAAGGGTTAGCGCAGGCGTTTCTATTGGAATCCCTGCTTTAAGAGCGATATGTCGGGATAAATATGAAGCCGCTTTTGTTGTATGTATGACATTGCCAAAAAACACTTGATCAATCTCATTTGCTGAGACATTGCTTCGCTTCAAGGCTTCTTTACTTGCTATCACGCCCAAATCGATGTCTGAAACATTTGTTAACGAACCACCAAAACTTCCAAATGGCGTGCGTGCTCCTTCTACTAAGTAAACCGCTTTCATTATCCTCACTCCTAAGATATTTTTTCTCGTTCCTTCTATCATTTTATAATTCTCCATTTAATTTTACTACACTTTACTGTTTATTTCGAAAATTTAAATTAAGGATTAAAAAAGATCTCTTGGATTAATCCTCTGACTTATACACTGCGTGGTAAGAATTTTCTCCTGAATGAACAGAGAGGAGGGTATCAGCATAACCAACAAGACGATTAATTAGTTCTTCCACAATGGCATGAACGATTGGTCGCGTATCTTCTTCATGTAATTTAGGATCGTCAAAAATAACCGTTGAATTGATAAAGATATCACGATTCCCATATAAATCATAATGAATAATCGCTTTCCCAGCAGCTCCACCAGTTTGGGGATCTTCGAAACTTGGCAAAAAGACATACCATTCTTCAGCAGTAGCAGACCGAAAGTTTTTTGTGAATGATAATCCTTCTAATTCGTTTTTAATTCGGTTATTCAGTATGGTTTGTTTAGCATCTATAATTTTATTGTTTTTATGTTTGTCTTTCACCCTTAACACCTCCTCCAAATATCTATTCTCCCCACTCGTCATCATATCAACCGCTCTAGGTGGGGTATTTTTCCTATAAAAGGCGAATACCCAAGAGATTATATGGGTGTCTGCATAAAATGTACGGAATAAACATATGAGGAGGAATATAGAAAATGAATAACGGTCAAGAAATGTTTATGAATCCTTATGACACGAGAATATTTGGTAGACCATGGGGTTTTGGGCGTCCGTTCGGTTTTGGTAGACCATGGGGCTTTGGTCGTCCGTTTGGTTACGGCTTTGGCTTTGGTGCTCCGTTTGTTGGAGGTTTATTAGCAGGAGCAGCCTTAGGAAGTGCTTTCTATCCGCCATATGGCCCTTATGGTTATGGATACGGATATGGTTACCCATATTTTTGGTAATAGGTGAAGGTAAATTCCCCAAGCATTCCGTTAGTAGATAAAAGTTTACTGGATAAGGCTTACAATCGCATTAGTCTAGCTTACTTTAATGAGTCTTTTTTAAAAAATAGTCTAACAAAGAGCTACGAACCTTCGCAAACTTGAAGGTTCGTAGTTGACGTTTTGTTTGATTCTCTTCTATTCTTTCAATAATTGTCCGATGAAAAATTCACTTACCTTTCTAGAATGAAGTCTTGCTGCAACAAAAGGTGGGTCCACATCAACCACCGCTTCTAATGGTTGACCAAGCCATAATATTTCCTCATCGATTAAAATAAATGGGAAGGCGATATTTTCATCCATCCACTGATTTGGTTGTAAGTGTTGCATTGGTTGTTTTGAGACAAGAGTAAACGAAACTTTTGGATGCCTCTTAGCCAACATTCGCTCCCATTCTGTAGCAAGAGTTTTCCCCTCCGGGATCGCAATAACAATAGAGTTTTTCGCAGATTGTAGATCTTGGAATACTTTAGATTGCTTTCTTGCGTGCGACCAAGCTAATTTTGAGTGTTGGTTTTTAATCCAATATCCAATCTTTTGCGTTGTTACCTGTTGATTATGCTGCATTTGGTGGTCAACAAGTTGTCGGAGTGTTTTCCCACGGAAAATGTTTTTTTTAATAAAGGACGTATTACTAACGTGAATAAACTTTCCACGGGTACGAGTGATGGCGACATTAATTAACCTCTCACTGTCTTTGCCAACTAACAGCATCCCTGGTCTTGATTGAGGTTCGGCATCTACAGTATCAAATATCATCACATCCCGCTCACTTCCCTGGAATCGATGAACCGTTGCTGCTATAATATCCGCATTTTTGTTTTCGTTTTCTAATAACTCCTCTATCAGAAGGTTCATTAAATTAGATTGTATCCGGTAAGGAGTCACGTACCCAATTGATTTGGCCCCTCCGAGAACAGATTCATAGATGAGTTGAAAGGACAATAACAATTGCCAAAGATTATATCTCGAGTTTGAGCTCTTTTCACTAAGAGAATGGTGTCCTGTATAACTAGTATCTAAAAGTATAGAAGCATGTCCTGAAAAAGGTGTTTGCAAGACAATTTTATTGCGATTTGTATACACAGCTTCATGATCTGCCACAAGAGACTTGTATATATATTGATTCGTAAAAGCGGAAATGTCTGGATGCATCCTGCGCTGCTCTTTTAATAATAACATGTGGGGATGTAACTTCTGCTGATTCACGGAATCAGCAACGTTAGTTTTATGAAAAATATCCTCTTTTAACCACTCTGTTACCAGTAAGTCTCGACTTGCTGCGATGGGTGGTAACTGTTTAAAATCACCACATATGATCACCCTTTTTCCTAGCGTTGCTGCAAAAGCAGCTTGTGGAACATAGGCCATACTCGCCTCATCAACAATAATCAAATCAAATTCTTTTTCATAAATAGCAGAATCACTCGCTGCTTTCGCGAGCGTTGTACCAATAATCGCAGCTTTTTTTAACAATTCTAGTTCCTTTTGACGAAACTTATCTAGTAGCCTAGCTAGCTTAGTTTCAATTTCTAAAAGCTCGTCCGAATCTCGTTTGCTAAACGACCGAGTTAAATCTTGTTTTATTGTTCTTCTCTCAACTAATAGTGCAGTGCGTTCCTTTGATAATTTAGGGTCGGAACTCTCAATTAATTGTTCAGAAGTAATCTCAGTATGATTGGCAAGGGATTGCCCAGAATTTGTACCGTAACGAAGCACATCTCCTACACAAAATTTGTCTTTCCTCTTTAGAAATAAAGAGATTTCTGCAAGAAGAACATCTACTGCTTGATTGCTGTGTGCCAACACCAAAATGCGTTTTTCTTGCAAGTATTTATTTGCTGCTACACGTGCAAGTGTATATGTTTTGCCGGTGCCAGGAGGACCCCAAACAAACGTTACTGGATTATACTTTGACCTTAAAGTCAATTCATGAACATTGCTCTTGATTCTTGTTGTTGGATGTTTCGGTTCCATTGTTGGGTCCATTAGCCTTTTTAATCTAGCTCGCTTTTGCTTGCTTTTCTTAATCTCGTCTAATCGTTCAATTAAGTTTTCTAACAATTCCCAAGGGTCATGTAAGAGTGTCGCTTCTGATATTAATTCTCCTATACTTTTTTCTAGTGCAACAATCATTCCCTTACCTTCAGAAGATAGAACACGACCATTTGTTTTTAGCCCTCCCCATTCTAACCTTATTTTTGATCCGATTGGAATTGGCAATGAGCTTGATGTATCAAAATAGTACGTAAACATTTCATCTCTTGATATAAATCGACCATTATAGACAATATATCGTGTTCCACCAAATTTTTTTAAAAAAGAAATTTCTTTTTGAATCGCTTTTTGCCATTCTTTTATATATGTTTTTGTTGTATTTTTCTCAACCATAAATGCATCCTTTGTATGTTCAAGTTTAATAACAAACAACACTTACGTTTAAAATAAGTGTTGTTTGTTTATTATCGCATATTTTTACGAAGACATCACTTGCCCACCATTAACATGAAGTGTTTGTCCGGTGACAAATCGTGAATCATCTGAAGCAAGGTACACATAGGTTGGTGCGAGTTCAAATGGTTGCCCTTGCCGCTCCATTGGATTCCCAGCAAGCGGAACTTGATCAGCAGAAAAGCTTGCTGGTATTAATGGTGTCCATATACGTCCTGGTGCTACTGCATTAACTCGAATTCCTTTATCAACCAAATTATTTGCTAACGCACGAGTAAATCCGACATTTGCTGCCTTTGTAGCTGTATAGTCAATCAATTGATCATTTCCATCATAAGCCACAACTGAAGCTGTATTGATAATGCTACTTCCTGCCTTTAAGTATGGCAATGACGCTCTTGTTGTATAAAAATGAGAATAAATATTGACTTTAAAAGTATCATCGAACTGCTCGTCAGTGATATCCAATAAACTTAATTGTTGAAACTGAATCCCAACATGATTGCATAAAATGTCTAATTTCCCGAAGGTTTGAACCGTTTTTTCAACAATAGCTTTGCATTGTTGTTTCTTTCTTAAATCCCCCGGAAGCAATAAACATTGTTGACCAAGTTCTTCAATTCTAACCTTAGTTCGATTCGCATCTTCATGTTCATCTAAATAAGAAATGGCGACTTTCGCTCCTTCTTTTGCAAACGCAATCGCAACCGCTGCACCGATGCCACTATCCCCACCAGTAATTAGCGCAACTTTCCCTTTTAACTTTCCGCTACCTAGATATTGAGGATTTTCAATAATCGGTCTAGGAACCATTAATTTTTCTACTCCTGGTTGACGAAGTTGTCTTTGCTCAGGGACGGTTAATGGAACATCTTTGTATTCAGTGATTTTGCCATAATTCGGATACATCGGATACCCTTGAATGGATTTTTGTTGATGGTGATCTTGTGACATAAAGAACCTCCTGAATAACGATTTCTGATTACTCTATGTCTTTTGGGCTATGGATGTGCTTGGTTATTTCATGATGTCCAACAGTCCAGTAGAGACGCGCTCATTTCCATATTACTTGAATAGGATATTAGCGGGATTTACATTTTGTTTTTGGGGGTTACGAGATTGTCAAACTTCATTTATCATGCAAAAGCCACGTTATTATTAGAGCATCATTCACCAGAGAAAGTAAATGTCTTATATAATCAAAACCCTTACCCATTTCAACTTCCAAAGATTGGACCAAGACCACCATATTATACTCATCCTAGGTATGAACCATATTATCCTATAATTTAAAATGAACTAGCCCCGTGTTCCACAAACTGAAATACGGGGCTAGTCCCTTAAATATAGTGACATATAATCGATTTTTATATCATTACTTTACAAATATCATTTGTAAACTCAACCGGGTCTTGAACAGGTAAACCTTCAATTAACAATGCTTGATTGTACAAAAGATTGGTATAAAGATTTAGTTTGTCTTTGTCACTATTAAATGCTTTTTTTAACGATTGGAATACTTCATGGCTTGGATTGATTTCCAATACTTTATCCGCTTTGATATTTTGGCTATCAGGCATTGCATTTAAAATTTTTTCCATTTCGATAGAGATATCTCCTTCAGATGCTAAGCAAACTGGGTGGGATTTTAACCGTTTTGAAGCACGAACATCTTTAACTCTTCCTGCTAACACATCTTTCATCGCAGCGAAAAGCTCTTGATTTTCCTTTGAAGTTTCTTCATCCTTATCATTGGTTTCTTCCTCAATGCCCAAATCTCCGCTAGAGACCGATTTAAATTCTTTTTCTTGATAGTTCATCAACATTTTAATCGCAAATTCATCGATTTCTTCAGTAAAATACAAGATTTCATAACCCTTGTCGGCAACAAGCTCAACTTGAGGAAGCTTTTCAATTCGCTCGACAGATTCACCAGCAGCATAATAGATGAATTTTTGGTCTTCAGGCATCCTAGAAACATACTCGTCTAATGTTACTAATTTCTTTTCATTTGATGAATAGAACATTAACAAATCTTGGAGCGTTTCTTTGTTTGCTCCAAAATCATTGTAAACACCAAATTTCAACTGGCGACCAAAAGACTTAAAAAACTCTTCGTACTTCTCCCTACTGTTCTTTAATAAAATTTTTAATTCGCTCTTAATTTTCTTGTTAATGTTCTTCGCTATTAATTTTAATTGACGATCATGCTGAAGCATTTCACGTGAGATATTTAAAGACAAATCCTCTGAGTCTACCATTCCCTTTACAAAACTAAAATAATCTGGGAGTAGGTCCGCACACTTATTCATGATTAGGACCCCATTTGAATATAATTCCAAACCTTTTTCATATTCTTTGGAGTAATAGTCAAACGGAATATTTTCTGGGATAAATAAAATTGCGTTATACCGAATTGTTCCGTCTACACTAATGTGAATATGCTTCAGTGGTTTATCAAATCCATAATGTTTTTCTGTATAAAAATTGGCATAATCTTCATCCGTTAATTCACTTTTATTTTTCTTCCAAATTGGAACCATGCTATTGATGGTTTGTTCTTCTTTATATTCATCATATTCATTTTCACTGCCTTCTTTTAGGCTTCTTTGAGTGATATCCATTTTAATCGGATAACGAATAAAATCAGAGTATTTTTTAATTATTTCCTTCAGCCGGTATTCTTCAAGATATTCATCGTATTGCTCTTCTTCGGTATTCTCTTTGATTTTGAGAATGATATCAGTTCCGACGGAATCTTTTACAGCTGGTTCAATTGTATAACCTTCTGTACCTTCTGATTCCCATTTATAGGCTTGGTCACTACCTAATGCTTTACTGACTACCGTAACGACGTCAGAAACCATAAAAGCGGCATAAAAACCAACACCAAATTGACCGATGATATCATGACCATCTTTAATTTCGTTCTCTTTTTTAAACGCTAATGAGCCACTTTTTGCGATAATACCTAGGTTCGTTTCAAGTTCTTCTTTCGTCATTCCAATCCCAGTATCTGAGATTCTAAGCGTACGATTTTCGTTGTCCGCATCTATTTTTATGTAGTAACTATCTTTGTTAAATGTTAAGGAATCATCTGTTAGCGCGCGATAATAGATTTTATCGATTGCATCGCTAGCATTTGAGATAAGTTCACGCAAAAATACTTCCTTTTGGGAATAAATCGAGTTGATCATCATCTCTAATAATCGTTTCGACTCTGCTTGAAATTGTTTCTTTTCCATAGCACTCTCTCCTTTTATAATAGAAAAAATCATAATAAATTTCAGGGGAATATATAGATTAGTTTAGCACTCTCAATCCATGAGTGCTAACAAATATTTTAATAACATATCTTAAGTAGGACTGTCAAGATATACGAAAAGAAGCAACAGAGAAAATACTCCATTGCTTCTTCTAGAACATTAAACTTTTAATACGCCTCCCTGGCTAGCATTTGTAACCAGTTTAGAATAACGTGCGAGATAACCTTTTTTCACTGTTGATTCAAAGCCTTTCCAATTTGCTTTCCTATTTTCAAATTCTTCATCCGAGATTTCTAGATTGATTGTACGGTTGTTTAAATCTAACTCAATGATATCTCCATCTTCAACAAAGGCAATTGGCCCACCTTCTGCTGCTTCAGGTGAGATATGACCAATACTGATACCACGTGATGCCCCAGAGAAACGACCATCAGTAATTAAACCAACCTTTGCACCTAGTCCCATTCCGACAATTTGTGATGTAGGTGCGAGCATTTCTGGCATTCCTGGACCACCTTTTGGTCCCTCGTACCGAATAACAACTACATGTCCTTCTTTAACCTTTTTATTCACAATTCCATTTAAAGCTTCTTCTTGAGAATTAAAACAGATTGCTGGTCCTCTATGATATCCTCCTACAGCGGGATCAACTGCTCCGACTTTGATAATTGATCCTTCTGGAGCTAAGTTGCCAAATAGTACAGCTAACCCTCCGCGTTCAGAATGAGGATTATCGAGTGGACGAATAACGTTCTTGTCCAATATCTCTGCACCTGCAACATTCTCTTTCAAGGTTTTTCCAGAAACCGTCAATAAATCACCGTTAATTGCACCTGGCTTCTTCAATAACTCATTAATAATCGCACTAACACCACCGGCATTATGCACATCTTCAATATGATAGTCTGATGCTGGAGCAATCTTGGCTAGATGCGGCACACGGTTTGCAATTTCATTAATTCGTTCAATAGGATAGTCAATTTCAGCTTCATGCGCTAAAGCTAGGGTATGAAGGACAGTATTTGTTGAACCACCCATTGCCATATCTAAAGCGAATGCATTATCAATTGTATCAATGGTCACAATATCACGAGGCTTAATATCTTCTTTAATTAAATTCATTAATTGTTTGGCTGACTTCTTAACAAAATCTTTTCTTTCTTCTGCAACAGCTAATATCGTCCCGTTTCCAGGAAGAGCAAGACCAAGCCCTTCAGCTAAACAGTTCATGGAGTTTGCTGTGAACATTCCTGAGCATGAACCACATGTAGGACAGGCGAACTGTTCAAGTTCTTGTAGTCCCTGGTCATCAATTTTTCCGGCTTGGTAGGCACCTACCCCTTCAAATACGGAAGATAAAGAAAGTGGGTTTCCATCCTTATCTCTGCCCGCTTGCATAGGGCCACCACTTACAAAGATTGTTGGAATATTGACACGTAAAGCGGCCATCATCATTCCAGGGGTGATTTTATCACAGTTCGGAATACAAACCATCCCATCGAACCAATGGGCTGATACAACTGTTTCGATAGAGTCTGCAATAATCTCACGACTCGGCAATGAATAGCGCATTCCAATGTGTCCCATTGCGATTCCATCATCTACACCGATTGTATTAAACTCAAATGGGACTCCACCTGCTTCACGGATTGCCTCTTTTACTAATTTTCCAAATTCTTGGAGGTGAACATGACCCGGAACAATATCAATATAAGAATTACAAACCGCAATAAACGGTTTTCCGAAATCCTCTTCTTTAACGCCAGCAGCACGCAATAAGCTACGGTGTGGTGCACGGTCGTATCCTTTTGTAATCATATCACTTCTCATTTTACCCTCAGACATTGGTTGAAAGACCTCACTTTTCTTTTAATTCAATAATATCTTTCTATTATTATATGAAATAATAACACGTTTTTTAAAAAAATAAAATGTTCACACAAGTAAAAATAGACATCCAACCAAGATAAAACGCTTACATGTTGTTATTTTCATTTTACTTAATTTGTTTTCATCTCTTTATTTTTTATTAGAAAATTCGTAATATACAGTTAGCTGTGTTTTGTATCAAAGGACATTAACTTAAAATTAGGAAGGAAGATTTTGTGGAAAAACTAAAGGTACTTCGCATCCCAATACCGACTCCAACTCTATGGCCGCACACATCAACTAATTGTTATTTAATAGGAAATCACCATGAGAGTTTACTTGTAGATACAGGTTACAATCATATTGAAACTAGAAAAGTATTAGAACAATCGCTTCAAGAAAATAACATGCCGGAACCGAAGCACATTGTTTTAACACATGCACATCCTGATCATGCTCCGGGGGTCCTTCAAGTCGCTAACTGGTCTCCAATTATCTACTGCCATACTTACGAAAAACAAGCGATTGTAGAGGCTATTTCACCATATTCGGCTGTAAAAACTGTTAATGATGGAGATTGTTTTCAAGTTGCTAATCACGAAATAATTTTCCTTCACACTCCAGGCCATACAAAAGGACATCTGAATCTTTATATCCCAACTGAAAAAATTTTGCTTGCTGGAGATAACATCCTATCAGAAGGTACAACATGGATTGGAAAACCTGATGGCGATATGACGGATTATCTTCATTCATTAAAGCGACTACAAAGTATGGAAATCAAAACAATCGGACCAGGTCATGGTCAATGGGTTGAAAATCCACAAAAGCAAATTTCTTTTGTACTTGAACGACGATTGTTTCGGGAAAAACAAATACAAAAGTTATTATTTGAGTTTAAACAACTTACTGCTTCTGAACTGACCAAACATATCTATCA
>Ga0182742_1001637_pt1 | contig 27632 bp, 21 predicted proteins | sample eDN5th37CBELigMG_FD_128880 | JGI IMG/M metagenome (GOLD analysis project Ga0182742, IMG submission 128880) | Enriched Miracle-Growth compost microbial communities from Emeryville, California, USA - eDNA 5th pass 37_C BE-Lig MG (version 2)... ...
TCCGGCTGCATCGCCAACGCGCGCGCCACCGCGACACGTTGTCTCATGCCCCCAGACAGCTGCGCCGGCCGACGATCCGCCGCGTGCGAAAGCCCGACGAGCTCGATGTATTTCGCAACGTGCTCCCGCCGCTGCGCCTTCGTCCACTTGGGGAAGACCGCATCGACGGCAAGCTCGATGTTCCCCTGCACGGTGAGCCAGGGCATCAGCGAGTAACTCTGGAACACGATGCCGCGGTCATGCCCCGCGCCGGTGATCCGCTCGCCCTTCACGCGAATCTCGCCGGCGTCCGGCGTGAGAAGCCCCGCAATCGCGGATACCAGCGTGGTCTTCCCGCTTCCCGAAAACCCGACGATCGCGACGAACTCACCCGCCTCGATGGACAGATTCACGTCATGAAGTACTTCCGTGCGCGTGGCGCCGTCGCCATACGATTTGCACAACCCTTCGATCTCGAGGATGGCCATCGGTAGGGTCCTCAGCGCCGCGCGCCGAACGTGAACAGGCTCTGCAGCCCGTACATCGCACGGTCCAGCAGGAATCCGACGAAGCCGATCGTGAGCACGGCCACCATGATTCGCGCGAGCGAATTCGAGCTGCCGTTCTGGAACTCGTCCCAGATGAACTTCCCGAGGCCCGGATTTTGCGCGAGCATTTCCGAGGCGATCAGCACCATCCAGCCCACGCCGAGAGAAAGCCGCAGGCCCGTGAAGATGAGCGGCAGCGACGCCGGCAACACGAGCTTGAACAGCCGCGTGAATACGCCGAGCTGCAGCACCTTCGCCACGTTCAGCAGGTCGCGGTCGATGGACGCAACGCCGAGCGCCGTGTTGATGACGGTGGGCCAGAGAGAGCAGAGCGTCACCGTGATCGCCGAAGTCACGAAGGACTTGGCGAACATCGGGTCCTCGGAGACGTAAAGCGCGCTCACCAGCAGCGTGACGATGGGCAACCACGCAAGCGGCGACACGGGCTTGAAGAGCTGAATGAACGGATTGAACGCCCGGTTCACCGTCTTCGAGAGGCCGCAGAGAATTCCCACCGGCACGGCGATGATCGTCGCGAGCAGGAAGCCTGCAAACACCGTCTGCAGGCTCGTGAAGATCTGGTCGATGTACGTGGGTTTGCCCGTGTACTTGCGCTCGACGATCTTCGCTGTCGGATCTTCCGCGAGCCGCGCAGCGTTCCGCTGCTCCTGCCGCTGGTAGAAGGCAGCGCGCTTCTCGCGCTCGGCGAGATGATCCGCCCAGAGTGCCTGCGTCTGGCTCCACACCGCAGCCGGTCCGGGAATGTTCCCGAGACTCGTCTCGATGCCCGACGACAGCCGGCTCCAGATGAAGAGGAACAGCACGATGGCGACCGCCGGAATACCCACGCTCCGCCAGAGCGTCATCACCATCGGCCGCAGATCGCGCGCCTTCGCGGATCGCGCCGGCGGCCGGGATTCCGCCGCAGCCGGCGCCGTCGGCCCAGGAGCAGCCGCCTCGGCCGAGGGCACGACGACCTCTTCCTTCATCACCGCGTTACCGGGCAACGACATTGCCGTTCTCCACCTTCTCCGTGCCCTTGAGGCCGATCTTCATCTTCGCGAGATACTCGTTGGGCTTGCGGCCGTCGTACTCGATGCCGTCGATGAACTCCTTCGTCGGCGCGCGATAGCCGTCGCTGTCCCACGGGAAGTCCTCCTTCTTCGCCTTGCCTTCGGCGACGAGGAGCTTCGCGGCCTGCAGATAGATGTCCGGCCGGTACACGCTCTTCGCGACGTCCTGGTACCACTGGTCCGGTTTGCCTTCGGGGATCTGGCCCCAGCGGCGCATCTGCGTGAGGTACCAGACCGCGTCGCTGTAGTACGGGTAGTTCGCGAAGTAGCGGAAGAACACGTTGAAGTCCGGCACCGGAAGCTTCTCGCCCTTCGTGTACTCGAAGGTGCCGGTCATGCTGTTCGCGATCACGCGATAATCCGCGCCGACGTACTCGGGCCGCGAGAGAATCTGGGCGGCTTCCTTGCGGTTCGCGCCGTTGTTCGCGTCCAGCCACATGCCCGCGCGGATCAGCGCCTTCAGGACCGCGAGATGCGTGTTCGGATTCTTCTGCGCCCAGGCCTTCGTCACGCCGAAGACCTTCTCCGGGTTGTTCCGCCAGATCTCGAAGTCCGTGATGACCGGCACGCCCACACCCTTGGCGATCGCCTGCTGATTCCACGGCTCGCCGACGGAGTAGCCGTTGATCGTTCCGGCTTCGAGCGTCGCCGGCATCTGCGGCGGCGGCGTGACGGAGATGAGCACGTCGCCGCGAATCTGGCCCGATACATCGGTCGGCGAATAGAAGCCCGGATTGATGCCGCCGGCCGCGAGCCAGTAACGCAGCTCGAAGTTGTGCGTCGAAACCGGGAACACCATCGCCATCCGGAACGGCTTGCCTTCGGCGCGGAACTTGTCGAGCGCCGGCTTCAGGGCTTCCGCGCGGATCGGGCGAACCACCTTGCCTTTCGCATCCACCTGCAAGGCGGGCTTCATCAGCGCCCACACTTCGTTCGAGACGGTCGTGGCGTTGCCGTTGAGATCGAGGCTGAACGCAGTGATGACGTCGGCCTTCGTCCCGAACCCGATCGTCGCGCCGAGCGGCTGGCCCGCGAGCATGTGCGCGCCGTCGAGCTCACCCGTGATGATGCGATCCAGGATGACTTTCCAGTTCGCCTGCGGCTCGAGCGTGACGTAGAGCCCTTCGTCCTCGAAGTAGCCCTTCTCGTACGCGATGGCGAGCGGCGCCATGTCGGTGAGCTTGATGAACCCGAGCTTGAGTTGCTCCTTCTCGAGCTTCAGGCCGGCGGCCTGTGCGCCGGCTGCGGCCGCGAGCTGCGCGATCGCGAGAAGCACTGCCCCGAAGAACTTTCCTGTGCGTGTCATTCCGGTCTCCGGCCTCGTGGGCCAAATGTTCTGGGCAAAAAAAAACTGCCGACTTCACGTGCGTGCGCGCGGTTCGCGCATGCAGGGATGTCGGCAGCTTTGCCCGTGGGGCCCGCTATTGGGCCGATGTTCGACGGCGACTACGCTGCAACGTGCGTGCCATCTCGCGCGCGACTCACGTCATTCGAATGGCGGCAAGCACTTACCTCGATGTGCACCGTTCGTGAGCGCGCGGCTGAAGACGATTTCTGTTCCGTGAGTGAGCGAGACGCGAGCGCTTCGCACGATCATCGTGCAATCGGCGCGTCGGGCGAGAACACGCCTTCGTCGAAAAATCGCTCGATCTTCGTATCGGCTTTCGGCAGTTCCACGTTCAGCGGAGCAAGCGCCCGCCGATAGATCTGAGGACGATATGTCGAGCGCACGACCTCGATGTCGCCGACAGCCTCTTCGATCTGCCGCCACCGAAGCATCTGCGAGTAGAACCAGAGCGCATGGCTCACCCACGGGAACGTCGCGTGATGCCGCGCCATGAAGTGAAAGTCCGGAATGGAAACCGGCGCCGTGCCCGCCATCAGCGAAAGCCGGCTGCCAAGCGCATTCTGCAGAAGGTTCGCGGGCGCCCCGACGTAACGCGCGGCCGCGAGCATGTGCGCCAGATCCGCGTGATTCGCGGGGTCCTCGCACCAGAGCGCTGCGCGATATAGCGCGCGGATCAGCGCGTCCAGCCTCTCCCCATTCTCGGTTGCCCAGCTTGCGCGACAGCCCAGCACTTTCTCCGGGCTCAGCGGCCAGATCGCCGTGGTCGTCGTCACGATGACTCCGACGCCGGCCTCCGCGGCAACGCTGCTCCAGGGCTCGCCGACGCAGTAGCCGTCGATCTGCCCCGTGCGCATTGCGTCCGCAAGGAACGGCGGCGGAATCACGACCAGGCGTACGTCGCGATCCGGATCGATGCCGACGGCGGCGAGCCAGTAGCGCAGCTCATAGTTGTGACACGAGAACGGATACACCATCCCGAACGTCAGTGGCTCGTGCCCGGCTTGCGCGCGAGACTCGACGACTTTCGCCAGCGCCTTGCCCTGAACGCGCGGCCCGGCGCCGAGCGCCGCGCCTTCCGCCACCATCTGCTCCCACAGCGGCACGGAAGCCGTGACGGCGTTACCGCCGAGCCCCAGCGAGAACGGCGCAATCAACGGCGTCTTCAGATGCCCCACGCCGAGCGAAGTCGCGACGGCCATGGGCCCCAGCATGTGCGCGACGTCGAAGTGCCCGACGATCACGCGATCGCGAATGTTCGCCCAGGATGTCTCGCGCACGAGCCGCAGCTCGATACCTTCGGTGGCGGCGAACCCCTGTTCCAGCGCCGCGACGAGCGGCGCGCAGTCGAGCAGCGGAATGAATCCCGCGGTGATGTTCTTTCTCATTTCAGCAGCCCCGCCGTGCTGACGACGCTGCGCGCGATGTCGATGATCCGCCGGTTCTCGTTCATGGCGGTCGTGCGCAGGAGCCCGTACGCATCCGATTCGGTGATGCCGCGTTCTTTCATCAGGATGCCTTTCGCCCGTTCGACGACCTTGCGGTCCTCCAGGGCCTGGTTAGCGCGCTCCAGCTGCTCGCGCAGCTTGTTGAAGGTCTTGAAGTGACTGATCGCGGTGTCGAGCACGTTCTTCACGCGCTCCTTGCGAAGCCCGTCCACCACGTATGCCCCGACGCCTGCTTCTACGGCGGCGTGGATCGACTCGGTGTCCGCCTGGTCCACGAACATCGCGATCGGCCGGCGAACGCTGCGCGAGACCTGGAACATCTGCTCCAGCACGTCGCGGTTCGGGTTCTCCAGGTCGATGAAGATGACGTCGGGATCGGCGTCGACGATCCGCCGCATCAGGCTGTGCATCTCGCGCACGACCGTGATGTGCCGGCAGCCCGCCTCCCGAAGCCCCTCTTCGAGGATCGCGGCGCGCTCGGCGTTCTGGTCGACGAGAAGGATACGTAGCAAGGGATCATTCATGGTGGTGATGGGGCGCGGTGCAACGCTCGTGCCACCGCATCTGGCGCTTCAGATGAGCCCCGTTCATCCATGACTGCACGATCATCGTGCACCCGGCGGCTCCGTTGCTCCGTCACGGATCAAACGAGACGGGTGCGCTGGAGTTGCCGGATGCGATAAGTGCCGGACATTCCTCACGCTTCGCCTCTTCGCCCCGCATGGCATGCCGGTTGCACTCTGCAACCCAAGCCGGACCGCTCAACAAAGTCCGGAAGGCAACGCCGCCACTCGTACCCGCAGCAACCCCCCTCCGCTGCGGACTACGACTGGCGGCGTTCTCATTTGCGGAAGGCGAAACGTATGGGTTCCAGAGCGAAACTGGTCGTCGTCGGACATGGAATGGTTGGCCAGCGCTTCCTCGAGCAGCTGGTCGACGCGGCACCGGGCCGCTTCGATATCACGGTGCTGGGTGAAGAGCCGCGGGCGGCGTACGACCGCGTGCAACTGACGTCGTACCTGTCGGGCAAGACCGCGGAAGACCTGTCGGTGACCCCGATCGGCTTCATGACCCGGCATGGCATCGACCTGCGCACGAGCGAGCGCGCGATCTGCGTCGACCGGGACGCGCGCATCGTGCGCACCGCCTCTGGCGCCGAAATCGCGTATGACACGCTCGTTCTCGCCACCGGCTCATATCCGTTCGTGCCGCCCGTTCCGGGCCGCGATCGCGTGGGCTGCTTCGTGTACCGGACGATCGAGGACCTCGACGCCATTCGCGCCGAATCCCAGCAGTCGAAGGTCGGCGTGGTGATCGGCGGCGGCCTGCTCGGCCTCGAAGCGGCGAAGGCGCTCTGCGACCTCGGCCTCGAAACACATGTCGTCGAATTCGCGCCGCGCCTGATGGCCGTGCAGGTGGACGCTGCGGGCGGGGCGCTCCTTCGCTCGAAGATCGAAGCGATCGGCGTGAAAGTGCACACCGGCGCGAATACCAGGTCGATCGGCCCTGGCGAGAAAGCGCGGCATCGGCTCGAGTTCGCGGACGGCCGCGCGCTCGACGCCGACGTCGTCGTGTTCTCGGCGGGCATCCGGCCGCGCGACGAGCTTGCGCGGCTTTCGGGACTCGCGGTCGGCGAGAGGGGCGGCATCGTCGTGGACGATTCGTGCCGCACGTCCGACCCGAATATCTTCTCCATCGGCGAATGCGCGCTGTGGAAGGGTCGCCTGTTCGGCCTCGTGGCGCCGGGCTATCAGATGGCGCAGGTGGCTGCGTCCCAGATCGCCGGCCGCGCCGATGCGGTGTTCAGCGGCGCGGACATGAGCACCAAGCTGAAGCTGCTCGGAGTCGAGGTCGCTTCGATTGGCGATGCTCACTGCGCGACGCCTGGCTCGAAGGCCTACGCATTCACCGACGAAGTGAAGCAGATCTACAAGAAGCTGGTCGTCGACGCGGACGGCAAGCGCGTGCTCGGTGGCGTGATGGTCGGAGACGCGAGCGACTACGGCACCTGGCTGCAGATGATGCTGAACGACATGGAGCTGCCGGAGTTTCCGGAAGAGCTGCTCGTTCCGAAGTCCTCGGGCGGTTCCGGCAAGAGCACGCTCAGCGGCCCGCTCGCGCTGCCGGATGCCGCGCAGATCTGCTCGTGCAACAACGTGAGCAAGGGCACGATCTGCGCCGCTGTCGGGAATGGCTGCACCACCGTCGGTCAGCTGAAGAGCAAGACAAAAGCCGGGAGCACGTGTGGTGGCTGCGTGCCACTCGTCACTCAGCTCCTCAAGGCCGAGCTCGCGAGCCGGGGGGTCGCGACCAACAACCACCTCTGCGAGCACTTCGCGTTCTCGCGCCAGGAGCTGTTCCACCTCGTGCGGGTGGGCGAGCTGCGCTCCTTCGAAGCGGTGCGTGACAAGCATGGCCGCGGGCTCGGATGCGACATCTGCAAGCCGGCCATCGCGTCCATCCTTGCTTCGTGCTGGAACGACTTCGTCCTCGCAAAGGACAAGCAGCCTCTGCAGGACACCAATGACTACTTTCTCGCGAACATCCAGAAGGACGGGACGTACTCAGTCGTACCCCGCGTGCCGGGCGGTGAGATCACACCGGACAAGCTCATCGCGATCGGCGCGGTCGCGAAGAAGTTCGGCCTGTATACGAAGATTACAGGCGGTCAGCGCATCGACCTGTTCGGCGCCCAGGTACATGAGCTGCCCCTCATCTGGAAGGACCTGATCGACGCAGGCTTCGAGTCCGGCCACGCGTACGGCAAGGCGATGCGTACGGTGAAGTCGTGCGTGGGTTCGACCTGGTGCCGCTACGGCGTGCAGGACAGCGTCGGGATGGCCATCGACATCGAGAACCGGTATCGCGGTCTGCGCGCGCCTCACAAGATCAAGCTCGCCGTGTCCGGATGCACACGCGAGTGCGCTGAAGCGCGGGGCAAGGACGTCGGCGTCATCGCAACGGAAAAGGGCTGGAATCTCTACGTTTGCGGGAATGGCGGCATGAAGCCGCGCCATGCGGATCTGCTGGCGGGCGACATCGATACGCCGACGCTCATCCGCTACATCGACCGCTTCCTGATGTTCTACATCCGCACCGCCGACCGCCTGCAGCGCACGTCCACCTGGCTCGACAACCTCGAGGGCGGCCTCGATTACGTGAAGCAGGTCGTGTGCGAAGACAAGCTGGGCATCGGCGCGGAGCTCGAGGCCGACATGGCGCGAATCATCGCGACCTACGAGTGCGAGTGGAAGAAGGCGGTCGAGGATCCTCAGACCCTCAAGCGCTTCCGGCACTTCGTGAACAGCCCCGCGAGCGACGACGGCGTGAAGTTCGTGAAGGAGCGCGGGCAGAAGCGGCCCGCGCGGACCGGGGAATTGGAGCTGGAGACGGTGAAATGAAGAACGGGACTTTTATCTGCGAGCTGGACGAGATCCTGCCGAACGCGGGCGTGTGCGCGCTGATCGACGGGCGCCAGATCGCGGTGTTCCGCGTGGGCGATGCGGTGTTCGCGCTGTCGAACCGCGATCCCGCGAGCGAGGCGAACGTGCTCTCGCGTGGCATCGTCGGCGATCTGAAGGGCGAGCTGGTCGTCGCGTCGCCGATCTACAAGCATCACTACTCGCTGATGACGGGGCGATGCCAGGAAGACCCGGAGCTCTACGTCGACGTTTTCCCCGCGCGCGTCGTCAACGGGCACGTGATGGTGGACGTGAACGCGCCGCAGCCGCGCCGCTACGGCAAGCGTCGGCTCGTGGTCGTCGGCAACGGAATGGCGGGCATGCGCGTGGTGGAGGAGCTGCTGAAGCAGGCACCCGACGCGTACGAGATCGTCGTGTTCGGCGCCGAGCCGCACGGCAACTACAACCGCATCCTTCTCTCGCCGGTGCTCGCCGGCGAAAAGAAGGCGGAAGAGATCATGATCCACTCGCCCGAGTGGTACGCCGAGCACGGCGTGACGCTTCACGCCGGAGATCCCGTTGTCTCGATCAACCGGCGCCGTCGCATCGTGAAATCCGAGCGCGGCGTGGAAGTGCAGTACGACCGGCTTCTGCTCGCAACCGGCTCGCAGCCCATCGTGCTGCCCATCCCCGGTGCGGAGCTGCCGGGCGTCATCACTTTCCGCGATCTCGAAGACGTGCAGGTGATGGTGAAGGCGGCAGCCCGCGGCCGGCGCGCTGTCGTGATCGGCGGCGGGCTCCTGGGCCTGGAAGCGGCGAACGGCCTCCGACTGCGTGGGATGGACGTCACGGTCGTGCATCTGTTCGATACGTTGATGGAGCGGCAGCTGGACTCGTCCGCGGCCGCGTTGTTGCGCGCATCGCTCGCGAGTCGCGGCATTTCCTTCAAGATGCCCGCCCAGACGTCGGAGCTGATTGGCGACGACCGGGTCCGCGCCGTGCGCTTCAAGGACGGCAGCGAGATCGAGGCGGATCTCGTCGTCATGGCTGTTGGCGTACGCCCGAACATAGAGCTGGCGCGTGCCGCCGGCCTGCAGTGTGAGCGCGGCGTGCTCGTCGACGACACCTTGCAGACCTTCGATCCGGCGATCTATGCCGTGGGTGAATGCGTCCAGCATCGGAAGGTGACGTTTGGTCTGGTCGCGCCGCTCTGGGAGCAGGCGCGGGTGTGCGCGATGCATCTGGCCGAGCGCGGCGTATCGCGTTACCGCGGCTCGCTGCCGGCCACGCAACTCAAGGTCACCGGCATCGAGCTGTATTCGGCCGGCGAGTTCCACGGCACGGAGCACGCGGAAGACATCGTGCTCCGAGACCCGGGGCGCAGCGTCTACAAGCGACTCATCGTTCGCGACAACAAGCTGCGCGGCGCGGTGCTGTTCGGCGATGCCAGCGCCGGCCCCTGGTACGCCGAGCTGATCGAAGCCGGCAAGGACGTGGGCAGCCTTCGCGATCGTCTGCTTTTCGGTCCGGAAGGATGAGATGAGCGGCGGCGTTCGCACCACATGTCCCTACTGCGGTGTGGGCTGCGGCGTCATTGCCCGGCGCGAGCGCGGAGAGATCGAAATATCCGGCGATCCGGCGCACCCGGCGAACTTCGGGCGGCTGTGCTCGAAGGGCTCCGCGCTCGCGGCGACGCTGGGGCCGGAGGATCGGCTGCTGCATCCGTTCGTTCGCGGGCAACGGGCTTCGTGGAACGAAGCGCTTACTGAGGTCGCGGAAGGGTTTTCACGCATCATTCGCGAGCACGGACGCGAGGCAGTCGCCTTCTACGTTTCGGGCCAGTTGCTCACGGAGGATTACTACGTCGCCAACAAGCTGATGAAGGGATACATCGGCACGGCGAACATCGATACGAACTCGCGCCTGTGCATGGCATCCGCGGTTGCGGGCCACAAGCGGGCGTTCGGGGCGGACATCGTGCCCTGCTGTTATGAGGACCTGGAGGTCGCGGATCTCATCGTGCTCGTGGGGTCGAACACGGCGTGGTGCCATCCGATTCTCTTCCAGCGGATCATGCGCGCGAAGGAGAGGCGGCCGGATCTCAAGATCGTCGTCGTGGATCCGCGCCACACGCCGACTTGCGAGATCGCCACGTTGCATTTGCCCGTTCGTGCGGGCAGCGACGTCTGGCTGTTCGCGGGGCTTCTCGCGTATCTCGATAAGAACGGGTACACGAACTGGCGCTTCATCGACGAGCACACCGCCGATGCATCGGCGGCGCTCGCCACCGCGAGGGAGCAGGCCGGCGACGTAGCCGCCGTTGCCTCGGCCTGTGAGATCGGCGAAAGCCGCGTGCGGGAGTTCTACGAGCTGTTCGCGCGGACCGAGCGCGTCGTCACCGCGTTCTCGATGGGCGTGAATCAGTCATCGTCCGGCACGGACAAGGTGAACAGCATCATCAACTGTCACCTGCTCACCGGGCGCATCGGGCAGCCGGGGATGGGGCCTTTTTCCATCACGGGCCAGCCGAACGCGATGGGCGGGCGTGAATCCGGCGGCATGGCGAACATGCTTGCCGCGCACATGGATACTGAAAATCCCGAGCATCGGGAGACGGTGCAGACGTTCTGGAACAGTCCCGTCATCGCGAGTCGCCCGGGGCACAAGGCGGTGGACCTGTTCGACGCGATGTTCGACGGGCGCATCAAAGCCGTCTGGATCATGGCGACGAATCCCGTCGTCAGCTTGCCGGATGCCGACCGTGTACGCGAAGCGCTGAAGCGCTGCGAGCTGGTGGTGGTGTCGGACTGCGTCGCGCACACTGACACGACGGCACTCGCGCACGTGCTGCTCCCCGCCGCCGGGTGGGGCGAGAAAGATGGCACGGTGACGAATTCGGAACGCCGTATCAGCCGCCAGCGTGCGTTTCTGCCGCTGCCGGGAGAAGCGAAGCCCGACTGGTGGATCATCTGCGAAGTCGCGCGTCGCATGGGGTTCACGGCGGGGTTCGATTACGAATCGTCGCGGGACATTTTTGTCGAGCATGCGGCGCTCTCGGCGTTTCGCAACGAGGGCAGTCGCGCGTTCGATATCGGTGGCCTTGCGAACCTGAAGCGGGACGAGTACGACTCGCTGGAGCCGGTTCAGTGGCCGGTTCCGGCGACTAAGGCCTTGAACGGGGGAACCGCACGCCTCGCCGTTGATGGCCGGTTCTATCACGCGGATGGGAAGGCGCGCTTCGTTGCCACTCCGCCGCGTGCCCCGGCGCATGCGACCGACGAAGATCATCCCTTCGTGCTGAACACAGGCCGAATTCGCGATCAGTGGCACACGATGACGCGCACGGGCCGCGCGGCGAGCCTCTCCGATCACACGCCGGAATCGTTCATCGACATGCACGCGCAGGATGCGCTGAAAGCGGGCGTGCGCACGGGCGAGCTCGCCCGTGTAGAAACGCGTTGGGGGACGCTGGTCGCGAGACTGCGCACGAGCGGGCAGATGGCGCGCGGCGCGATTTTCACGCCGATCCACTGGAGCGCGACGAACTCCTCCGATTCGCGCGTTGGCGCGGTCGTGAATCCTGTCGTCGATCCTGTTTCGGGAGAGCCCGAGTTCAAACACACTCCGGCGCGCGTCGAGCCGTTCCCGGTGGAGTGGCACGGCGTGCTGTATGTCCGGGACGATTTGACGGGCCCGCCGGTGGCGCCCGACGTCACATGGTGGACGCGGATTCGCGGCGACGGATTCCTGCGCTACGAAGTGGCTGGTCGGCAGAAGCTTTTCCGGCAAACGCCGCGCCCGGAGAGAGAAGCGTGGGGGCGAGCCATCCTGAAGGTTTCCGAGGGGCGCGGCGACTTTCTCGACTACGAGGACAGCGCGGGCGGCATCTACCGCGCGGCGTACATCGAGGAGAATCGGCTGGTCGCCTGTGTGTTCCTCTCCACGCGTCCGGAGCTGCCTTCGCGCGAATGGCTCACGGGCCTCATGATGCGAATCCGGATCGACGATCGCGATCGGCGAGGTCTTCTCGCCGGGCGTCCGCTTACGGCCGTCGCCGATGCGGGGCCGCTCGTTTGCAGCTGCTTCCGCGTCGGCCGGAACACGATTGCCGAGGCGATCAGGTGCCACGGGCTCAGGTCCACCGCGCAGGTGGGCTCGCAGCTCAAGGCCGGGACGAACTGCGGATCGTGCCTGCCGGAGATCGGCGCGCTGCTTGCTAGCGCCGCGAAAATTACCGAACCCGCGTAGCGAGGCGCCTGGCGCGCGCGACCTTCGTGGCATTCGCATTCGCGATCGCGGCGAATCCGGCGGAAAGCCGCGGGTGATCGGCGACTTCGTGCCAGTAGTCTTCCGCAAGCGCGACCATGCTTTCCCAGATGTCGAGGCTTTCGTTCGTAGGTGGCGGCACCTCGAAGTCACGAGTCATCACGACTTCTCCCGCGACGGGCGCGTACAGCATCGGCAGCATGTCGTACACGGGCGCGAGCGGCATCGGGCCCGCGAGGTCCAGGTGGAAGGAGAGGTTGCCGAAGTGCATGTCGGGGTTCGCGATGAGCCGACCGAACGTCCAGAGTCGCCGAACCATCTCTGCATCCCTCGCGGATACAACGCCCAGCCTGGAAAGGGCATGCATGGCGCCTGGCCAGGTGGCCGCACTCCACGGAAACGCCGCCGATAACGCCGCGAGACTGATCACCCCGATCCGCCCGCGAGTCCCCGTGCGGTCGAACCGCGGCGACTCGATGAACGTTCGCCCGCCGCTTACGTGCAACTCGGTGGTGGAGTTCGTCAGCCCGGCGCGATTGAGAACGCGCGTGGCGACGTGCTCGCAGACGAGCAGATCCGACCAGCGCTGCGCGACGGGGCCCGATGCCGCTGGCGAGAATTTCACGAGCACAGGACGAATCGAGCTCCCTTGTCGCACGATTGCGGTGAACTTCGGATGCGCGCCTCCAGCGAGCGATCCTTGCGGCGTTCCGGCCAGCGCTTCGTTCGCGAGCCTTGGGTACTCGTGCTCGCGTCTCGATGCTTCGAGGATCGGTGGGTCCGGCTGCTCGAGAAATCGGTGCAACGATGCTTCGCCCAGCATCAGGTTGCCCATGCAGTCCTCGCCGCGCTGGCAGAGGAAAGAGATCATCTGATCGCTGTTCCAATCCCTGAGGTGGGGCGGAAGCCCGAGATCGGCATGGCGTGTCGGCACACTCTTGCCGACGAAGCCTTGCGGGACGAGATCCCGAAGGATGAAGGGCAAACCGCTGCTCAGCCGCGCATGCGCGCCGAGCGGCGAATCGAACCAGTACTGGTTGCGCGCGAGGGCGTGAAAACGACCGAGCACGTGCGGAGTGCCTTCGCTGTCGATCTGGATGAGCGGCCAGGAATATCCGACCTGCGGAATCTCGCGACGAAGGCCGTAGCGCGTGCCACGTCCTCTGCCGATGCGCACAACGCGATCGCCCAGCGCCCTGAATGCCCGATAGATGGCCGACTGGCCCGCGCGCGCCTCGCGACGAAGCGCGACGCCCGTGCAGACGCCATGCTGCCCGAGGCGGTTCAGAACCGCTGTTTCGACGCTTGCCATCGGGCTACTCTAGCGCCATTCGCCCGATTCCATTGTTCGAAAGAGTCATCCCGATGCGTGCTTTTCCCCAGATTCTCCGGGCCTGCGGTGTCGCTTTGCTCCTTGGCGTTCTTGCAGGGCAGGCGAATGCTGAAACCGTGCTCATCACCGGTGCGAATCAGGGCATCGGGCTGGAGTTCGCGAGGCAGTACGCCGCGCGGGGGTGGACGGTGGTCGCGACTCATCGGCGGTCGAGCCCGCCCGAGGAGTTGGTGAAGCTGCAGAAGGAATTCCCCAAGGTGCGCATCGAGAAGATGGACGTCACCGATCATGCGCAGGTCGATGCGCTTGCGCTGAAGATGAAGGGCGAGCCGATCGATCTCATCATCAACAACGCGGCGCTGAAACGCACGGGGCCGATCACGGATCCCAATGCGAACGCGGATCAGCGGCTCGGCACGCTCGACTACAAGCTGTTCGATGACTTCATGCATACGAATGTGACCGGGCCGCTCCGGATCGCGGAGTCGTTTCGCGAGCATGTGAAGTCGAGCCAGCTGAAGAAGTTCATCACGATCAGCTCGGCGGCGGGGTCGGTTTCCGTGTTGCCGCGGGCGGGGGACAATTACTGGTATCGAATCAGCAAGGCTGCGCTGAATCAGGCGATGCGACTCGTGTCGGTGGATTACAAGAAGGATGGCGTGCTTGTCGCGTTCTTCCACCCGGGTGGCGTGCGGACCGAGAGCTTCAAGAACCTGAACATCCAGGGCTTGGAAGAGACGGACGTAGCCGTCGAGCGGCTCGTGAAAACCATCGACGGACTGACGCTGAAAGACACTGGCCGCTTCCTTACGCCGGACGGGCGGGATCAGCCCTGGTAGTCGCGGCCCCGGCGTTGCCGGCGATCAGCTCCGCAAGAAGGTTTTGCGAGGGGCGTGCTGACGAGTAGCCCGCGTGCATGCCCGACGCTCTCCACTCCGACCCGACGACTGCGCGAAAGAGCACCCGCTGCCGCCCACCCGCACAACCCGCGTCAGCAACTCGCCCCCCGGGCGTTTCCGCTGAAACGTTTGGCTCGCGGCGTTGCGGGTCATGGGGACGGTTCTGCGAAAACGTTGGAGGTCCGCAGCGACCTGGACGGGCGATGGCAGGCCTGAAGTGACGGACAGCAGCGAGCTTGAAGTGACGGGCGGCAGCGAGCCGGCGCAGCCGGCGTCTCTCCGACGGCCGACGGGCGGAAAGACACGCTAAGGGAAGGGACGTGAGGCGGGCGCCAAGCGGCCACCCGCCTTCACTCTCATCGCCAGACCTTCCGTCGCCAGCCGTGAAAGGCGACCTCAGCCGCCTCTATTCCCACCCACACTGCTGACTCTTGTTCTCCTCCTTGAGCCACGCGATCAACGGCTGGAAGTACTCGATGATCGCGCCCGCATCCATCTCCCGCGTGCCCGTAAGCTTCTCAAGCGTTTCCGGCCAAGGCTGGCTCTGCCCCAGTGCGAGCATCTGCTGGAATCGCTCGCCCGCTTCCTTGCTCCCGAACACCGAGCACTCATGCAGCGGCCCCTTGAACCCGGCCGCGTCGCAGAGCGCCTTGTGGAACTGGAACTGCAGGATGTACGACAGGAAGTACCGCGTGTAAGGCGTGTTATCCGGAATGTGATACTTCGCCCCCGGATCGAAGTCCTGCTCCGTGCGCGGCACCGGCGGAGAAATTCCCTGATACCGCTTCCTCAGCTCCCACCACGCCGCGTTGTAGTTCTCCGGCGCGATCTCGCCCGAGAACACCTTCCACCGCCACTGATCGATCAGCCGCCCGAACGGCAGGAACGCGATCTTGTCGAGCGCCAGCTTCATCTGCTGGTTGATGACCGCTTCCTCGCTCGGCTTCACCGCACGGATGAGCCCCTGCTTCGCCAGATACTCCGGCGTCATGGACAGCGTGACGGTGTCCCCGATGGCCTCATGGAACCCATCGTGCGCGCCGCCCCGAAGCAGATACGGCAGGTGGTTGTAGCTCAGGTAGTAATACACATGCCCGAGCTCGTGATAGATCGTGATGAGGTCCTCTTCGACCGGCGTGATGCACATCTTGATGCGCACATCCTTCGTCGCCGGGTCCATGTTCCACGCGCTCGCGTGGCAGATCACTTCACGATCGCGCGGCCTCGTCAGCATCGACCGCTTCCAGAACGTGTCGGGCAGCGCGGGGAAGCCGAGCGACGTGTAGAAGCTCTCGGCGTTGCGCGTCATCTTCGGCGCGTCCCACTTGTCCGCCTTCAGCGCACGATCGGCGGTCTCGATGCTGGCGGACGGATAGGGCTTCAGCAGGTCGTCGTAGATGTTGTTCCACTGCTGCGACCACATGTTGCCCAGGAGGTGCGCCGGAATCGGCTTGCCCGCCGGCACTTTGTCCTCGCCGTACTTTTTCGCGAGCACGGACCGGGTGTGACAGTGCAGCTCGTCGTAGAGCGGCTTCACCTGCTGCCAGAGTTTCTCGGCGACCGCGTCGAACTCCTCCGGCTTCATGTCATAGCCCGCACGCCACATGACGCCGAGGTCCTGGAAGCCGAGCTCGCGCGCCCCCTCGTTCGCAAGCTCCGCGAACCTGCGATAAGGCTCGCGCATCTGCGCGCCGACGTCGTGCCAGCCCTTCCACGCCTCCACCAGCTCGTCGTAGTTCCGGCTGCGCGCCAGGGTCTGCGAAAGCTGGTCGAGGTTGCGGCAGGACTCAGGCCCCTTCGGGCAGTACTTGCCTTCGCCGTACATCGAGCTGAGCCGCGACATGAGCTCCGTCATCTCCGCGCGCCGCTTCGGATCCCGCGGGGCGGGAGCGGAGACGCCGAGGCGCAGGAGCTGGATGCTCCTCGCGGTCGTGGGCGACATCGACTGTCCGTCGAACCGCTTCGACTCCTCTGCGGCCTTGCTGACGTACGCGAGCAGCCGATCCGTGGCGCGCGCGGTGAGGAACTCCGTGTCGGTCGTGATGAAGGTCTGCTGGGTCCAGTCCGCGGCGCCCTGTTCCTTGTCGATCTCCCACATTTCGCGGTTCACGCGATCGACGAACTGGTCCGCAGTCTCGTTCGCCGTGGCGGACGCCTCCGGCGTCGAGCTCCCGGAGCTCCCGCTACACCCAGTCATCGACAGCAAGAGCGCCGCGACCGTCCCCACGAGCAGTCCGTGTTCGATAGGGCCGTCTGCGCGCGGCTGGACAATCGCGGCGCTCATTTCACACCACCCATCAGGCGCTTCGCGAACGGAGTGATCGCGAGCATGATCCCGCCCGCGATGAATCCCAGCCAGACGATGCTCAGGAAGTTGCCCGGCATGCCGGCGAGATTGTTCGGATCGAACTCACCGGAGATCTGGCCCGCCATGTTGTTGCCGATGGCCGTGGCCAGGAACCACACGCCGAGCGCCTGGCCGACGAAGCGCTGAGGCGCCAGCTTCGACATCGAGCTCAGTCCCACCGGCGAGAGGCAGATCTCGCCCCACGTGTGGAACATGTAAGTGAGGATGAGCCACGTCGGGCCGACCTGATGGCCCTGCACGACGTACAGCGACGCGAAGTACATCACCACGAAGCCCACGCCCATGAGGATGAGGCCGAAGGCGAATTTCGCGGGCGCCGAGAAATCCATGTTGCGCCGGCCGAGCGTCACCCACAGCGCCGCGAAGATCGGCGAGAAGACGATGACGAACGTGGGGTTGATGTTCTGGAACATGCCGGCCGGCATTTCCCAGCCGAAGAACGTGCGGTCCGTGTATCGCTCCGCGAACAGGGTGAGCGAGGCGCCGGTCTGTTCGAAGCCGGCCCAGAACGTGGCGCACGCCGCGAACAGGGCGATCATCACGAGCACGCGCTTGCGCTCAGTGAGGTCCAGCCCCGCGAAGAACAGCAGGTAGCTGAAGTAGCCCACCGTGAACGCCAGCATCAGCCAGAAGGACCCGCGCAGCAGCGCAACCGGATCCACGTGCAGATAGCCGAGAATCGCCGCTACGCAGGCCACGACGATGACTCCCGTAACGGCAATCACCGCAGTCCATGCACGGCGGTTGGAAGCGGCGCTCGTGTGAGAGTGGCCCGGCTCCACGCCCGCGCCGCCGAGGTACCCCTTCATGAACTGGAAGAAGATGAGCCCGAGGAGCATGCCCACCGCTGGCGCCGCAAACCCGGCGCGCCAGCCGTATTCCTGCGCAAGCCACGGCACCATCGTCGAGCCGATGAGCGCGCCGAGGTTGATGCCCATGTAGAAGATGGAGAAGCCGGCGTCGCGCCGCGAGCCGCCCTCCGGATAGAGCTGCGCGACGATCGCGCTGATGTTCGGCTTCAGGAGCCCGACGCCGAACACGATGGAGACGATGCCGAGGAAGAAGAGCTGCGTCGACCCCATGCACAGCAGTGCATTGCCGACCATGATGAGAATGCCGCCCCACCACACCGCGCGCTGTGCGCCGATGAGCCGGTCCGCGATCCAGCCGCCGTACAGCGAAAGCAGATAAGTGCCCGAAATGTAGAGGCCGTAGATCGCGCTGGCGGTGCGATCGTCGAGGCCGAGGCCGCCGCCTTCGATGGCGCCCACGAGGAACAGCACGAGGATCGCCCGCATGCCGTAGTACGTGAACCGCTCCCACATCTCAGTGAGGAAGAGCGTGGCGAGGCCGCGGGGGTGTCCGAAAATCTGGGCGCCGGTCGCGGGTGCTGTGCCCCCCGCGGCGATCGCCGTTGCAGCAGTGTGGTCGGTCATTTGTGCCGTCAATCCGCTTGCACCGTGGGGGTGCGATGCGGCGGAGTCTGACTAACGGTCCTCCGGGCAGCAAGGTCACGGCACGTTCATTACGTTTAGACGGGCGAAGGCCTCTTTTTCCGTGCGTCCGGATGAGCGGATTTCATGTCCGGCGGCCGCTGAGCGGGTGCCGCCGGGAGGGGAGGCGGGTCAGTCTTCGTCGGTTTTCTCGCGAGCTTCCCGCTCGCGGCGCATCTTCAGGAGGATGCCGGCCATCAGCATCCCGCCTTCGTAGAGCAGGTACATGGGCACGGCCATGATGCTCTGGGACACCGCGTCCGGCGGAGTGAGGAACGCGGCGATGACGAAGACTCCGATGAGCACGAAGCCGCGCGACTTCTTGAGCTTGTCCAGGCTCACGATGCCGGTGAGCACCATGAGCACTACTGCGATCGGAACCTCGAACGCGACGCCGAACGCGAGCGACATCATCAGCACGAAGTCGAGGTAGTTCGAGATGTCCGGCATCGACTTCACGCCCTCGGGCGTGGTGTTGACGAAGAACTCGAACATCACCGGGAACACGAAGAGGTACGCGAAGGCCACGCCGACGTAGAACAGGACGATCGACGAGACGATGAGCGGCAGTGCGAAGCGCTTCTCGTGCCTGTAGAGCCCCGGCGCCACGAAGGCCCACACCTGCCACAGCACGTACGGAATCGCGATGAACAGCGCGATGAAGAAGGAGAGCTTGAAGGGCGCCATGAAGGGCCCGACGACCGTCGTCGACACGAGCTCTCCGCCGCGCGCCATGAGCTTCTCGCGGATGGGCTGCGCGACGAACTCGTAGAGCCGGTTCGCGACCAGGGCACAGGGAATGAAGACGATGACGACCGCAATGAGCGCGCGGACGATCCTGGTCCGCAGCTCCAGGAGATGCGAGATCAGGGTTCCTTCCGCGAGCTTTTCTTCGTCTTCGTTAGATGCTCCGCTCATGGGTCGTCGTGATGTAGTCGCCCGCTTTGCGCGGAGCCTCTTCGTCTGAATGGGAGGGGGGCGACTCTACAGCGGAAGTCTTCGCCGTGCTCGACTCGTCGGCTTCGTGAAGCGATTCGTGCGTGGTGCCGGCCTGCGCGTAGGCCGGCGGTTCGTACACCGCGGCTTCGGGTTCGGGAGCGGGGGCGTTCGGGTTCTCGGAATGCGCCGTTTCCGCGGCGGAGGCCTCGGCCGCCGAGACCTCGGGCGGCGGCGTCTCGGCGCCGCTGTTGTACGGCGTGTACGTCTCACCCTCGGGAGTGAAGGTCTGCGTGCTCTCGGGGGCGGCGCTGGAAGTACCCGACGTGCTGTCGGCGTTCGAAGTGGAAGAGGTGGAGGTCTTCCGGGTGCGGGTGGTCTCCGCCAGGTCCACCTCCTCCTCGAGCTGCTCGCGGAACTGCCGGGCCATTGCCCGCGCCTTGCCCATCCAGCGCCCGATCTGGCGGGCGACGCGCGGCAGCTTCTCCGGCCCCAGGACGACCAGGGCCAGAGTGGAAATCAGGAGGATCTCGGTAAAACCGACTTCGAACATCGACTCGACGCGGGAGGCGCGTTAGCGGGGCGGGAAGACGGACGACGGCCGGATCAGGCCTGCCGGTCCTTCTCCTTCGTCTCGGCCTTGCGCTCGGCGAACTCCGCGTCCGGCTGGTCCGAACGCAGCTGCTTCGGGTCCTTCTCCGACTCTTCCTCGTCGTTGAGGCCTTTCTTGAAGCCCCTTACGGCGGACCCGAGATCGGCGCCGATCGTCTTCAGCTTCTTGGCGCCGAACACGAGCAGCACGATCAGCAGGATGATGACCAGCTCTTTGACTCCGATACCCATGACTCGACTCCTGCCTCGCACGACTGTGCGGAAAAGGAAAATGTTGGGGGATGATAGGCCAAAGAGCCACTATCGGCCCGTAAAGTTCGTATTCCAGTCCAGACGCTTCAGATGTCCGGCTGCCGGCCGGACGCCTCCAGCCAGAACGTGACCGGACCGTCGTTGGTTAACGAAACCTGCATGTCGGCCCCGAATTCGCCCGCCGCCACCTTTGGATGGGCCGCGCGGGCCCGCGACAGCAGGTAATCGAACAGCTCTCGCGCCTCGTCCGGCGCCGCCGCCGTGCTGAACCCCGCCCGGGTGCCCTTGCGGGTGTCCGCCGCGAGCGTGAATTGCGGGACGAGCAAAAGACCTCCGTCGATTTCGCGCAGGCTGGCGTTCATTCGCCCCTGCGCATCCGGAAAGATCCGGTAGGTCAGCACGCGCTCCAGCAGCCGGTCCGCGGCGGCGGTGTCGTCGCCCCTCGTGATGCCGATGAGGGCGAGGATACCCCGCTCAATGGCACCGCTCAGGCGATCTCCGATGCGGACGTCCGCCCGCGTAACCCGCTGAATCAACGCAATCATGCTGGCAAGCCTACCTTACGCCGCCCTGATGATCGGCTTCGGAGGCCCGAGGTTGGCTTTGCCGGGGCGAATCCGTAAGATTCGGGGCCGTTTTGGCTGGGGTGGAGCTCGGAAATAATGCGGTCTCGGGTGCGTTCGGCGGTTCTTCTCGCTTTCATGGCTTCCGCCGCGTGCGCGAGCTCCATGGTGATGGCCCAGACGCAGGGGGATCCGGCGAAGGGCCGTGCCCTCGCCAACACCTGCCTCGGCTGCCACGGCGTTCCCAACTACAAGAACGCGTACCCGAACTACAGCGTTCCGAAGCTCGAAGGCCAGCACCCCGAGTACATCGTGCTCGCGTTGCAGGCGTATCGCTCGGGTGAGCGCTCGCATCTCACGATGCACTCGCAAGCCTCGTCGCTCTCGGACCAGGACATGGCGGACATCGCGGCGTACTTCAGCGGCGAAGTCCTGAACAAGGACAACAATCCGCCCGAGGGCAAGGCGCCCGCCGCGGCTCAGGTCTGCGTGGCGTGCCATGGCGAGAACGGCGTGGGCATCACGGGCCAGTACCCGACGCTCTCGGGCCAGCATGCCGACTATCTCGAGCAGGCGATTCGGGATTACCGCAAGGGCGGCCGCAAGAACGCCATCATGGGCACGTTCGCGCAGCAGATTAAGGAAGAGGACATCCGCGTCCTCGCCGAGTACTACGCGCGCCAGCGGCCGACGCTCCACACGGAGAGCCGCCCGTCGTCGATCCTCACGGCCGGCAACGACAAGTAGGCAACTACTTCTTAGCCAGCTTTTCGAGGAACACCGCGACGGTCTCAAGATAGAAGTCGCGGTTCGATTTCTTCCGGAACCCGTGGCCCTCGTCCTTCGCGGCGAGGTACCACGCCTCGCCCCCGTTCGCGCGCACGCGCGCGACCATCTGCTCCGACTCCGAAGCGGGCACACGCGGATCGTTCAGCCCCTGCACGACGAGCAGCGGCTTGCGGATAGACGTGGAGTTGTTGAACGGCGAGATGCGCGAGAAGAACGCGCGCATCTTCGGGTCCCGCTCGTCGCCGTACTCCTCGCGACGCAGGTCCTGCCGATACGGTGACGTGTTCTTCAGGAACGTGTTGAAGTTGCTGATGCCCACCACGTCCACGCCGCCGCGCAGCCGGTCGTTGTAGGACACGAGCGACGCGAGCGCCATGTAGCCGCCGTACGAGCCGCCCATCACGACGACGCGGTCGCGATCCAGCATCGGCTGCACGCCGATCCATACGAGCAGCGAGCCGATGTCCTTCACCGAATCCTCACGCAGCAGCCCGTTGTCGAGCTTCAGGAACGTCTTGCCGTAGCCCGAAGAGCCGCGCACGTTCGGCGCGATGACCGCGTAGCCGAGCTCGTTCACGAGGAACTGGAAATACGCTTCGTAGCCTGGCCGGTACTGGCTTTCCGGGCCGCCGTGAATGTGAATGAGCACGGGATGCGGGCCGGGTGTCTTCGGCATGTAAAGGAACGCCGAGAGCGTTCGCTGCCTGCCGCCGACGCGATCCCACGTGGGGTAATGCACGAGTTGCGGCGTGACGAACGTGTTCGTGTCCACCGGGCCGGGCTCGCTGCGCGTCCAGCGTTCGAGCGCGTTCTTCGTGAGATCGTAGACGTACACGTCGCGCGGCGATTGCGCGGTTTCGGCTGAGAACGCGAGCCGCTTGCCCACGTGATCGAACTTGATTTCGTTGATGCGACCGTCGGGCACTCCGGGCGGCGCCAGGTCCAGCTTCATCGTGTTGTCGATGACAGTGAGGCGGCTGCGCCCGTCTTCGTTCATCACGAACGCGACGTACCGGCCGTCGGGCGAGATGTCGAATGCATCCACGTCCCACTGCGCGCCTTCCGGCGAGACGGCGCGCCTGTCCTTCGTGATCGGGTCGAAGTAGAAGAGGCGCGCGAACTCGCCGCCCTCGTCCGAGACCACGTAGATGCCGCGGCCGTCCGGCGCGAACTTTCCGTCCTTGATCGAGATCTTCCCGTCGCCCTTGCGATTGACCCGCCGGCGATCGTTCTTCGCGGGTTCCGCCGCTTCGCCGTCGTACGGCGTGACGGTGCCGGTGTTCACGTCCGCGACGAAAAGATAGCTCTCGTTGATCGACACGTACTTCATCAGGAGAAGCTTCGTGTCGTCCGGCGACCAGTCGAGCGGGTACCACGTGTCCTGCTGGCCGGCGGTGACGAGGCGCGGGGCCGTACCGGCATCGACGTCGACGATGTAGATGTCGTAGCTCACGCCATCCCGCACGTTGCTGTGGAAAGCGAGGCGCTTGCCGTCGTGCGCCCAGATGGGACGGCCGTTGAGGGACTTGCCGTCCGTGAGCAGCCGCGTGCTGCGATCCGCGTTCCGGTGGTAATAGATCTGCGCGTTCTCGTCGCCCCCGCGGTCCTTCAGGAACACGAAGCCCTGCGCGTTCGCGGCGGCCCGGGTGATCGGCTCGGAATAGAACGTGAGCTGCTCGCGGGTGCCGAGGGGCGCGCTCACGCGGTGAATCTGGTCCACGTCGCCAAATCGCGTCGCTACGAGCAGCGAACCATCCGGCTGCCAGTCGGCGAACCCGGCGCTCCTGCCGTTCATGTATCGCGCGAGCTTCTCGCCCATGGCGGCGTTTCTCTCCGGAATGCCTTCCAGCACGAGATTGCCGCTTTCCCGCCGCAGCGTGACCGGAGTCGGCTGCTGGGCGCTCGCCAAAAAGGTCAAACCGATGAGAAGGGCGGCGGTGCCGCCCTGAACAAGCTGTCTGGTTCGCATTTTGCTATGGTGCCCGAAACGCGCACGCGGACGAAAGCGGGAGCCTCTCTTACATGCCGGAGCCGAAGATCACTCGCCATCCGAACGGCGTTTCCGCCGTCGATACGGAATATGTGCGTCCGGGCCTTGCAGCCGCGCACATCATCCAGCACGGCGGCCGGGCGGCTTTCGTGGACGTGGGAACGACGCACTCCGTGCCTTGTCTGCTTGCGGCACTGGAGCGGCTCGGAATCGCGCGGGGCGATGTGGACTATGTGCTCCTGACGCACGTCCACCTGGATCACGCGGGCGGCGCGGGTCGCCTCATGCAGGAGCTGCCGAATGCGAAGGCGGTTCTGCATCCGCGCGGCGCTCCGCATCTCATCGATCCCCGGAAGCTCATCGCAGGCTCGCGTGTGGTGTATGGAGACGCGACGTTCGAGCGGCTGTACGGCGAGATCGTTTCGCTACCGGCGGATCGTGTGATCCAGACCAAAGACGGAGATGTCCTCGAGCTCGCCGGTCGGCCGCTGGAGCTCATTCACACGCCCGGTCACGCGCTCCATCATCAATGTGTCGTGGACTTGCAGTACTCGGCGGTGTTCACCGGGGACACGTTCGGCTTGTCGTACCGGGAGCTGGACACCGAGCAGGGCGCGTTCATCGTGCCGACCACCACGCCGACGCAGTTCGATCCCGAGCAGCTCATCGCTTCCATCGACCGGATCGCGAGCTACGAGCCGGAGTCCGTGTATCTGATGCACTGCAGCCGCGTCACCGGCATCCCGCGCCTCGCGTCGCGACTGAAAACGCAGGTGAAGGAGCTGTCGGAGATCGCGCGCCGGAACGCGGGCACGCCGGATCCGAAAGCCGCGATCATGAGCGACATCTGGGAAAGCTGGCTGAGCCTTGCGCGCCAGCACGGCATCTCGCTGCCGGCCGCGCGCATCCGCGAGCTTCTCGGCGACGACCTGGACCTGAACGCGCAGGGCCTCGTCGCATGGCTCGAGCGGCAGAAGCGTGCCGCTTAAGGCATTCAGGATCCACGAAGAGAACGGGCGCGTCGTCGCGCGCCACGAAGAGATCGAGCTGGACGATTTGTCGCCGGGCGACGTGGTCATCCGCGTCTCCTGGTCCGGCATCAACTACAAGGACGCGCTCGCCGCCACCGGTGCCGGGAAGATCCTGAGGCGCTATCCCCTCGTCGGCGGCATCGATCTCGCGGGAGTCGTCGAGCAGTCCGACGACCCGCGATACAAGCCGGGCGATCGCGTGCTCGTCACGGGCTGCGACCTTTCGGAAACGCGGGACGGGGGCTATGCGCAGTACGCGCGCGTGCCCGGCGATGCCGTCATCCCGCTTCCCCCGGGGCTCGACGAGCGTTCGGCGATGGGCATCGGAACCGCGGGCTTCACCGCGGCGCTCGCGATTCACCGGATGGAGCAGAACGGCCAGCGCCCCGCGCTTGGGCCGGTCGTCGTTACCGGAGCGACCGGGGGCGTCGGCAGCTTCGCAATCGACATGCTGTGCGGGCGCGGTTACGAAGTGATCGCGGTGACCGGAAAAGCCGAGGCGGAGGGCTATTTGCGAGCGCTGGGCGCGACGCACGTCCTCCTGCGGCAATCCATCGATTACGGCTCGAAGCCCCTGGAGCGCGCGCAGTTCGGCGGAGCCATCGACAACGTGGGCGGCGACGCGCTCGCCTGGCTCACGCGCACCGTGAATTACGGCGGCAACATCGCAAGCGTGGGTCTGGCAGGCGGCGCGAAGCTGGAAACCACCGTCATGCCTTTCATCCTGCGCGCGGTCAGCATTCTCGGCATCAACAGCGTGGCAACGCCGCGCGACCTGCGCCTGGCCGTCTGGGAGCGCATTGCGTCGGAGATGCCAGCGCACCTGGACCGCATCGTGACGCGGGAGATCGGGTTCGACTTACTCGCGGGTAGCTTTGCGGACTATCTCAAGGGTGGGAAAGTCGGTCGCACCGTCGTCCGCATAGGGTGAGTCGGCTACACTCCGCGCATGAAACAGAACGGTTCCGCAGGCGCTCGCCTGCGCGCGGCGCTCGAGCTGGAGCGTCCGCTGCAGGTCGTCGGCACCATCAACGCGTATTCCGCGTTGCTGGCCGAAGCTGCTGGATTTCGCGCCATCTATGTCTCGGGCGCGGGTGTCGCAAACGCTTCCTTCGGCCTTCCCGATCTGGGCATGACCTCGCTGAACGACGTGTGCGAGGACGTGCGCCGGATCACTTCCGCAACGGATTTGCCGGTCCTCGTTGATGCGGACACCGGTTGGGGCAGCGCATTCAACATCGCGCGCACCTGCAGCCAGCTGATCGCTGCCGGCGCGGCGGGCATGCACCTCGAAGACCAGGTCTCGGCCAAGCGCTGCGGTCATCGTCCCGGCAAGGAGCTAGTCCCTCCCGAGGAAATGGTGGATCGGCTCAAGGCCGCCGTCGACGGCCGCTCGGATCCGCAGTTCGTCATCATGGCGCGAACGGATGCGCATGCTGTCGAAGGCCAGCAGGCGGCGGTGGACCGTGCGTTGAAGTACGTCGAGGCCGGCGCGGACATGATCTTCGCCGAAGCGCTCACGACGCTGGACGAATACAAGCAGTTCACCTCCGCGGTGAACGTTCCCGTTCTCGCGAACATCACGGAGTTCGGCAAAACGCCGCTCTTCACCACGCAGGAGCTTGCGGGCGCGGGCGTGCGGCTCGCGCTGTACCCGCTTTCGGCGTTCCGTGCGATGAGCAAGGCCGCGCTCGACGTGTACACCGCGCTTCGGCGGGACGGCACGCAGAAGAACGTCGTGGATCTCATGCAGACGCGCACGCAGCTGTACGAGACGCTCGGATACTTCGAGTACGAGAAGAAGCTGGATCAGCTTTTCGGGAAACAGTCATGAGCCAGGAAACGAATCTGCCTCCCGCGAAGGGCAAGAAGTCCGTCGCGCTTTCGGGCGTGGTCGCCGGTAACACTGCACTGTGCACGGTCGGTCGCACGGGCAACGACCTGCACTATCGCGGCTACGACATTCTCGAAATCGCCGACAAATGCGAGTTCGAAGAGATCGCCTATCTCCTTATTCATGAGCGCCTGCCCACCCGCGGGGAGCTCGATGCGTACAAGGCCAAGCTCAAGAGCCTGCGCGGCCTGCCCACGGTGGTTCGCTCGGCGCTCGAAGCGCTGCCGGCCGCGGCGCATCCGATGGACGTGATGCGCACCGGTGTTTCGGCATTGGGCTGCACGCTCCCGGAGAAGGAAGATCACAACGCGGCCGGCGCGCGGGACATCGCGGACCGGCTCGTCGCCTCGCTCGGCTCGATGCTCGCGTACTGGTACCACTTCAGCCACTCCGGGCAGCGCATCTTCGTGGAGACGGAGGACGACTCCGTCGGCGGGCATTTTCTCCACCTGCTTCATCGCAAACCGCCGCCGGCCTCGTGGGTGCGAGCGATGCACACGTCGCTCATCCTGTACGCAGAGCATGAGTTCAACGCGTCCACGTTCGCCGCGCGAGTAATTGCCGGAACCGGCGCGGATATCTACTCGTGCATCACTGGTGCGATCGGCGCACTGCGCGGCCCGAAGCACGGCGGCGCGAACGAAGTAGCGTTCGAGATCCAGAACCGCTATCGCTCGCCCGACGAAGCGGCCGCTGACATTCGCGAGCGGGTCGGCAGGAAGGAAGTGATCATCGGGTTCGGTCATCCCGTCTACACGATTTCGGATCCGCGCAACCAGGTCATCAAGGAAGTGGCGCGGTCGCTCAGCCAGGAGGCGGGTGACATGAAGCGCTTCAGCATCGCGGAGCGAATCGAGAGCGAGATGATGTCGCTCAAGAAGATGTTCCCGAATCTCGACTGGTTCTCCGCCGTGTCGTATCACCTAATGGGTGTGCCGACCGCGATGTTCACGCCGCTGTTCGTCATTGCGCGCACGACCGGCTGGTCTGCGCATGTGATCGAGCAGCGGGCGGACGGCAAGATCATTCGGCCGTCGGCCAACTACACGGGGCCCGAGAAAGTCGCATTCGTTCCGATCGAGAAGCGCGCCTGAGCATGTCCAGCCACGATTACAAATCGGCCGTGCGGCCGGATCCGGACCCCATCCTCGTCACGCTGGCGGACTATGCGCACTCCGCCGCCATCACCAGCACGGCCGCGTACGACACTGCGCGCTATTGCCTGATGGACACGCTCGCGTGCGGTTTCCAGGCGCTGAAGTATCCGGCGTGCACGCGGCTGCTCGGGCCCATCGTTCCGGGCGCCGTCATGCCCGGCGGCTCGCGCGTGCCCGGCACGTCGTACGAGCTCGATCCGGTCCAGGCCGCGTTCAACATCGGCGCGATGGTGCGCTGGCTGGACTTCAACGACA